>Ga0224748_10547_pt1 | contig 11745 bp, 11 predicted proteins | sample LIM_F_Water_Neg_FD_182074 | JGI IMG/M metagenome (GOLD analysis project Ga0224748, IMG submission 182074) | Enriched cells from gastrointestinal tract of the lab mouse from Pacific Northwest National Laboratory (PNNL), Richland, Washington... | ecosystem: Host-associated > Mammals > Digestive...
ACCTTTCTGCGGTGCTCCGCACTTTTGTTGTTGTTCAAAAAGAGGATGCAGGCGGAAACGCCGGTGGAGTAGAAAACGCCGCCGGTGAGTGTGATCACACCCTCCAGCTTGTCGGACTCTACCAACTGCTTTCGGATCTCTCCCTCTTTTCCACCCCGGAACAGGACGCCTTGGGGCAGGACGACAGCGCACCGGCCTGTCTTGGGATCCATGGATTTGACCATGTGCTGGAGCCACGCGAAGTCTCCGTTGGAGTCCGTGGGGCAACCCCAGAAGTTGCGCCCGTAGATATCGCTGCTAAACTGCTCCGCCCCCCAGTTTTTCAAGGAAAAGGGGGGATTCGCCACCACACAGTCAAAGGTTTGCAGGCTGTCCCGCCAGAGATAATTAGGGCTTCGCAGTGTGTCCCCCTGGGTCACGTTAAAATCTCTTGCGCCATGCAGAAACAGGTTCATCCTGGCAATGGCGGAGGTGGCCAGATTCTTTTCCTGACCATAGATTCGGCCGTAGGTTCGCTTGTCACCCTTCATGTAACGAATCGCTTCAATCAGCATACCGCCTGTGCCGCAGGCGGGGTCATACACCGACTCGCCCACCTGCGGGGCCAGCAACATAATCATCAGCTTAACAATGGAGCGTGGGGTGTAAAATTCGCCGGCGTTCTTTTTTGATAAATCCGCGAATTTCTTGATCAGGAACTCATAACTGTCCCCCATCACGTCGGCAGAATAATTGTTGTTGCCAACCTTTATTTTGGACATATGCTCGATCAAATTTTTCAGCCGCTCGTCGGACAGCTTTGACTTATCCGTCCAGTTTGCGTCATCAAAGCTGGAGAATACCCCGCTCAATGTATCGGGGTTCGCCCGCTCAATCCCGTTCATAGCATTTACAATGGCAACACCCACATCCATGCTCGCCTCCCGGACATCCTGCCAATGGCATCCCTCTGGGATCACAAAACGGTGGTTCTCCGGGAAGGCGGCATATTCCTCATCCCCGCCGGATTCCTCCAGCGCGGCCTGGGTCTCCTCATCATAGACATCGGAAAGTCGTTTGAAAAACAGGATTGGCGTCACATAGCTTTTGTATTCGTCCTGATTGATGGGGCCCCGCAGGATATTGCATGCCTCAAACAAGTGGGAAAACAGTTTCTGGCTGGTGGTCTCCTCAGAAACTGACGTGCTGTTTATGGCATCCTCGTCAGCAAAATCAAAGGCAAGCTGCATGATTTCAGAACGCTTGCTGGCTTTGATTCCAGCGCGCTCCGGAGATCGAATTCCGACGTTTCCGGCCTCGCCTGCTTTTTCTACCTTCGCCGGATAGATCCCCTCAAAATCTATGAGAATTTTCAAAAGCCGCTTGTCTAAAAAAGTCAGAGCCAGCTTCCGTATAGGGGCAGGCACCCCATAATAAGCCTCGGCAACCGCCCCGGTGATCGCCGCCAGGGTATCACTGTCGCCGCCGATAGAGATTGCGTTCCGGATGGCGTCCTCAAAGCCGGTGGACTCGAAAAAAGCCTCCAGCGCCTGGGGCACGGTATCCTGACAGGTCTCATTGAACTGATAGGTACTACGGATGGAATCCAGTGTGAAATCAATGGGGTAGTAATTCTTTGTGATATAATCCTGAATCTCCAGCATACTTTTTCCGGTGCAGGCGAGATAAACCGCAGCAGCAGTGGCCTCGGCGCCTTTGATTCCCTCCGGATGGTTATGGGTCACCTCGGTCACCGCTTTGGAGAGGGCTTTTGCCTCTTCAAGAGACCTTGCCGCATACCCGCAGCCGCTTACCCGCATGGCGGCGCCGTTTCCAAAGCTGTTGTAAGGCTTCGGATGATCGGAATACATCCACCTGTAAAAAGATCCACCATAGCCGCTGTTCGGATACGGGCGGCCAATCTCCTGCATGGAGCGGACTGCCTGCTCTCCCAAACCGGTAAAATCCGGTCGGCAGCGCATCAGCGCGTCGCATACGGCCAATGACATGATGGAATCATCCGTAAAGAAACACTGGTGCGGCATCAGGTCAAAGTCCTTGGAGCGGTGGTTGTTCCACTCAAATCTGGAGCCCACAATATCTCCAATGATTGCGCCGATCATAGTTTCACCTGCCTCCCGTCAATAGTATTGCTCGATATAGCTGTACGCTTTATCAAAGACATCCTTGTCTTTGATCTTATACTTGATCCAAACTACACTGCGAAGGGCCTTCTTGACCTCCTGCTTGCCGGCCGTTGTGCTCTGCCAGCCGTCGAAGCGGACAATTTTCACAATGCTGTCAATATCAGCAACGATGCGCTCTACAATGACAGGCGTATTTTTATTCCTCACGCCATTGAACAGCTCCGTCAAGGCGGCGATCCCTTTATCAATTTCCTGCTCCGGAACGACATCTTTCTCCGCCCGAGCTGCTTCCTTCGCCAGTTCCAAAAGAAGCTTCAAAAATTCAATGCTGGTAATAAGCCCCTGTTCATGTTTCTCGCGCAGGGCTTCCAACTTCTCACCCAGCCGGATAAATTTGGGGTCTTGGGCATGGTTCAGAATCTTTGCCACAAGGCTGATCTCAACCTTTTTTGTCGCTTTTTTCAAATCTTTCTGCTTCTCCAGAAAATCATCAATCAGGTCAGCGTCCATGGCAAGAATGTCCATATCTTCGTCAGTCTCGCCGACCGTAACATTCTGATGAACCAGCTCAATGGTCTTGGCCCCAAGAGAGGCCCAAATCAGACCCCCTCTGCCGTCGGTGGGTTTGACGGATTCGTAGACACGGGACAGCCACTGGTAATCCGACTTGTATGCGTTCAAGAAGATATCCGGCGACAGAGCGTCCCAAGCCCGGTTCAGCACACGATAGTCGGCGGCAAAGGTATCCTTTTCCTTGTTGGTGGGGAGACATTCCTGGGCCGCCATCAGCCCTTCCCAGCCCTCTACGGTGCGGTCAACACCCATAAAATAACCGAGGCATTTTTTCATCAGCGTCGGTAGCTGCTTTTTGATCTCCTCGATATTGGTGATGATCCGGCGCATACTGGTCTCATCAAAATCAAGAGCTTTCGCCACATCGTCAAAAATACCAATATAATCTACAATCAAGCCGTGAGTCTTTCCTTGGTCATAGGTTCGATTTGTGCGACAGATCGCCTGGAGCAGCGTGTGATCCTTCATAGGCTTGTCCAGATACATCGCCTGCAAAATAGGGGCGTCAAAGCCGGTCAGCAGCTTGGAGGTGACGATCACCAGCTTCAGCTCGCTGTTTGGGTCCCGGAATACATCCAGGATTTTTCCCTCGGCATCACGGTCACGGCGGTATTTCCTGTATCGGTCCTCCTTGTCGTTATTTGGTATCCATCACGATCGTGGAAGCATCCTCGCCAAGCAGTTCGTCCAGGATTGCTTTATACATCAGGCAGCACTCCCGGTCATAAACCACGATTTGTCCCTTGTAGCCGTTTGGCGCAATTTTTGATTGGAAGTGCTTTGCGATATGTTCGCAGACCTTTCGAATGCGGGCCGGGTTATACATGATAGCCTTCATGTTGACGCGGCGGGAAAGCTCATTCTTTTCCTCTCTGCTCAACCCCGCCTTATCGGTCATTGTCTCAAATGCCCGGTCCAGTTCATCTTTGTTGACATGCAGCTCCACGGGAACCGGCTCAAAATGCAGAGGCAGCGTGGCACCGTCCCGGATAGAATCGGAGAAAGAGTACCGGCTCATATAGCCGGTGCGGTCCTCCTCCGCTCCGAAGGTCAAAAAGGTATTTTTGTCCACCCGGTTAATCGGCGTACCGGTAAGGCCAAAGAAAAACGCGTTGGGAAGGGCCATGCGCATCTTCTCACCCAGGTCTCCCTCCTGCGTCCGATGGGCCTCGTCCACCATGACGATGATGTTGTCACGGGCATTTAACTCTCCATTGACCTCACCAAATTTGAAAATTGTTGTAATCAGAATCTTCCGCATATCTCCGCGGAAGAAAGAAGAGAGTTCCTCCTTGGTGGACGCGCTGGTCAGATTGGGAATGTCGGAGGCGTTAAAAGTCGCTGTGATCTGTGTCTCCAAATCAATGCGGTCATCCACAATCACAACCGTAGGATTTTTGAGTTCAGGGACCATGCGCAGCTTCTGCGCGGCAAATACCATCAGCAGCGATTTGCCGGAGCCCTGGAAATGCCAGATCAGCCCCTTCTTCGGATACCCGGCAAGGACACGGCTGACGATCATATTCGCACCCTCAAACTGTTGATAGCGGCAGATAATCTTATATTTCCGGTACTTTTTATCAGTGGCGAACATAGTGAAGAACTGGAAGATGTCCATAACCTTTTCCGGTGTGATCATATCTGCTATGCTGATCTTCACATCCGCGAGGTTACCCTCCGCCTTATGATCAGAGGTGTGCCACGGTCCCCACATATTGATGGGCATATTCACGGAGCCATAGCGGTAACACTTCCCCTCTGTGGCAAAATTGAATACATTTGTGACAAACATGGCGGGAATGCTTTTCTCATATGCGGAAACATCTCCAGCGGCGTCAAGCCATGTAATGGCACTGCGGACAGGCGTCTTCAGTTCGCCAATCGCAATGGGAAAGCCGTTGATCAGCAGCACAATATCCAGACGTTTGCCTCCATCCGCCTGGGGGTATACCCATTGGTTGGTGACGACATATTCGTTTAAGGCAATGTTCTCTTTGCGCATCGTACCAAAGAAGCGAATCGGAACCATACGACCGTCTTTTCCAAAGGGGAAGGAGTTTTCTTCAAACACCAGCTTTTTAAACAGCTCATTCTGGGTCACCAGGTTATGCGGCTGTACAGACAACATAACAGTTCGAAGCTTATAAATGACCTCGTCAGCACGGGAAGGTTCCGCTGCGATCTCAGGATTCAGCCGGATCAAAGCTTCCTTCACCATGGGCTCCACCATAACATCCGAATACATACGCGGAAGCTTCTCAGCGGGAATGTATGTCCAACCATTCTCTTTCAAAATGGAGATGATCATTTGCTCCATAGTGTTGTCTTCATTAAATAGGGCTTTCATGTAACCTTCCCCCTTACCCCTTACCATGCTTTTGATTGTAATCTTCTCAAAATTTCCTTATCCGCCGGGCAAAATTCATACTGTGCTATCTCTTCTGGAGTAATCCAGCAGATGTCATTGTGCTCCAGCATCTGGGGCGTTCCCTCAATGATTGCCGCATTGAACAGTGTCAGATGTACATTCAGGTCCGGGTAATCGTGGTCGACTTCCATAAACACTTCACCCGCTGAGATGGTAACAGCCAGTTCTTCCCGGCACTCCCGAATGAGGGCATCTTCTTTGCTCTCTCCCGGTTCCACTTTACCGCCCACAAACTCCCACAGCAGTCCCCGTGCCTTGTGAGCTGGACGCTGGCAGATCAAAAACCTGCTCCCGTCCCAGATCAGCGCTGCCACAACCTCTGTCGCTTTTTTCTCCATACCATCCGCCGCCCCCAATTTGCCTTTTTCCCTCATTTATGCTATTTTATTGAGTATACCACAATTTCCCCCCTGGGGGAAGAGCGTAATGGAGGTGCAATGCCGTGGTACGAGAGATTATGCGGGATGAAGCGTTCCTCTCCCAAAAGGCTGAACCGGCCACTTTGGAGGACTTGCCTGTCGCTCAGGACCTGCTGGACACTCTGACTGCCCACAAGGACGGCTGTGTAGGCATGGCGGCCAATATGATCGGCGTCTGCAAGCGAATTATCGTCTTTGACAACGAGGGCAAATACACGGTCATGTTCAACCCGGAGATCATCAAGAAATCCGGATCTTACGAAGCGGAGGAGGGTTGTCTCTCCCTCACCGGCATCCGGAAGGCCAAACGCTGGCAGTCTATCAAGGTGCAGTATCAGAATGAGCAGTTTCAGATTCGCTTCAAAACCTTTACCGGCTGGACGGCCCAGATCATCCAGCACGAAATCGACCACTGCGAGGGGGTACTGATTTGATATGGACTTCAACGCCTGTATTGCCTGTCTGACGGGAAAAGACGCCAAGGCCACCTATGCCCTTGCCCAACAAATCACCGCCGAAAGCAGGGCATCCGACGTTTGGTATCCTCACTTTAACAACTTTGCCGCCCTCCTGCACCATAAAAATTCCCTGGTTCGCAACCGGGCTATTTCCATTCTTGCAGCCAATGCCCGTTGGGACAAGGACGGTAAATTTGACTTGCTGCTTGATGAATTTCTGTCCCACGTCACCGATGTAAAGCCAATTACAGCCCGTCAGTGCGTGGCGGCTTTACCGGAAATTGCAGAAGCAAAACCGAATCTCATTCCCCGTATCCGGGCGGCATTGGAACAGGCCGACTTGAGCGGATACCCGGATAGTATGCAGCCGCTGGTTTTGAAAGACATCGTGGCAGCGCTGCAAAAAATGGAGCGTTTCTCATGAAGACGCGGGGGGCGGTAGAACTTGGTCTGACCATTCCTCTCCAGCGGCATTTGCACATTAAAGCACTCCCCTACAGCCAGGAGCCGGACTGCCGCTTCTGCTGGGACCTCCACATCATTCCGCTGCGGGGCAGGCCCAGTCTGCTGGCGGTCCACTGCCATACGCGATACACATTTGTGTTGTATGATCTCAATCGCCTGGAATGGGAGCGCCTGCCGGACGTTTTCCTGGACGGTTTGCGGCTCAGTTTATCCGTCGCCGGTTTTCCCGCAGAAGAGACGAAGAAGCTATGCGGTTCAGAACTGCCTCTGTTCACCAGGACCCATGGCCGCCGGGAGGTGGCGTTTTTAAACCGCGCCTGGGAGGATGTGATGGTCGCGGAGCTGGCCCTGGACGAAAGCAGTCAAAGTCAGCCCCTGCTGGATCAGCTTGTCAACGCCAAACTCAGTCGCTGTGCCGGAATAGAAGGCCTGGATACAGCGGCAAGGCGGCTGACGGAGATGCTTTCCCAAATCTGAAAGGAGGGGGCTCTATGCGCATCATCATCGCCCCGGCGAAGAGAATGGTGGTGGACACGGACAGCTTTGCCATGGACAGCCTGCCCCAATTTCTGGAGCAGACAGAGCGGCTGAAAGCCGCCCTCCAGAGCATGTCCCCCCAGGACTTGCAGGCCCTCTGGAAGTGCAATGACGCCATCGCCAAACTGAACATAGAGCGGCTGGCACAGATGGACCTGCGCCGCAACCTCACTCCGGCGATTTTCTCCTACGAGGGCATCCAGTACCGCTACATGGCCCCCGGCGTAATGGAGACAGCCCACCTGGACTACCTCCGGGAGCACTTGCGCATCCTCTCCGGCTTCTACGGTCTGCTGCGGCCCTTCGACGGTGTGACACCCTACCGGCTGGAAATGCAGGCGAAGCTGGAGGTGGACAGCTGCCGGGACCTGTATCAGTTCTGGGGGGACCGTCTGGCTCACCAACTGGCCTCGGAAACAGACGTGGTGCTGAATCTGGCCTCCAAGGAGTACAGCAAGGCGGTGGAGACTCACCTGCCTAAAACGATGCAGTTTATCACCTGCGTCTTCGGAGAATCGAAAGACGGCAAGGTCATCGAAAAGGGTACCAAATGCAAAATGGCCCGCGGGCAGATGGTGCGCTGGCTGGCGGAGAACCAAATCAAAAGCCCGGAGGACCTTTTGGCCTTTGATCATCTGGGCTATCAATTCTGCCGCTCCACATCGGTGGGGAATCACACCGCTTATCTTTGGATACAGTCCCGCAAGGATTGAGCCGCTTCCTGGCCAGGAGCGGCTTAATATTCCGTACTCAGCAGGAAATCCGCAACGTGCATCATCTTGATCCTCTGGTAATTTCCGCTGGCCTACCTGCTAATACAGGGGTGTTTTTAATTGCTAAAGTATATAGTTATAACTGCAACACTCACTTCACATCAAAAGTTTTGCGGTTTATATCCGCAAAACTTTTTCACCAAGGTAGCTTCGACGGCCTCCAGCATCGGAGAATATCCCATATAAAATCCCCAGATTCAGGAAAAACTGAATCCGGGGTGATAAATTATGGGATTTTTCCGCGGTAGAACTAAGACGGGCCCCTATTTTGAGGGCTGGTACTTCAAGCACCAGAATCCGCAGGGACAGACTCTGGCGCTGATTCCCGCGTTCCATATCGACAGAGAAGTACACTGCACTGCCTCCCTCCAGGTCATTTCAAAGAATCAGACGTGGTGGCTGGAGTACCCGGAGGCACAGCTACAAGTCTCCCGGCAGCCTTTTCAAGTGCAGATTGGAGCGTCCAGCTTTGGCAGTCAGGGGATCGACCTCCATATCCAACAGGACAATCTTTCCCTCTGTGGCTCACTGCACTATGGTCCTTTTACCGCTCTGCGCTCTGACATCATGGGGCCGTTCCGGTTCTTCGCAGGGATGCAGTGCGCCCACGGCGTCATCAGCATGGGGCATTCCCTGGAGGGAGCACTGGAGCTGAACGGCGAATGCTTGGATTTCTCCGGTGGAACCGGGTATATTGAGACGGATCGAGGCCGCTCTTTTCCCAGCAAGTACCTCTGGACACAGTGCGTTTGGGGCGGCCCGGAACGCGGCAGTCTGATGCTTGCAATTGCGGCGATCCCCCTGCCTGTGGGCGGCTTCACTGGCTGTATTTGCTCTGTTTTATACCATGGCCAGGAATACCGCCTAGCAACCTACCGGGGCGCCAAAATTGAAAAGTGGTCTCCCTCCGGTGCGGTGATCCGTCAGGGGCAGTACCGCCTGGAAGTAGAATTGCTGAACGAGCAGCGGCAGGCCCTCCGTGCTCCGGTAGAGGGCCGCATGGAGCGCACTATCCACGAGAGCCTCTGTGCGGAGGTTCGTTACCGCTTCTGGCACGGGGACAACCTCTCGCTTCAGCATACTGACTCAAATGCTAGTTTTGAGTATTCCTTCGTAAACTGATTGCCTCTGCCGGCAAAATATCCTCGCCTTTGCTCAAAAACTTCAAGCGCATTTTTGCCGGTCATAATTTTAGCATTTGGCCCCATGCTTTGGATTTTTCTTTTATCTTTGGATATTCTCCTTCAGAATCTGAGTGCCTGTCCCGGCAGAAAACCGTTGTAAAACCTTCCCATCAGAGTTAGAATACAGACAAAATAACACGAAAAGTATTTCCTGTCCTGTATTATTATAAAGTTTTCGAAAAATTTAAAACAGGCGCAATTTATATCTTGTACTCCTTGACAAACAAAAATCTTGTTGTATAATACAACGATTTAGTTCACGCTAAATGGTCGGGTCGGGAAAATAAAATATAGGGGGATACTATATGCACGACTTTAAATATGTTACCAGAAAAGAACGTGCCCCAGTCAAAAACGACCTGATTGCTATTATAAAAAGGACCCAAAATTTGCTTCGGGATGATTTTACTTTTCGCTTTGATTTCGTGGGAAGTGATAGGCGTAATATGGTGACTTACGTCCCACAAACAAATATTGGCTATGATTTTGATGTTAATCTGGAGGTCAACGACGATGATTGCAATTATACTCCGGAAAAAATCAAATTCAAAATTATACAGGCGTTGAATAAGGTAGCCCATAAGTATGGATACGATTACGCTGAAGACTTGACCCGTGTTATCACCATCAAATTCAAGGACAGAAAAAACTCGCGTATTCTTCACAGCTGCGATTTTGCCATTGTAAATAACTATACAGATGAAGAGGGCCATAAACGGCAAGAATATATTCGTTTCAATAAAAGGCAGAACAGTTACACTTGGGAGGAACAGCCTGGTGGATACTATATACTTTGCGAAAAAGAACAGTGGATAAAAGATAATAGACATCACGATGAATTAAGAAAACTGTACTTAGACAAGAAGAACAAGAACAGCGATTTAAGGAAACATTCACGATCCCTTTATGCTGAAGCTGTACATGAGATTTGCCAAAGATATGGCTTCTATGATTAACTTTGCCGTTGGTTTGAGGATGATAATATCCTTTTGACCACAGAACCTACCACAGACGTGGCCGGAACACACGGAAAACACCTCGTTAAAGAGGCTTGCAGATGAAGTGAACTCCAGCAGAAATGGCTAAAAGGAGCAAAAACAAGCCAAAAAAGTTTTATGAATCTTTTCGCATCCGAGAGGTCGAGAGTTCGAATCTCTTCAGGTCCACCAGATGGACATTGGACGAACACCTATTATTTCAAAGGCGGCTTCGCCGTCATGGTGTGGCTCTGATGTCGAAACGAACAGCGAAGGTCAAGGTATAAAAGCCTTGGCCTCCGCTGTTTTTATCGGTTTATTTCGTTTTGCCCTGGGCATCCTGCCATTCCGCAAACTCCCGCTGGCCCTGTTCGCTGTCATAGTATTTCCGTATCTCCGGGACAAGAAAACGAGCAAAAGTTTCTATGATAGCCTGCGGCAATTCGATTTGACAGGTTTCAGTTCTGATTTCAGGTTGTTCTTTCGTCAAAGGCATTTTCCCTTTCCAAGGCGCAGGACAAGGCCCGCAGGCAGGAGGAAACAGGGAAAGGGTAAGCTGTTCCCCCAGCCGGGGCTAGTTATCAGTTCACGCCGAGAATGGCGCGGATGAGCTTGTTTTCCAGACGGCTTTTCATGTACTCGTCCAGGCAGGCATGGGGACAGCCGCTTTCATCGTAGACCGTCCGGGTGCAGAGCTTGTTTATGTAGCCCTCATAGTATCGCAAGACCTGCTCCACGGCGTCGCTATCTCCGGCCTGGGCCGTGTGCTCACCGCCAGCGGCAGCAGTTCACGGCCTTTGTAGTTCCGGCGCTTCATGGCGCTAACCTCCTTTCCTCGCTGTCAGCTTCGTCCGCAGGACATTCAGCGATTTTGTTCTGCGCTGCCGGACGGCACTCTGGGACAATCCCAAGGCCTCGCCGATCTCGCTGTCTGTCAAATCCAGAACCAGGCGCAAAATCAAAATGCTTTGCTCCTGCTCCGGCAGACCGGCAAAGGCGTCGGCCACCTGCTGGCTTCTGATCGGCAGGTTGTACCCGCAGTACGAAAACACATAGCTATCGCTGGGGTAGTCATCAGCCGAACACAGTTTGTCCATCGCCGCTTGCGGCAGCCGCTCCAGGGACGTTTCCCGGCTGGCCCGCCGCTTCATTTCCCGGATGTAGTCGATAGCCTCATGCTTCAATACGGTCTTGCAAAAGGCGTCAAACCTGCACCGTTCGCCATAGTCGCGGGGGTTGGTTTCCATCTTCTCACCCCCTTTCGTTTGGAGATGGTGGTGGTACTCTCCCTTTCCGCTAACAGAGCGTTCAGCGGCACAGGTTTAGCGCGCAAAACCGCTTTTCGCAGAGAAAAATGAAGAAAATTTTCGGGGCCGCTGGAAACGACAAAAACCGCCCGGCAGGTCATAGACCCACCGGGCGGTTTGCACTGTATAGTTTACTATATCTGTATCGTATAGTATAGCGTTGTGACCGCAGTTCTCCCATGAGGGAAGCAGACTTTTTTTGATAAATCATGGACTGCTAGGTTGTATAGAATGGCTTTGTGTTTCATGGCGGCTGCTCCTATGTACCGCTACAGCGCAAAAGGAGCAACGGCTTTTGATTTCTTAAAAGCCGTTGCTCCTTATTTGACTTAGCCACGACTTTTCAAATGCAAAGCCGATAACCAGGGGAGGTTCCCATATGTTACCGGCTCTGCGTCTGTGCGTCTGGCTCTATAATCGACGTATTCAGTTGTTGGACACTGATTAACACTTCCTGCTTACACTTGGGGCAATACAGCGGAAATCTTTCAAGTATCG
>Ga0224748_10548_pt1 | contig 11744 bp, 7 predicted proteins | sample LIM_F_Water_Neg_FD_182074 | JGI IMG/M metagenome (GOLD analysis project Ga0224748, IMG submission 182074) | Enriched cells from gastrointestinal tract of the lab mouse from Pacific Northwest National Laboratory (PNNL), Richland, Washington... | ecosystem: Host-associated > Mammals > Digestive...
GGGTTTCCGAGGGGACAAGCCTGGACGATATTCTTCCGGAGGCATACGCAGTCGTTCGCGAGGGCGCGAAACGTGTACTGAACCAGGAACGGCTGGATGAAAAGACACTGCGGGCGTACCGCATTGACCTGGACCAGTTTTGCAGAGCTGTGGAACCAGACAAAATATTGGACATTACATCGGAAACATTAGAAGTTTATATAGCAGGGCTTCACCAGAAATACAAGCCCAAAACAGTCAAACGCAAAATTGCTTCGTTGAAAGCACTCTTTCATTATTTTGAATACAGGGATTTGCTGGAACGAAATCCGTTTCATAAAATACAGGTAAAGTTCCGCGAACCAGCCATTTTGCCCAAGACAGTCCCGCTGCATACTGTCGAAACCTTTTTATCCACGATATATGCGCAGCTGTCGGATGCCAAAACGGATTACCAGAAACGAAACGCACTCAGGGACGCCGCGGTGATTGAACTGCTCTTTGCCACCGGCATACGCATTTCGGAGCTCTGCGCGCTTTCGGCGGGAAACGTCAACCTGTATGACAGGACAATACTAATCTATGGGAAGGGCTCCAAGGAGCGCAGGATACAGATTGGAAGTGATGCTGTCGCCCAAATCCTGGAACGGTATCAGTGTGATTTTCAGTCGGAAATTCAAAGCAGCGGTCATTTCTTTGCCAATCAGAACGGCAGGGAATTGTCCGACCAGGCCGTTCGCCGGATGATTAACAAATATACTTCGCTTGCGGCAATTGATTTGCACATCACGCCGCATATGTTCCGGCACACTTTTGCGACAAGTCTTCTGGAGGCGGATGTCGATATCCGCTACATACAGGAGATGCTGGGGCACAGCTCGATTAACATTACGGAGATATATACACATGTCGCCATGTCCAAGCAGCGGGATATCCTTACCACAAAGCATCCACGGAAGGATTTTCGGATTTAAGTTTTTTATAAAGTAAATCAGCATCACCCAGACGGTAAAATTGAAACTGTCCGGGTGATGCCTTCATGAATTTTTTGGTCTGCACGCTACAGCCCTTTTCCACAACAATTTTTGTATTTTTTGCCGCTCCCGCAGGGGCATGGCTCGTTGCGCCCTATTTTCCTGCCCTGCCGGACAAAGGTTCCGTCCTCCTGGCTGTCCCACTGAACCTGTTCCAGTTCCTGACGTTTCTCCGGATAGAACTCATAATAATGCCCGCATTGGAATTTCCGTTCCTTTTTCCCATACTCTGCCATGGCGGCATCCTTCATGAAGGGCCTGTTTCCCTTGCTCTCCCTGAGCATTTTCCAGATATCCGACCCGCATTCGTAAATATTAGGGTATTCCTTTTTTAACAGCTCCAGCTCCCCCCGCTGCTTTGGCCATGCCTCAAGCTGGCACAGAAATGCATCCAGCTGCATAAAATCGACATATTCGTCAAACGACTCCTCCGGAGACTCTTCGTATTCCATCAACGTAAAGGCTTCCACAGTTATCTTCATAAGCTCGCTGAAGCGCTCGTCCTCCATCAAATCATATGCCTCAGCGACCTCCGCAGGCTCATCCTCTCCCAGTGTCATGGGCAGCAATTCTTGCATCTTTTCCACAAGTTCGTCAATCGCTTCCCCTTCATCCATGGAAGCCACTGTATGGGCAAACAAAAATACCGCCATCAGCTGTTCTTCATAATCGTGAATCCGGTTTCCGACCCGGTCTAAAAACGCATGAAACTGTGCCACTGTATCATCAATTGGAAAGGGACTGCTTATATACAGCATGAACAGTCCGGTATATGCCTCCAGGATTTCTGGTATCTTCTGCTCTTCCTTTTCAGCAGGGATGGAATGAATCAGTTCCTTCAGAACCAGGACTGCCTCCTCATAGTTTTCCCTCTCAAAGCAGCACATGCTGTACAGATTCAGAAAATCTGTTTCCCGCCATCCCATCTTGTAGGTACTCCGGAACATGGCGTACGCTTTCCGTCCATACCCCCTCATATGATATGCCTTTGCCAGCTCGCTCTTATAATGGAGCTTTTCCGGATATCGCTTCACCAGCTTTTCATATGCCCTGACGCCTTTCCCTGTCTTTCCATCCAGTATGCTGCACCTTGCATACATATAGAGAAAGCACTCAACCTCTTTATAATACTTCATTCCCTCCTCGGCAGTCAGGGCTGCCTTGGTGAAATCACCTTCCTGCATCAGCCTCTGAATCTGGTCATACATACTCAGGGCAAATTTATCATCTGCCGGAAATTCAAGCTGGATGCTGTTTTCCGGCTTATCCTTTTCCTCTATGAGGCGTTCGTATGCCGCCCTGATTTCCTGAAACCGTTCCGGATCCTTCTCGGGGGAATATTTTTTTATCAGTTTAAAATATGCCTTTTTTATTGTTTTTTCATCCGCATTTTCATCTATGCCAAGTATTTCATAATCTACTCTCATTGTCACTCACCCACGTAATAATGTAACTTTTCCTCATACTCCTCTGCAAGATCCTCATCTTCCTCCATGACTGCCTTTTTCAGATTGTACAAGAGCTTCTCTGCATTTTCGTCATCTGCATGATTTTTCAGCCATTTCTCCACACGCCTGATGACAGTCCTGTAATCCCCTGCCAGCCCCGATGATTTCCAGCCGCTCACATCCACCCGCTCTTCCTTTGTATTCAGCATATTTATCTCGATGGACGCTTCCTCTCCAGTGCTCACAACCGTGCCTGTTACCTGGAGCATACCGTTCTGGTTATAGGAAAAGGAAACCTCTATTGCCTCTTTTCCGGCAGCCCTGTCGGGAATGCCTTTCAGAACAAATTCGCCGATACAGTGATTGTACCGGACATTTGAGGATTCCCCCTGGTAAACCTCGATGACTGCCGCTGTCTGTCCGTCCCATGAGGTATAATATCTCTGCTTTTTTGTGGTTGGTATCGTCTTATTTCTCGGAATGATGACACTCATATATTCATCATCATAGCCATGAATTGTCCGCACGCCAAGCGTGTATGGGTTGACGTCGGTCATCACAATCTCATTGTCCTCATCCATCAGCCCCGCTATAATGGCTGCCTGTATCGCGGCTCCCTGCGCTACCGCATAATCCGGGTCGACCGCTGCCTCCGGCTTCCTGCCAAAATATGCCTCAATGTCCTTACGCACCAGCGGAACGCGGGTAGAACCTCCGACCAGCAATATTTTGTCAAGCTCACTGGCAGAAATGCCGCTGTCCGAAAGTACTACCTTTATCGGCTCATGTGTGCGCTCCACCAGGTCCTGAATCAGTTCCTCAAACTTTGTTCGCGTTACGACTTCGTCCATCGCACAGGGCACATCATCCTTCATGACCAGTACTGGCAGCTGTACCGCATATTCCTCCTGTGCGCTCAGCGCAATCTTACAGCGCAGCGCCTCGTCGCGCACGCGTGCCATTGCATATAAATCCTTTGTCAGGTCGATTCCATGTTTTTGCTGAAACTGCCTTACCAGATAATCAATTAACCGCTGGTCAAAATCCTTTCCGCCCAGCTTATTGTCACCGCTGCTCGCCTTTACCTCGAGCACGCCCTCAAACATTTCCAGGAGCGTCACGTCAAATGTGCCCCCGCCCAGGTCATAGACCAGGACATAGCTCTCCTCGTCCATATGCTCCAGCCCATAGCTGAGCGCCGCAGCTGTCGGCTCGTTGATGATGCGGTCTACCATGAATCCCGCTGCCCTTCCGGCTTCCATCGTTTCCTGCCGCTGCAGCTCATCAAAATACGCCGGCACGGAAATTACCGCCCGCGTGATGTCACTGTCTAGATATTTCCCCGCATAATTTCTCACATAGGATAAAATCATGGAAGAGATTTCAACCGGGGAATACTGCCGCTTTCCCATTGTGACAAGCTCGTCCGTCCCGATTAGACGCTTCACTTCCCTGACCGTTCGCTCCGGCGCGAGCAGCTGCTGCCCCTCTGCCTTTTCACCCACAATCACATTGCCTGTGTCGTCCAGTCCCACCACGGAAGGCGTAACTTCCTTTCCGTCAAAATTGAGCATGATAACCGGCTTGCCATCCTGATAAACTGCCGCCTCGGTCGTTGACGTGCCCAAATCAATTCCTATGATTGTATCCATTCTTTTTCTCCTTTGGTTTTTATACTTTTGTGCGTACTTTTTGATTTTGCTGTTGTCTTAGTTTTCTTTCCTGCGGTACGCCGATACGCGCGCTTTCCTGATGACTGTCCCCTGATAGAGCATCCCCTGGCTGTATACCTCCGCTATGGTTCCCTCCTGCCCTGCTGTCTCCGGCTCAACTGCCTGAAGGACTTCGTGCAGGCGGTAGTCCACCGGCTCTCCTGACGCACCTGTATTTTCTATCGCGCACAGCCGGCTCTCCGTCATAATCTTTCCCCTGAGCATGGCATACTGCTGTTCCCATGCCGTCTGGGCAGCTTTGCTGTTCTCCTGCCCTGCCATCCACTGCTCGACCAGTTCCATCTGCTGCTGATAAAGTCCCACCAGTTCCAACAGTCCTTGTTCCCGTTTCTGGATATCCATGAGTTCCTGCCGTGACTGCCGCTGCTGTCTGTCTTCCTCCTCCATGCTGTCCAGAAAATCTTCCACGGTATCAGCAAGATTCCGCACTGCCTTATGGTTTTTTTCCAGGATTTCGTCCAGATGAGCCTGCTGTTTCTCCTGCTGCCGTGACTGCTCCTGTGCCTGCTGCCGGAACGCCTCTGCCACAGACTCCTCCACTGCTGCTTTCATCTGCGATATTTTTTCACTGTCGTTTTTTCGTCCAAATAACATCTGATTTCTCCTTGTATTCTTCGGTCATTTCCTAATTATAACAGAATTTCGCCATTTTTCAATTATTTTTCTGACTGACAAGGAAATAAACGGTAACAGTTCATCCCAGGACTTTGCACTGCGCTGCAAAGTCCGTAAGAACGTGTAGTGGCTGAGGTGCATCAAGCCACCACGAAGTGGTTTTGCATGGCTTGATGCCTGTAACAGGAAGCCGAAGGCTGAACTGTTACAAATAAACAAAATTTCAGACAAAAAATGCCAGAAAAATCTGTGCAATATGTTTATTGTACATTGGAAAATTTTATGATATTATCATAACATCAGCATAATACTGATATACAAACAGGGCAAACATTTAGTGATAAATGGACGCAAAGCTTGAAGTCATAGTAAACACAAACACCATGGACAAGTCACAACACATTTATGATGGTTCGGCTGCACAAATTATTGACTGTACACCTTTTAATGGTTTATCTGTAAAAGTGCACATAATAATTTGCGCAGCCTTTTTATGTGCTGTGACTTGTCTGACGAAGGAGGAAAAATGAAACAATTCAAATTTTTTCAAAAAATCTGTGCCGGATTGCTGATAATTAGCATATCCTGTTCAACGACATCCTTGGAAACATTTGCAGAAACTACTTATCAGGAACCTGAACATACGGAAGAAGCCACATCTGTGCCAGAAGCTATAGCATCTGAAACAGAAACAGCGGAAATTTCTCTGACGGAGACAACTGAAGCGCCTGGCGAAATACCTTCAGATTATGCTGAAACGGAAGAGTCTGAATCTGCCAGTATTACAGAAACGGAATCTGCGACCGAAGAACATCCTGAAATCAACGGTACGGATGATATCATAGATGAATCGGAAAGTGAAACAGAAGAAATGTCAGAAACAGAAGAAATGTGGGATGGGACAACACTTGAAAATGTTTATGAATCAGAAGATTATCGTGTAACATTTTCTGTTACTGGACACTGGAATGGTGGTTATAATGCCAACGTTCGGCTTGAAAACATAGGAAATGCCACAATCGAGAACTGGATGCTTGGCTTCTCTTTTCAGGGAGATATTACCAATATTTGGAACGGAGTAATTTCAGAACATGATGATTCCGAATATGTCATTAAAAACGCGGGATGGAATCAGGACCTCGAAGCCGGAAAATATATTGAATTCGGTATAAGCGGTTCGGGAGATTTTACAGGATTCCCCAAAAATTATCAGTTATTAGGGGAATTGGGAAGCGTCTCCACTGACGATTATGCCATAAAATATCGTCTGAACAGCGATTGGGGAAGCGGTTTTACTGGCGAAATATCCATTACCAATAATACATCTGCCCCTATAGAAGACTGGATTCTGGAATTTGATTTTGACAGAACCATTACGTCTGTCTGGAATGGTGTCATCGAAAGCCATGAGGGCAGCCATTATAGCATAAAAAATGCGGGATACAACGCAATTCTCACGGCAGGACAAACAATAACGGTCGGTTTTACAGGAACTGATGGAACTACTGCTGACGAACCTGTCAATTATGACTTATATTCATATGGGCAAAAAAAGAAATTATCTGAGAGTGAAGACAGTGACGGAGACGGACTGTCTGATGCCCTTGAAGACGCATTGGGACTGGATTACTTATCACCTGACACAGACGAGGATGGCTTGACAGACTATGAAGAATTATATCTTACACTGACAGATCCGCTCAATCCAGATACAGATGGAAATGGAATCAATGACGGAGAGGATGACTTGGATGGGGATGGCATCTCCAACAAGGAAGAACTTGCAATCGGAACCAGCCCAATAAATTATGACACTGACAGGGATGGGCTGTCTGATTCTGAAGAAATAAACAGGTATCACACCGATCCTTTAAAAACAGATACGGATAGGGACAGACTTTCCGATTATGATGATGTTTACTTGGGATTCGACCCCTTGAAAGCAGATACGGACGGAAATGGCATTATTGATTCTGAAGAAAAAATATACCAGACGGTATCTGAAAAAATTGATAACCCCAAAAAATCCGGACTGAAAGAAGTCCGTGTCGCATTATCCACAAACGGAAATGCCGAAAAAAATGTCAGCGTAGAGGATATGTATGAGTTGGACGACATGTCAAGTGATGTGGCAGGGCTTGTGGGTGTCCCCGTGGAAATAACTTGCAGCTCTCCTTTCGAGGAGGCGACCCTTACTTTTTATTATGACAGCGCCGCACTTGAAAACACAGAGGAGGAAAACCTTGCAGTCCTATGGTATGATGAAGCAAATAACTGGTATCAGATACTGGATGAAGACAGCATCGTGGATACGTCCGCAAAAACCGTCACCTACAAGACCACACATTTTTCCACATATATGCTTGTAGACAAATCTGCATGGTATGAGGCATGGCGGGAAAATATTGATTACCGCAGCAGCCAGAGCGGGGAAACCACAAGAAACTACTTTGATATTATGTTTGTCATTGATACATCCGGAAGTATGTGGGGGAACACGCTTTACAAGGCAAAGGAATCCATGAAAAAATTTGTGGATACAATGCAGGACAATGACGAGGCGGCAATCGTCCGTTTTAATACAGGAGGATATATCGAACAGGAATTTACGAACGACAGTGAGGCTTTAAAAAAATCAATTGATGCGCTATATGCCAACGGCGGTACAAGCGTCATGAGCGGGCTGTATACAGCCAAGTCGGTATTTGACAGTCATGTCTGCGATAAGAAGAAAGTCGTGGTTCTCATATGTGATGGGGATGTAAATTACTACCAGTCAACAATAGATTACTATATCAGTAATAATATTCAGATCTATACGATCAACATAGCGAATGCCTCGTCGCACGTGAATCTGCAGAAAATTGCGTCCCAGACAGGCGGAGAATATTTTTACAATGGGGATGTCTCAAAGCTCGGTTCGATTTTTGTCGCTATTGAGGACAGTACGCTGAACCAGCCAAGCACTGCGGACACAGATGGAGACGGTCTTTATGACATCTATGAAACCGCAGGAATGAAGCTTCCCAATGGTCAGATTGTATATACAGATGTCAACAAAACGGACACGGACGGAGACGGTCTTTCCGATTTTCAGGAAACCGGCATTATTTACAATATTGATGACAGATATATCGGAAATGGCGAAACAAAGCGGGTGCAGTACTTCCAGATGAGAAGCAATCCGGCAAATGCGGACACGGATGGCGATGGCATTACAGATGATGTGGATACGATGCCATGGGCTATGGATCATTATACTGTTGTGTCGCTTGACAACCAGTATAACAGTGCACGGTATCTGGATATTGATGGACAGTATAATGGTGGTGACCAAGGCTGGTGGAGCGCAAAAGCAACATATAAAAACGGTCTTGAAGGAACAAAAAGAATTGATGCACTGAAAAAAGACAAATATTACAGATTATGGCAAATAGGCTGTGGCGTCATCGCTCTAAGTGATGTAGAATTGTACATGACAATGCAAAACTCAGGATATCACCTAAGTTACTCAAATGGATTTACAGATGCCAATGGTGTATGTACAAAAACAGATTACATGGATTATGTCGAAAAGTTATATGACAACAAATATATTATTGACGGAAACGCAATTAATGTAAATACAGGACTATATCCTTGGAGAATGGAAAGCGGACTGACAGAATTTCTCGCAAAAAATAACAGCCCCTATCAGAACGTTATATGGGCAAAACTTGGTTCTGTAGAACAGGCAGCGATACTAACAGATATTTCAACCATGCTGTCAAACAATGTCCCTGTAGTATTTTCATATTATACCAGCAGCAACAAAAGAGAAGATGGCTTAGCGCTATATCTTAATCTGATGCAGATTACTGATCCAAATTTGGATCCCCCTAGTCAACCAACTTCACATTACATGACCATAACAGGTCTGGAAAAATATTGGAATCCAAATGAAAAAAAATATAAATATGCCATAAAGCTTGTCAGCTGGGGAACAGTATATTATGCGGATCTATCATCATACATAATGGGAATGGATTACTTTACAAATTATTTATCAGTATTTTAGGGGATGTCATGAAAAGAAAATTACTGGCAACTTTCATCATTTATATCATCTTGGCTGGAATAATCATTTGGCTGGGGAGCGACAGGCTCCCCAAAGACCCTGTTGCAAGGTACATGGTTCAGCAGAATGCAGGCAAAATCCAATTTAAGGGAACAAGGCGTGTATATTTTGGTGGAACTGTTTATAATTTTATATTGACTGACTATGATGATCCTGAACTTTTGTCTACTATCATTAAGACATTTAAAGATGCAATCAGAGAATGTGACCCTGATTATCGTTGGTTCTATCACGGTATTTGTTTATGGGAATCGTATGCCAATCCAGACATTAAATCAGCGGCAATAGATATATTAGACTACTATGATTCAAATCAACGATATGATGATTTTCAGTGTATCGAAATATCAGGTCTTCTGACAGAATCCCCAGAGGCTATCTATAACCACGCTGAAACCTATCTACAGCTAAAGAATGTAAAGACACTTGTCGTCACTCCGGAAATCGATAGAGACGCCAGGGAAAACGGCATTGACTGGTATGAGGCATGGCCAGAGCTGGAGAGTTATGAAGTTCGGGAAATGGATTCAATGTCAGAGGTACGACACCCAGAAAAAACGGCATTGGTGATTTTATCCGTTATTACTGCAATGATAGGACTTATCATTTGGCTGAAGAGGGAAAAGCCTCCCAAAGACCCTGTTGCAAGGTATATGGTCAAAAAAAATGCAGGCAAAATCCGTTTTATGGAAAAAAAGGATACGGACACAGGCGGGGAAGCCTATCACTTTATGCTGGTTGACTATGATGACGCAAAGCTCCTAGGTGTCATTATACATGACTTCAAAGATGCTGTGGAAAAATATGCCCGCGGCAGTCATGGGAATCGCCAATGCATTTGCCTGTGGGAATCCTTCTGTCATCCGGACGTCAAGTCAATGGTGGTGTCCGCCTCGAACTATAATTATGACAAAAAACAGCCGTATGATGGTTTCCAGCATGTCGAAATATCGGGGCTTTTGCAAGATTTTCCAGATGTTATCTATAACCATGCCGAAACCTACCTACAGCTGGAACATATCAGAACGCTGGTTGTCTCCCCGAAAATTGATAAGGACGCCAAAGAAAACGGAATCAATTGGCAGGAAGCATGGCAGGAATTAGCGTACTATGAAGTCAGAAAACCGTAATCGGTGAATATGACAAAAACAGCCCCTGACACACATTTCCTCCGGAAATGCACATGTTCAGCGGCTGTTTTTTCCTTATAAAAAATGGCGGATGTCGTCACCAAGTTTTTCTTCCACATGAATCAGTCGTTTCGTGATGTCTTTCGTCTTTTCGTCAGCTGCCTTATACTGGTTCAAATATCTGTTGAGGGACTTGACGCCCATATTGCAGCCATCTGTCATTAAATCGGCAATCGTCTTGTCCGATCCATCCATACCCAGTTTTACATTTGTTTTTATCCATGACATCCCTTTCGCCATCGGATTGGGTTCCTTTCCGTCGTCATGATATTCATCTAACAGCGTCTGTATTTCGTCTTTTAGTTTATTGTGTTCGTCCTTACAGTCCGCAAGGCATTTGCCGAGTGTAGCATCCTGTACATAATCCAGCACTTCATCAATGGATGCAACGCCCATTTTTATGCCGGCATCGCATTCACGCAACAGCTTTATTGTATCCGGTTCAATCATTTATTCTCATCTCCTTTGGGTTTATGTCTAGTGAGAATTATCCCCTTTCTTCGCCAAAATTATACCATTTTGAAAAATACTCATCCCGCAACAGACGAAGCAGTATCACATCATAAAACCTGTCATTATAAAAGCACCCTTGTTCCTGAACTCCCTCAAGCTTGTAGCCCGCCTTTTTAAAAAACTGCACTGTACCCTCGTTAAAGGCCGCTATCCGCACCGCTATCCTCTGATATGCAAGTATGTCAAACAGGTACTGCTCCACAAGGCGAAGCGCCTCCATTCCGTAACCCTGCCTGCGCTTTTCCTCATCCTGAATCACAATCTGAAGGCGGGTGTGTCTCCACTCCGGATGGCAGTGCACGATGCCGATTCTTCCAATTGGCAGACTGCCCTCCTTACTGACAATCACATACCATGCGCCAATATCACTGTTTGTTGTATCTCCTTTGGGAAGCGGAAACAGCTCAATCCTTTCCGATTCCAGGTGTTTTAATTCCAGTTTTTTCGTGCATATGTCCGTCATTTTTATTATTTTTGTCGTTTCCGTCATGCCGCTCCCCCCTCAGCTGTCAGTATGTATCCTTTTGACTTCTCAATACTATTTTATCATTGGATATCTGCATTTACAATCAACGGGCTATTGAGGCATAAAGCAAAACTCAATTCTCCATATCCCAGCGTAAAAATAACTTTCGGAATCACGTAGGAATAGGTGTTGAGCATCGCCTTCCAGATATTGATGTCGCCGCCATAGCTGTTCATCGCATTTTTATAACCGTCCAGCATCGGCTTCTTAGGAACCAGCCCGATTCCGGACAGATTTCTTCTTTTTTCAAACTTCATTTCCGGCTATACGGTTATCCGCCCACGCGTACCACCACATCCGCTGCTGATATTGTGCTGGGGCGGTGGGCTATCATCAGGATGGTGCGGTTCCCGCGCAGCTTTCTGACAGCCTCCTGCACAAGCGACTCGGATTCATTGTCAAGCGCCGAGGTCGCTTCATCCAGCAGCATGACAGGCGCATTCCGAATTTCTGCGCGCGCAATCGCAATGCGCTGCCGCTCTCCGCCTGACATGGTATTGCCGCGCTCTCCCAGTATCGTGTCGTATCCGTCGGGCAGCCCGATGATAAACTCATGGGCATTCGCCGCCTTTGCCGCCGCGATAACCTC
>Ga0224748_10551_pt1 | contig 11736 bp, 12 predicted proteins | sample LIM_F_Water_Neg_FD_182074 | JGI IMG/M metagenome (GOLD analysis project Ga0224748, IMG submission 182074) | Enriched cells from gastrointestinal tract of the lab mouse from Pacific Northwest National Laboratory (PNNL), Richland, Washington... | ecosystem: Host-associated > Mammals > Digestive...
TCTTATAAATCATGGGCAAGTAAATGCCGGATATGCGGTTGTGCCAGGAATTTGGACTATGATATGTTTTGGTTTTTACCGGAGCGGGAAACGTGAATAATTCCAGTTTGCCAGGCATGGCTTTAGGTTATAAGATTATCATTCGGAATTTCATGATTTTATATCTTCAATAAGCAACAGCCGAACAAGGCAGGGCGGGCATCCACGGTGTTCCTGCAGATTGAGAACGGGATGGTTTCGTGTTTTAAGAGAGAAGGCCACGATGTGTGGCAGCTAAACGGGAGGCGCGCAATAGCGTAAAGCCTGGCGCGAATAGTGACAAGCCCACGGCACATAAAATGTCGTGGGCCATTTTTTGATTTCAGGGGGTTCAGTTTCCCCGTTTCCGTGGCCTATATGTGAAAGCTATTTTTCCGCACGGCGGGAGGCGCAGAAAAAATATCGGCGCGGCCGTCCGATTCCCGCCCCTGCGGTGGCATATGGCAGGAGGTGTGTTTTTCATGACGGAGGAACAGAAAAGGAAGGTTTCAGACCTGCGGCGGGCAGGCATGGGATATACGGAAACGGCAAGGCTGGCTGGTGTGTCCAGGGACGCGGTGCGCAGCTTCTGCAGGAGGAACGGTCTGGCGGGGCAGGCGGCACAGGAAGGACCGGGGGACGGGCAGGCGCAGGAAGGCTCCTGCCGGGAGTGCGGGAAGCCGCTGCAGCAGATGGCAGGCGTGAAGCGGCGGGTGTTCTGCTCCAGGGAGTGCAGGGAGAAGTGGTGGCATGGGCATCCGGAGCAGATAAGGCAGAGGGCGGTGTATTCCTTCACCTGCGCCGGGTGCGGGAAGCCGTTTAACGTCTATGGGGATTCCAGGAGGAAATACTGCTCCCACGGGTGTTATATAAAGTCAAGGTTCGGGGGAGGCAGTGCAGATGAGTGAGGAGGAATTCCGCGCGGAGCTGCGCTACCGGATGTCGCTTGCCGTGGCGCGGGCGATGCTCGAAGAAGGATCCATCACCGAGGAGGAATATTCGGAAATTGATGCAATGCTTTTGCAGAAACACCGGCCAATTCTGGGTACATTATTAGCGGGGAAACCCTTGCAATAAGTGCGGTTTGGAGTGATGAATGGTAGCGGAAAGGAGTGGTTTCATTGAAGAAAATCAGCAGGATAGAGCCGGTTTTCCCTGCCCTGCCGGAGCGGAAGAAAGTGGCCGCTTATGCGAGGGTGTCCAGGGACACGGAGCGGCTCATGAATTCCGTTTCCGCGCAGATAAGCCATTACAGCGCGCTCATCCAGAACAATCCGGAATGGGAATATGCAGGGGTGTACGCGGACTGCGGGATATCCGGGACAGGGGCGGCCAGGCGCAGCGAATTCTTAAGGATGCTTGCCGACTGCGAGGCGGGCAAGATTAATATCATCCTGACGAAATCCATCAGCCGCTTCGCAAGGAACACGGTCGACCTTCTGGAGACGGTCAGGCATTTGAAGTCCCTCGGCATCGAGGTGCGGTTCGAGAAGGAACACATCAATTCGCTTTCAGAGGACGGTGAGCTGATGCTCTCGCTCCTGGCGTCCTTTGCGCAGGAGGAGAGCCGGAGCATTTCGGAAAACGTGAAGTGGGGAGTCAGGAAGCGGTTCCAGTCCGGCGAGATTGGGACGGCGAACAAGCACATCCTTGGATACCGCTATGATGAAGAGATGCAGAAGTACACCATCATCCCGGAGGAAGCGGAGACCGTCCGCAGGATATTCGCCATGTACCTTGAGGGGCGCTCCCTGCGGGAGATTGCAGGGGAACTGAATGCGTCAGGGCTTTCCACAGTGAAAGGCTGTAAATTTTCGGAAGGCTCACTGAACGTGATGATAGGCAATGAGGCATATGCCGGGGACATCCGGCGGCAGAAATGCTTCATGGAAGACCCCATCACGAAGAACAAAGTGCCGAACAAAGGCCAGCTCCCGCAGTATTACATGACGGATTGCCACAAGGCGATCCTGGACCGCGCGACATGGGAAAAAGTGCAGGCGGAAATCGAAAGGCGGGCGGCATCCGTGAACCCCGCCTACTCTTTTACGGGGAAGATGAAATGCGGTATCTGCGGAAACTGCTTTACACGGAAGAAAGGGACCGTAAGGGGGAAAACTGATGTACACTGGATATGCCGCTCCAAAAAGGAGACGGGCATGAGCTGCACCAGCGTGAATTTCAGCGAGGAAGAATTAAAGTGGATTTCGGCGCAGACGCTTGGGATGCAGGGATTTGATGAAGTGGAGTTTGAAAAGGCTGTCCGGGGCATCACCGTCATGGAAAGCGGAGACCTGGAATTCCGGCTTGTCGGCGGGGAGACGAAAGTCTGGAAGAACCTGCACCTGGACCCGCCAAGGCACGTCGCAACGGTCACGGACTGCTTCCAGGGGAAGATACGGTGCGCCGCCTGCGGGAATACATACCACCGGGTGAACGGCGCGGGGAAATGGGTGTACTGGTACTGCATCGGCAAGAAAAGGAAGAATGTGGAGTGCCATAACCCGAACTGCACCGATTACAAGCTGAGGCAGATTTCCGCGTACATGATGGGGCTGGAGGAATTCAGCGAAGCGGATTTTGATGAGCGGGTGGCAAGCATCACGGCATTTCAGGATGGGAGCTTGGAGTTCCATTTCAAAGAAGGGAGGGCAAAGCGGTGGCAAAGAGCGTGATTACGATACCGGCAACAGTGAACAGGCACACGGCGGCGCCGATAGGCAGCTACAGAAAGCGCAGGGTGGCCGCTTATGCCCGCGTCTCCACCGACCATGAGGAGCAGCAGAGCAGCTACGAGGCGCAGGTGGACTATTACACGAACTACATCAACGGGCGCGAGGACTGGGAGTTCGTTTCTGTGTATGCAGACGAAGGGATAACCGGCTGCAACACGAAAAAGCGCGACGGCTTCAACAAAATGGTGGAGGACGCGCTTTCCGGCGCCATCGACCTCATCATCACCAAGAGCGTCTCCCGCTTCGCAAGGAACACGGTGGACAGCCTCACGACCATCCGGAAGCTGAAGGAGAACAGGGTGGAGTGCTACTTTGAAAAAGAGAACATCTGGACGTTTGACGGCAAGGGCGAGCTGCTCCTTACCATCATGTCCTCGCTGGCGCAGGAGGAGAGCCGGAGCATCTCGGAGAACTGCACCTGGGGGCAGAGGAAACGTTTCGCGGACGGCAAGGTCACGGTGCCGTTCAAGCGGTTCCTGGGCTACGACCGGGGCGAAGATGGAAACCTCGTCATCAACGAGAGGCAGGCGGAGACCGTCCGCAGGATCTACGGCCTCTTCCTGCAGGGGCGCTCGCCCCACGCAATCGCAAAGCTGCTGACGGCGGAGGGCATCCCATCGCCCGGTGGCAAGGAGTCATGGTCGTCCAGCACGGTGAAGAGCATCCTCACGAATGAAAAATACAAAGGGGATGCGCTCCTGCAGAAAGTGTACACGGTGGACTTCCTCACCAAGCAGAAGAAAGTGAACGAGGGCGAGGTGCCGCAGTATTATGTGGAGAACAACCACCAGGCCATCATCAGCCCGTCCGTGTTCGAGGAGGCGCAGCACCAGATGGCGACCAGGCATTCCGGGAAGAACCGGGCGAGCAGCACGGGCGTATTCTCCGGCCGGATAAAATGCGCGGACTGCGGGAGCTGGTACGGCTCCAAGGTGTGGCATTCCAACAGCAAGTATCGGAAGACCATCTGGCAGTGTAACCACAAGTTTGACCGCGGGGAAAAATGCGGCACGCCCCACCTTGACGAGGAAACCATCCAGGCGCTCTTCCTGAAAGCGGCCAATGCCATCTTTGCAGAAAAGGACGGTGTGCGGGAGGATTACGATTCCATAAAAGACACACTTTTCGGAACGGCGGAACTGGAGGCGGAACGCCTGCGGCTGCAGGAGGAGATGAACGTGGTGGCGGAGCTGATCGGGCAGTGCGTGGCGGAGAACGCCCGCGTCGCCCTTGACCAGACGGAGTACCAGAAAAAGTATGACGGGCTGGCAGAGCGGTTCAACAGGGCGAAGGGGAGGCTTTCGGAAGTCAGCCAGGCCATCACGGAGCGGCAGGCGAAGCGGGAGAAGACCGGGAGGTTTGTTTCCGCCCTGGAAAATCGAGACGGCCCGCTCACGGCATTTAACGAGGACGACTGGTACAGCCTAGTGGAGTACGCCACGGTGTACAGCAGGGAGGACATCCGCTTCACTTTCAAGAATGGGATGGAAATAAAGGCATGAGAATATAGTCCCCCGGAGCAGGGAAGAAAACGGCTCCGGGGGATTTTTCCATGCCTCCTGCGGAAAAATACGGAGTATAGGAAAAATCGTGGAGTATGGGGAAAAATCACGGGGTATAGGAAAAATCATGGAGTATGATAAAAAATCGCGGGGTATCGGTAAAAAATCATGGGGTTTAAGGAAAAATCAAATTGTATCAAAGACAGCGTTTATATAGAAATGTAAACCGCTTAATTGATACAAAGGGAATGAACAGAATATCGGGAAAACCGCTGAAAACAAGGGGTTCCGGCACATTGGCTGTTGCTGGAATCCCTTGTTTGATTTTGGGGCTGTGCCAGGGCAGCATGGGAGCGGCGGTTACGGACGGCCACAGTGGTCACAAGTCTGACCCCTTTGTGGCTGTTTTGACCCCTGCGGCAAAAGGTCTGACCCCTATGGCTGTGAATGTGACCCCTGTGGTCACGGTTTTGACCCCTCCCCTTGTCCAGTGTGACCCCTCTGCATCTTAGAGAATTTATGTGAATGAAAAATGTGCAGTATCCCTGAACAATATTTAACAGCCGCCCAGGCGGCTATTCAAAAATAATGCCATAGGAATTTAGGTACTAACAGGCAAAAGTATTGAAGAATGGCTTAAAATCAAGGAATTTTGAGGCTTGGTGGGGTTCACTGGAATGGTTGGTGAACCTCATTTTTTCGTGTTTTTAGATGCCGCTGATAGGATGGCGATTGGGGAAAAATCGTACTATCAGGCAAAAGTATACTTTCACGCAAAAGTCCGGGGTTTCCGTGATAGTATAAAACGGAAAGGTAAAAAGGAGTAGGATATTGGCGGTTTTGGTTGAAAGGTGTATTAGCTTGACGGAAAATGCTGTTGAAAAACGGGGGATATGGTACAAACACGGAAACTGCCCGGAGTTTTCGTGTTTGTATATGAGTTTCCGTGATAGTATATAGAGTTTCCATGTTTGTATATGGATAAAACGGTATAAACTAAATGGATAAATGATAAACAAGGAAAAGGGCTGTTTTGGCAGTCCTTTTTCTCATGTCTTAGGATTTCACAACATTTTTTATAGCTTGTACGGTGGGTTTTGGTGCCATGTGCTTATAGTCGGTTCGTGCAATTTATGGGAGTTTCATGCAATGGGCTTTGACAGGACGCTTTACAATCCGATATAATTTATGGCGGAAAAAATACGGTACGATGTTTTGCATTGCATTGAATACGGAGGGAAAGTATGAAAACCAAAGTAAATATTACACTTATGCTTATCTGTGTTCTTTTTTTATCAGCTTGTTCTGACCAAAAAGTTATTGAGTGGAATGGAGAAGTGGAATATTATCACCTTACGATGGTATATGACGAAACAAATATGTACGAAACGGTGGGGCAAGTAGATTATATTTTTATCGGAACTGTCGATGAAGTTATTGACAATGTGGTAGATTACAATACCTCAAACAGCATGGATGCTTACAGCCAATATGCAATTACGGTTGAAGAGAATTTAAAAGGCGAACTAGCAAAGAATATAGAATGCTATCGGCATGGAGGATATTTAAAAGATGGTACTTTATTATATCCACGGTCTGACCGTGCTGAGAATACAAGGGATATTCCGCAAGAAGGAAAAACATATATATTTATGGCATATGGGCAGCCAGACGGAGAACTGATTTTAGAAGAATTTTCTGGTGATATAGAGTATACGGACGAAGGTCTGAAGGAGATGTATATGGACTATATTGAAAATGAGATTCCAAAGGAGCAGGAGGGTTTTATTTCAAAATATGATGTAAATTATAGCAATTAAGTATGAAAGACGTTACTTTTTTCTTAAGGATAAATCTGCTGTATGAACCAGGAGCAAGAGAGGGCTGATGCCGCATATCCGTCCAGGATGCCATGTGGACTACGGCGTGGGGCGCATCCTTTTTGCAGGGGAAGTCGCCGGGTTCTTAAACCCGATGGGAGAGGGCATATCTGCCGGGATGGAGAGCGGGTACTGTGCCGCCTGTGCAATCATGGAGCATTGTGATAATCCATTAATGGCTTGTGAAGCATATCAGCAAAGCACGGAAAATCTGAAATCCTATATGCAGCGCCAGTGGAGCCTTGTGGGAGGGATGGCTGGCACGTTCAGGGAGATGGCATAAATGGGAAAAGGAACAAACAGAAAAAATAATTTAGAGTTTCATATTGGCACAACACTGATATGGTATGCTGTATACAGGAGGTGGCAGGAATGGCAAAAATTATGATTGTTGAAGATAATAAAGGGACGAACAAAGCAATTTGTGAATATATGAAAACAGCCGGACATACTCTTATTTCTGCCTATGATGGGGTGGAAGCATTGAAACATTTTCGTGAGGATAAATTAGATTTAATCGTTCTTGACATCATGCTTCCGTCAATGTCCGGAATGGCTGTATTGCATGAGATTAGAAAAAGCAGTAATATTCCCATAATGATGCTTACAGCTATTGAAGATGAATATACGCAGTCTAACAGTTTTGATGAATTGGCTGATGATTATATCACCAAGCCGTTTTCCATGCTTTTATTGGGAAAGAGGATTAATGCCTTACTTCGCAGGAGTTGCAATAAGACCGTCCTAAACAAAGTACAGTTAGGAGAGGTTTGTATAGATTTTTCTGGCTACACAGCTTTTGATCAGGATGGAAAAATTGATATCACTCCAAAAGAGCTTGAAATACTAAAACTGTTGATTGAAAATAAAGGCTTGGTATTGTCACGCACCCAGATACTTGATGACGTATGGGGCAATGACTGTGCGATTATAGACCGGACAATAGACGCTTATATCCGTAATCTAAGAAAAAAGCTGAAACTGGATTGTATAACGACTATCAAAGGCATAGGATATAAATTTGAAATGGAGGCATTGTAAAATGAAGCTAAAGATATTTCCTAAAGTGTTTTTATTTACATTTAGCATGATGTTAATGATCACGCTGTTTGCACATGGTTTAATATTCTATATTGCTCCTACACAGAATATGCTGATTACTTCAAATTATGTCACAAATGCTGGTGCATTCTCCTATTCCGAGATAGATATGCAGCAGCTTATTACGAATACAATATTACGGTCTTTTCCTATTTCGTTTTTGGGTTGTATAGTGATCTCGCTCATATTTTCCTTTTTATTTTCCATGAGATTAACAGCTCCTATTCTTTCGATTGCGAGGACTGTGAAAGAAATGACGGAATTAAATGCTGACGCTGAAATCAAAATTGATCGGGCAGACGAAATTAAAATTCTGGCTGATAATATAAATCAGTTATATCATTCACTTATCTCCACGATTCAGCATTTAGAGATTGAGAAGGAAAATGTCAGCAAGGCCGAACAGGAGAAATTAGATTTTTTGCGTATGGCTTCCCACGAACTGAAAACGCCAGTTACAGAATTAAATGCAACACTGGAAAATATGATACTCGGTATTGGAGAATATGCGGACTATGGTATTTATCTTCCCAAATGCAAAGAGGTAGTGGAGCAGCTCGGTAAAATGATCAAAGATATATTAAGTATGTCCCGCCTGCATTTAGATGGAACTAATGATTGTGAAAATGATATTTCCCTCAAAAAGGTAATTTCTGAGATGTGTGAACCGTTTAAACTGATAGCTGAAACAAAAGCAATACGGTTTGTCGTTATGGTTGAAAATGATATATTGCTCCGTATACCGGAGCAGCTATTGAAAAAAGCACTGTCTAACATATTGCTTAACGCGGTCAACTATACAGACGCCGGAAAACAGATAACGGTTTCAATCAGTAAGCAATCATTATCAGTTGCAAATGAGTGTATCCCGATACCGCCCGAACATCTAAAACATATCTTTGAGCCGTTTTATCGTCCGGATTATTCAAGGAATCAAGATACTGGCGGTAATGGATTTGGATTGTACATTGTAGATACAATTCTGAAAAAGTTAAAACTGGAATATTGTTTTGCACCTCTAAGCACAAACAGCGGAATGATCTTTACCATCCAATTTTAGATTTCTGTCTTGTATTTTTGCAAGGCAAATTTTTCCCTATTCAACATATATCCAACATTGGCTTTAAACTACTCCAACATTGATAACCTATACTATGAAATGTAAGGAGGGCATGGAAAAAATAGTTCGATGAAGGAGGTAGTCTATGAAGGGCAAAATTTTATCAAGTCTGGCGGCATTGCTTTTACTCAGTGGGAGCATAACCGCTTTTGTAGGCTCTGCCAATACACCTAATGTATTAGCGGCAGAACAGTCTGCATCCAAGCAGTTATCCACTGTTACCATCAGGCAGGATGGAGATGCATTAACATCAAGCTATGACGGTGGAAACACATGGAGTCTTTTTTTAAGTGAGGAGGTGCATGATTTTTACAGCTATAATGAATTCCAGTCTTGGATCAAGGAACAGGAAGCAGAAATATCAAAGTTGGTGGAAGCCGGAGAGTGGACACGGGAAAATGCCGACGCTGCTATACAGCAATATTATGATTTGTTGGGAAAGGTGGATAACGGTCTGCTTGTAAGCAAAAGAGAAAGCGATACCGATGACCAGTACTTTGTAAGTTATCCTGAAACTGCGCATACAGAGGGATTCCAGACAATGATTTACACTGAAAACGGATATGAATTTTTCGGCCCCTACGATACGGAAAAGGAACTGTATGAAGATTTGGAAGCATATGCGGAACTTCAGGTAGAAGAAGGAAACATGACCACAGGCGAAGCAGAAAACATTCTGAAGAAATATAAATAGTCAATAATATGTCGTGCGGCGGCAAAAGAAAAAGCTGCTGTACAGCCAATGTATTTCTCATGCCTATTCTTATGTGGCGGCTTTTGAGAAAACGCAAACCGCCATTTACTTCACTTATTTCAAAAGACAACCGCCGCTATGGCACATCGCCATACGCGGCGGTCTGCCATTTGGATAGGGACAGCCGGGATATGCTGACACGGAGGTTTGCGTTTGTGCTTATAGTCGTTTCGTGCAATTTATGGGAGTTTATTTTTCATACGGATTCTGCCAGTCGGGGCAGAGGTATGTCTCGCTCCATGCCATCATGGTCTGCAGGACGGGGATAAAGCTCTCCCCGAATTCAGTAAGAGAATATTCCACTTTGGGCGGGATTTCTCTGTAAATCTCCCGATGGAGGAAACCGTCACTTTCCAATTCCCGGAGCTGCTTTGTGAGCGTGGACTGTGTGATGCCGTCAAGGCGGCGCATCAGTTCTCCGAACCGCTGGACTTTGTAAAAGGACACATACCATAAGATCAGGATTTTCCATTTGCCGCCGATCACGGACTGGAGCCTGCCCATAGGGACGCAGCGGGCGATGGTTTCCTCGTTGTTGAATTTGTTTTCAGCCATTTCATTCCACCTCTTTCTCCATGAGTATATCCCGGCAGTGGGAAAAAATCAAGATACGGTCATTTTTGACAGATAGTACGAAAAAGTGAACTACCGACTAAAAAAGACAGTACTTGATTTCATGGAATTTTAGAGGTAATTTAGTGCAAAAGAGGAAAGACACGAGGAGGAATGGATGATGCACTATACAGGAACTATATGGAGGCCGCCCTATGAGGCGTCTTCCCTGTTGCTGGAAGTTACCGCGGGCTGTACGCACCACAGATGCAAGTTCTGTACGCTTTACGCAGGCCTGCCTTTCCAGTTCAGGATGTCACCGATGGAGAATATAGAAGCGGACTTGAAAGAGGCGAAGAAGATGTACCGATCCTTTTTCGAGAGGAAGGTAACCCGGACTTTCCTGACCGGGGCGAACCCTTTCGTGCTGAAATATGACAGGCTGATGGAGATCGCGGGGCTGGTACACAGATATTTCCCGGAGATGGAGACCATCGGCAGCTTTGCCAGGGTGACGGATGTCACGCTGAAAGCGGACGAGGAACTGGCGGCTCTGCGCGGGGCAGGATATGACGGGCTGACAATCGGCATCGAAACGGCGGATGACGAGGCGCTGCGGTTCATGGATAAAGGGTATCTGGCGGCTGACATTCTGGAGCAGTGCGGCAGGCTGGACAAGGCGGGCATCCGCTACAGTTTTTTCTATCTGACGGGCATATCCGGCGCAGGGCGCGGGGAGAACGGGGCAAGGACCACCGCCGCTGTATGCAATCAGCTCCATCCTGCCCTGGTCGGCGCGAATATGCTGACCATCTACCCGGATTCAAGGCTGTACGGGGAAATCCGGCAGGGGAACTGGAAAGAAGAAACTGAGACAGAGAAGTACAGGGAAGTCCGGGCATTGGTGGAAGGGCTGGAAATCCCCACGGAATTTGCCGCGCTGGGCGCTTCCAATGCGTTCCAGATGCATGGCGTCTTGCCGGAAGATAAGGAGAAGCTGCTGGCTTTCCTTGATGACGTGATAAAGAATGTGGGCGAGGACGAACTGCGGCGTTACCGTAAGAGCGTCCGCCATCTGTAGGAGGTGATTCAGATTGCATTTTACGGGAAGGACGTGGAGGCCGCCCTATGAGGCACATTCCGTCATCATACAGGCGACTTCCGGCTGCACCTATAAAAAATGTCGTTTCTGTAGCCTTTATAAAGACGAGTGTTTCCGTATGTCACCGATGGAGGAGTTCGAGGAAGACCTGGCGGAGATCAAAAGCTACCAGCCCTATGCGCGGCGCATCTTCTGGACGGGGGCGAACCCGTTTGCCATGAACTATGAGAACCTGAAACTCCGGACGCTGACGGTACGGGATTACCTCATCAAATGCCAGACGATGGCCATGTTTGCGAGCATTCGGGATATCAGGGACAAGGAAGTGTGGCAGCTTAAGAAGCTCCGGGCGATGGGGATAAACGGGCTGACCATCGGGACGGAGAGCGGTGACGATGACACCCTTGCCCTGGCGGGCAAAGGGTACACGGCGGCTGACATACTGGAGCAGTGCTGGAAGCTGGACGAGGCGGGGATAGAATATTATTTCGTATACATGACCGGGCTTGCGGGGAAGGGCAGGGGATACTGGAATGCGGTGAACAGCGCCAGGCTGTTCAGCCGGCTCAATCCATATTTTATTTCCGTGGATTCCCTCACGCTGTTCCCGGATACGGAACTGTACCGCATGGAGCAGGAGGGGAAATTTACCCCTGCCGGGGAAAAGGAACGCATGGAGGAACTGCAGGTGTTCATCAAAAATTTGCAGATAAGGACACATCTGTTTGCCAATTCCAGTTCAAATTTTTACCCGGTCACTGCCTATCTGCCGAAGGAAAGGGATTTTGTGGTAAGTGAGCTGCAGCACGTTATGGATACGGTAAGCGAGGATGAGATGGCAGAATACCGCAGGAACCTGAAATCTTTAGGATAACAGAATTTACAAAAGACAACCCGCCGCACGATGGCCATCATCCGCCATATGCGGCGGTCTGCCTTTTCCGCAGGCAAGTCTGACAGCAGAAACCGCTT
>Ga0224748_10555_pt1 | contig 11715 bp, 8 predicted proteins | sample LIM_F_Water_Neg_FD_182074 | JGI IMG/M metagenome (GOLD analysis project Ga0224748, IMG submission 182074) | Enriched cells from gastrointestinal tract of the lab mouse from Pacific Northwest National Laboratory (PNNL), Richland, Washington... | ecosystem: Host-associated > Mammals > Digestive...
CCAATCCGGCCAGGCAGACGAGATCCGGCCGGGCACCTATATTTTCAGCGATTATATGATGTACAAGGAGTGCGGCGCGCCTCTCGACCATGTGGCTGCCCGCCTGCTGGTTACGGTGGTCAGCGTTCACCAGGACTATGTGGTAGTGGACGGCGGCTGCAAGACCTTCCCCACGGACGCTGTGCTGGACCAGGCCCCCTACTATTTTGAGACCTATGCCTACTTTCCCCAGTATCCCCAGCTTCGCATCCGGAAGCTGACGGAGGAACACGGCATGGTTACTGCCGTGGATTCCATGCCGGACCTGCATGTGGGTGACATCCTGGAGGCCATTCCGCTGCATATCTGCCCCACCGTGAACCTTCAGAACCAGGTATACGTGGTGGACGGCGGCTGTGTGCGTACGGAAATAGTTGCAGGAAGAGGAAAATTGCAGTAAAATAACAGGCAGCGGCGCGCGGTATTGGCTTGCGCGCGGCGCAATAAGCAGGAACGATAAAATCATCAATGAAAAGGAGTGCAGGAAAATGATTGCTGATACCTTAAAGAAACTGGGGATTCAACTGCCGGAGGCGCCTGGAAAAGGCGGACTTTACGCCCCCACCAAGATGTTTGGAGGGAATCTGGTCTACGTTTCCGGCTGCGGGTGCAATGTGGCCGGGAAGGAGTCCTTTGGCAAGCTGGGCAAGGAGTACACCACCGAGGAGGGACAGGAGTGGGCCCGCAATGCCATTCTGAACCTTCTGGCGGTGCTGGAGCGGGATCTGGGTTCCCTGGACCGTATCCGCAGCTTCGAGAAGATCACGGTATTCGTGGCCAGTGCCGATGAATTCTATGAGCAGCCCCAGGTGGCCAACGGTGCCACCAAGCTTTTGCAGGAGGTATTCGGCGATGAGGTGGGGCTGCCCACCCGTTCCGCCATCGGCGTCAACGTCCTGCCCGGCAACATCGCCGTGGAGATCGAAGCGCTGGTCAGCTGCAAATAATCTCTAAGAGGAAGGAGGAAGCCTGTTATGGATACCTTTGAGCGATTTTCCCACGCGGGAATCGTGCCCGTGGTGGTTATCGATCACGCTGGCGACGCCCTGCCCACCGCCCGGGCTCTGCTGGACGGCGGTGTGGACGTGATGGAGATCACCTTCCGCACCGATGCCGCCGCCGGGGCCATCCGCGCCGTGTCCGAGGGCTGTCCCGAGATGCTGGTGGGCGCGGGAACGGTCATTACCCTGGCCCAGTGCCGGCAGGCGGTGGAGGCCGGTGCGCGGTTCATTGTAGCGCCCGGTTACGATGAAGAGGTTGTTTCCTGGTGCGTGGAGAAGGGGGTGCCCATTCTGCCCGGATGCGTCACGCCTACGGAGATCATGGCCGCCATGAAGCATGGCCTGACGGTTCTGAAATTCTTCCCCGCCGGTGTCTACGGAGGGCTGAGCGCCATGAAGGCTCTCAGCGGTCCCTTCAAGGGGATCAAGTTCGTACCCACCGGCGGCGTGGGTCCTCAGAACGCGGGAGAGTATGGCGCGGCGCCGTTCATTCACGCGGTAGGAGGCAGCTGGGTCTGCACCCAAAGCGACATTGCTTCCCACAATTTTGAGCGGATCTCCCAGCTGTGCCGGGAGGCCCGTCAGGCCCTGGGGCGTACCTGAGTCCTGTATCCTGTGAAAAGCCAGCGCCGGATATTCCGGCGCTGGCTTTCTGTGTGTCAAAAAAGTGGCTGCGCCACTTTTTAGAGTGAAGGACCGGCCCGGCGGCCCAAAGGCCGCCCCACTACGCTCTGCGCCTCGGTTGTGCGCCTTAGGCGCACAATTCGGCGCTCGCTCCGCGCAAAGAGTTTTTCCAAGGCACATGTCCTTGGAAAAACGATTGGATTGTATTTACCGACTGCGGACGGCAAACCCTTGCAGAGGGCTTTTTATAGCCGCTGTACCGGCAAGGACCGGGAGTTCGAGCTGCCGGGATGGCTTGGCTTTGTGCAATTTTTTGCTGCCGGAGCGGTTGGATTTTTCATTCTCTTTGTTTTCCGGCGGGCTTCCTCCTCCGGAAGCCCATTTTTTTGCAGGGGCCCATTTTTCCGGCTGCAAATTCGAGTAAGATTCTCTTTGGTTGTCCGTCAATCATACAAAAATGCGGGAGGAGATGGTTTTGCTCTTATTTACTATTCACAAAAACGAGCGGATGTGATACACTCAGAGCGTCAAATCCGGCGGCTGGGCAGGAGACCCGCCGCCGCCAAACGGAGGAAACATCCTATGGTAGAGATCATTCGACAGGGCGCGTATCTGATTGACGGACAGATTATCCCCGCCGCGCAGGCCCAAGGGCAGTCCGATCCTGATGAAGCGCGGGAAAAGACCATTGCCTATTCCATTCTCCGCGCTCATAACAGGAGCGGGGAGCCCGGGAAGCTGCGGATCAAATTTGATGCCCTCATCTCTCACGATATCACCTTTGTGGGCATCATCCAGACCGCCAAGGCCAGCGGTCTGAAGGAATTTCCCGTTCCCTATGCCATGACCAACTGCCACAATTCCCTGTGCGCCGTAGGCGGCACCATCAACGAGGACGACCATGCTTTCGGCCTTTCGGCCGCGAAAAAGTACGGCGGCATTTATGTTCCCGCCAACCAGGCAGTCATCCACCAGTACGCCCGGGAGCGGCTGGCAGGCTGCGGAAAAATGATCCTGGGTTCCGATTCCCATACCCGCTACGGCGCTTACGGCTGCATGGGCGTAGGCGAGGGCGGCGGCGAGCTGGTGAAGCAGCTGCTGGAAAATACATACGACGTGGCCGCCCCCGAGGTGGTTCTGGTATACCTGGACGGAAAGCCCCGGAAGGGCGTAGGTCCTCAGGACGTGGCCATCGCCCTGGTGGCGGCGACCTTCCCCAAAGGGGATGTGAAGAACAAGGTTCTGGAATTTGTGGGCCCGGGTGTAAAAGAACTCAGCTGCGATTACCGCATCGGCATTGATGTCATGACTACGGAGACCAGCTGTCTCACCTCCATCTGGGAGACGGACGAGACCATCCGGAAATATTACGAGAACGTTGGCCGCCCTGAGGATTTCAGGGAGCTGAAGCCCCAGAACGGCGCCTACTATGACCGGGTGGTCAGGATCGACCTGAGTAAGGTGGAGTGTATGATCGCCCTGCCTTTCCATCCCTCCATCGCCTACACCGTCCACGAACTCCAGGCCGACCCGGAGAGGATCTTCGCCGAGGTGGAGGAAGCCTGCAACAAGCAGCTGGGAGGCAAAGTGACCATGGATCTCCGGCGGAACATCGTGGACGGCAAGGTCACCTGCGACCAAGGCGTTATTGTGGGCTGCTCCGGCGGCATGTATGAGAATATTGTGGAGGCGGCACACATTCTGGAGGGCGGCAGCATCGGAAACGGATACTTCGACATGAGCGTCTATCCCTCCTCCACACCGGTCAGCCTGGCGATCACAAGGAACGGCGCCGCGGCCAAGCTCATGGAGGCCGGATGTGTGATAAAGCCCGCCTTCTGCGGTCCCTGCTTCGGCGCGGGGGATACGCCGGCCAACAACGCCCTGTCTATCCGTCATGCTACCCGGAACTTTGCCAACCGGGAGGGCTCCAAGCCCGGAAACGGCCAGATTTCCGCAGTGGCTCTGATGGACGCCCGATCCATCGCCGCCACCGCCCGGAACGGCGGCGTGCTGACCGCCGCTACCGATATTGACTACGAATCCCCCGATGCGGGTGAACTGGAGTACCGCTACGACGGATCGGTCTACGCCAAGAGGTGCTACGAGGGCTTCGGCAAGGCTGACCCCGCCGTGGAACTGCGCTACGGCCCCAATATCAAGGACTGGCCCCATATGCCCCGGCTGGAGGACGACCTGCTGGTACGGCTGTGTGCCGTCATTCACGACCCTGTGACCACCACCGACGAACTGATCCCCTCCGGCGAGACCAGCTCCTACCGGTCCAACCCCATCGGACTGAGCGAGTTTGCTCTCAGCCGCCGCGTACCGGAGTACGTGGGTCGCAGCAAGGCCGTTCGCGCCCTGGAGGAGGCCCGCGAAGCGGGAGAGGCCCCTGCGGAAGCGGCGGAGATTCTCGCCAGGGCCGGCGGTGACTTGCGGCATACCACCATTGGCTCCTGTGTGTTTGCCAATAAGCCCGGCGATGGCTCCGCCCGGGAGCAGGCGGCTTCCTGCCAGAAGGTGCTGGGGGGATTTGCCAATATCTGTTATGAGTACGCCACCAAGCGGTACCGCTCCAACTGCATCAACTGGGGGATCGTGCCCTTTACCATGGATGCCGGAACTGCGTTTTCCTGTGAGGAGGGCGACTGGATATACATCCCCGGCGTGAAGAAAGCCATCGCAGACGGCGTGGAGGACATAACCGCCAAGGTGATCCGGAAGGACGGCTCCCTTTACGATCTCCCCCTCAAGTGCGCGGGTCTCACTGCCGATGAGCGGCTGATCCTCCAGGAGGGCTGCCTCATGAATTACTACGCCGCGGGATATGGAAAGGGCTGACGCTCCCGGATGGGTGCGGAAGCGGATTTACAAAATACCGCAAGGGAAGGCTTGAACGAAAGGAAGATCATATTGCAAAGCAAGGATTTCTGGGAAAACTGCTGGCAGTCGGAAAATCCGGAGGCAATGTACGCCTGCCTGGACAGCTATTACCGGTGGGAGGACGGCATCATAGACGTTTTCCGCGCCCACCGGGTTGAAAAGGTCTGTGACGCGGCCTGCGGCTATGGCGCGTACAGCCTCGCGTTCGCCTCCAACGGTTTCCAAGTAACGAGCTTTGACATCTCTCCGTCAGCGGCGGAGATCACCCGCAGGGGGTTGGAACGATACGGCATAGCCGCCGGCGTGAAGGCGGCGAGCATCCTGTCTACCGGATATGGGGATGAAGTGTTTGACGGCGTGGTTGCCGGTTCCGTTTTGGATCATATGACCGTGGCAGACGCGCAAAAAGCCCTATCTGAGCTGTACCGGATCACCAAACCGGGCGGCCTAATTCTGGTATCCTTTGATACGGCGGAGGAATCGGACCTTGAGATGGCTCACGAGCGCCTTTCAGACGGCAGCCTGCGGTATGCGGAGGGTACCCCCCGAGCGGGAATGATTTTTCATCCTTACGACAGAGATGGGATTGTTTCGCTTCTGAAGGGAAAAACTGTGATTTACGAGCAGACCAACAGAAAAGGGGAACAGATCCGTATTGTGAGAAAATAGCCGGAGACCTGCGCAGGTTCTCCGGCGGTCGGAAAAACTCCGGTGATTCCACTGAGATATATGTGACAAAACAGAAAGGACGGTTTAGAAGAGAATTATGTTTCAGTCGGTTCAGGAGATCCAGGATTTTTGCCAGAGCAGCGGTGTACAGATGGTCGATTTCAAAACGGTTGACCTGACGGGCCGGTGGCACCATATCACCATCCCTGCGGCGCGTTTCACCGAGGATACGGTGCGTTATGGTATTGGCTTTGACGGATCGAATTTTGGCTACGCGTCTGTGGAAAAGAGCGATATGGTGTTTGTTCCCGATATCGCTACCGCCTGTATGGACCCCTTTGCCGCTGTGCCCACCCTCTCGATGACCGGTGATGTACAGATCATCGACCAGCCGGAGAACCGGCGCTTTGGGCAGTATGCCCGCAGCGTCACGGAGCGGGCGGAGGAGTATATGCGCGAGACGGGCGTGGCCGATCAAATGGTGGTAGGACCGGAATTTGAGTTCTACCTGTTTGACAGCGTACGCTTTGAGAGCGCGCCGCACCATGCGTCCTTCCGGGTGAATTCCCTGGAGGCGGAATGGAATACCGGCGAGGAAGGCGGAAGCGGGTATCACATCCGCCATCACGACGGGTATCACGCCGCCCTGCCCCAGGACCTCACCTTTGACCTGCGCAATGAGATTTGCCGGATGATGGAGGATTGGGGCGTAAAAGTAAAATACCATCACCATGAGGTAGGAGGTCCCGGCCAGCTGGAGATCGAGGTGGAGCCGGAGAGTCTGACCGAAATGGCGGACAAAACCTTGATTACCAAATATATTATTCGAAATGTAGCCGCCAGGCACCAGCAGACGGCCTCTTTCATGCCCAAGCCCATCTATGGTGAAGCGGGCAGCGGGATGCACGTCCATATCTGGCTGTGGAAGGACGGCAAGCCCCTGTTCTATGATGAGAAGGGGTACTCTCAGCTCTCCGATACGGCGCTGTATTTCATTGGAGGACTGCTCCGTCATGCGGCCTCGCTGTGCGCCATCACCAATCCCTCCACCAACTCCTTCAAGCGTCTGGTACCCGGTTTTGAAGCTCCGGTGACTATCGGCTATGCCACGGCCAACCGCTCCTCCATCATCCGCATTCCTGCCTATGCCAAAACGCCGGCGCAGAAGCGCTTTGAGCTGCGCAATCCGGACGCTCTCTGCAATCCCTACTATGCCTATGCCGCTATCCTGATGGCAGGGCTGGACGGAATCCTCAACAAAATTGATCCCCACGCCAACGGCTGGGGGCCCTATGACTTCAATCTCTTTACGCTCTCCGATGAGGAGAAGAAGCGGATTCAGGGGCTGCCCAAGTCCCTGGGGGAGGCGCTGGACGCCCTGGAGGCGGATCACGCCTATCTGACCGCCGGAGGCGTGTTCCCGGAAGAGCTGATCCACAATTGGATCCGGCTCAAACGGGCGGAGGAGGAGGAAATTTCCCGTATTCCCACGCCGGCTGAGTTCCAGCGTTACTACGCTCTGTAAGTAAGAGCCTGTATTCACAGGCGGGGATGCTGGATGGTCCAAGGGGGTTACCGCCCTGCAAGGCAAAAAGGTAAAAAACCCGGCCAGACAGCGCCCAGCGCCTGCGAATACAGGTTCTGAGCCCGACTGCCCCTTTGATTGTCAACGGACCGCCCGAGAGCGGCACGAAAAAAGGAGATAGCCATGGAAAAGATCAAAATGACCACCCCTCTTGTAGAGATGGACGGGGATGAAATGACCCGCATTTTGTGGGCGATGATAAAAGAAAAGCTGATTCTTCCGTTCGTGGAGCTGAAAACCGAGTATTACGACCTGGGCCTGCTCCACCGCAATGAGACCGGGGACCAGGTGACGGTGGACGCCGCCAATGCTGCCAAGAAATACGGCGTTGCGGTGAAGTGCGCCACCATTACCCCCAACAAGCAGAGAATGGAGGAATATCCCCAGCTGACGGAGATGTGGAAAAGTCCGAATGGCACCATCCGCTCCATCCTGGACGGCACCGTGTTCCGTACCCCCATCTGCATCGACGCCATCAAGCCGGTGGTGAAAAACTGGAAGAAGCCCATTACCATTGCCCGGCATGCCTACGGTGATGTCTACAAAAGTGTGGACTTCGTTACCGGGAAGCCCGGTACCTGCACCATGACCTTCCGCAGCGATGACGGCACGGAGGAGAAGACCGTCACCGTGCAGAAGGTAAACGGCCCAGCCCTCTGGCAGGGAGCCCACAACAAGGAGGCGTCCATCCGGTCCTTCGCCCGCTCCTGCTTCCAGTACGCCATCGATACCAGGCAGGATCTGTGGTTCTCCACCAAGGACACCATTGCCAAGGTCTATGACGGACAGTTCAAAAAGATCTTTGAGGAGGAATTCGAGAGCTGCAGGACCAGATTTGAGGAGCTGGGGCTGACGTATTTCTACACCCTCATTGATGACGCGGTAGCCCGGGTGATCCGTTCGGAGGGAGGGTACATCTGGGCCTGCAAGAATTACGATGGCGATGTGATGAGCGACATGGTTTCCACCGCCTTTGGATCTCTGGCCATGATGACCTCCGTACTGGTGGCCCCCGACGGCGTCACTGAATATGAGGCCGCCCATGGCACCGTCACCAGGCACTACTACAGGCACCTCAAGGGGGAGAAAACCTCCACCAACCCCATGGCCACCATCTTCGCCTGGAGCGGCGCCCTGCGGAAGCGGGGGGAGCTGGATGGCCTGGATGATCTGGCCCAATTTGCCGGAAAGCTGGAGGAGGCTTGCTTTGACACCCTGAACGACGGGGTCATGACCCGGGACCTGGTGGGTCTGGTGGAGCCGGGCTTTTCCGCGCGGGCGGTGGATTCCGAGGAGTTTCTGGATGAAATTGCCGGGAGGCTGGCGCGAAAGCTGTGACGGCAATTCTTTGGCGGACCGTTTCCGGTCCGCCAAATTTTTTCGGGAAAGTGGTAATTATCACTTGACAGGACAGCTTTGGGGCTGTACTATATGTATGTTCGCTGCGCGGACTGCACGCAATATCTTGTGCCTGGGGGCGGTCAAGATCCTGCCTCCGGGCACAGTTTTGAATTTCAATGATATACTGAGGAGTACGGGGAAATGACGATCGAAAAATTGAGGAAGCGGGACGGGCGGCTGGTCAGTTTTGATAAGGAAAAGATTGCGGGCGCAATCGCCAAGGCCTTCGAAGCTACCTACAAGCCGGGGCAGGAGGAAGTGGCCGGGGCCCTGGCCGACGAGGTGCTGTCCATCCTGGAGGTGGAGGGCGCGGCGGCCCCGGAGGTAGAGCATATTCAGGACCTGGTGGAGCGGGTACTGATGGACAAGGGATATATCCAGACGGCCAAGGCCTACATTCTCTACCGCAATGAGCGCAGCCGGGTCCGGGAAATGAACACCCGGCTTATGAAGACCTACGAGGATATCACGTTTTCCGATGCGGTGGACTCCGATGTAAAGCGGGAGAACGCCAATATCAATGGCGATACCGCCATGGGTTCCATGCTGAAATACGGCAGCGAGGGCGCCAAGCAGTTCTATCAGATGTTCGTTCTCAAGCCCGAGCATGCCAAGGCCCACCAGGAGGGGGATATCCATATTCACGATCTGGATTTCTATACCCTCACCCTCCTCCAGGTCCCTGATCTTCTTGAAGGTCCGCCGGTCGTCGTAGGCTCTGGGGAAATAGGAGATCAGGTCCTTCAGCGTCCGGATCTCCAGTTTTTCCAGGCTCCTGGCCCGCTGCTCTCCGATGCCCTTGACATAGCGGACACTGGTAGTCAGCTCCGGCATGGGGTCGCCTCCATTCTCTGTCCCAGCCGCCACAGCAGGGGCTCAAAATCCACACCCTCCCGCCGGGGCGTATCCTCCTCCCAGGTCCGCCGGGCGCACTGGCTGACAAACTCCGCCGCCAATCCCGCAGCTTCCGCCAGGGACCATCCCCGAACAAGTCCGCCCGCCAGCACGCTGGCGAACAGGTCCCCCGTCCCATGGAACTGTCCGTCCACCACCGGTGCGGAGACGAACTCCACCGTTCCCCGGTCCCGGTCCAGGCAGGCCGCACCCACGGAGCCCTCCTCCATGGAAACACCGGTCAGCACTACGGACCGCCGCCCGCCCTGGCTCAATGCCTGGCAGTACCTCCGGCAATCCACCTCCCGGTCCAGCCGGAGGGCGTCGTAGTCCTCCTCCAGCAGCAGCGCTGCCTCGGTACGGTTTGGAGTAAGCACATCCGCCTCCGCCACCAGTGATGCCATAGCCCGGCACATCTCTTGGGTATAGGTCCGGTAGGCCCGCCCATTATCTCCCATCACCGGGTCGATGATAACGGGACACACAGGCGACCGGAAAGTATGAATAAACGTCGCCGTCTGCGCTATCTGATCTGCGGAACTCATGAATCCGGTATAGATTGCGTCAAAGGTCAGTCCCTCCGCCCTCCAATGAGCGGTCACCGGCCCCATCTGGTTTGTCAAATCCAGGAACGTGTTTCCCTGGAACCCTCCTGTATGGGTGGACAGCAGCGCCGTGGGGAGTGGGCAGCACTGTACACCCATAGCGGAAAGTACAGGAATCACGATCGTCAAAGCGCAGCGGCCAAAGCCGCTGAGGTCGTGGATGGCAGCGATACGGGGGGTAGGCATATGATTTTCCTCTCTTCTGGCAAAACATTTGTGCTTATTATAATAATAGATAGAGGGTGCGTCAAGGGGCAGATGAGAAAAAGGGCTTTTTGCCGCGCTTCGCGCGGCATGGGCCGCAGACGGAAAAGAGACGGAGGGCTCTCGCCCCCCGTCTCTTTTCCGCATTACATCCCGTGCTTGACTCTCTCCGATTCTTCTGCGGACTTCGCGTCATTCCACTGGTCCATGCTGCCCACCATATACCCCGTGATCCGGCGGATACGCTCAAAGTTCTCCGGACAGGAGCATTCCTTCCGTCCGCAGCCGGGACACTCATCGTCGATGATTCCCGTATACCCGCAGCAGGGGTCCCGGTCCACCGGATGATTCACCGAACCATACCCGATGCCCGCTTCCTTCATGCACCGGACGACCTTCTCAAAGGCATCCAGATTCTTCAGCGGGTCGCCGTCCATCTCCACATAGCTGATGTGCCCCGCGTTGGTCAGGGCGTGATAGGGAGCCTCCAGCTTGATCTTCTCAAAAGCGCTGATAGGATAGTACACCGGAACATGGAAGCTGTTGGTATAGTAATCCCGGTCCGTCACTCCGGGGATATCCCCGAAGCGCTTCTTGTCAATTCGGATAAACCGCCCTGACAGCCCCTCGGCGGGGGTGGCCAGCAGGGAAAAATTCAGCCCCGTTTTCTGGCTCTCCGCATCCATCCTGGCCCGCATCCGGGCAATGATCTCCAGCCCAAGTCGCTGGCTGCGCTCGCTCTCCCCGTGGTGCTGGCCGGTGAGCGCCACCAAGGTCTCCGCCAGACCGATAAAGCCCACAGACAGGGTACCATGCTTGAGGACCTCCCGAATCTCGTCGGTCCATCCCAGCTTCTCGCTGTCCAGCCACACTCCCTGCCCCATAAGGAAGGGGAAGTTGTACACATGCTTCCGGGCCTGGATCTCGAACCGCTCCAGCAGCTGATCCACACACAGATCCATCTTCCGGTCCAGCTCGTCAAAGAAAGCATCCAGGTCACCCTTGGCTTTGATGGCAATCCGGGGCAGATTAATAGAAGTAAAGCTCAGATTCCCCCGCTGGTTGCACTGCTGGCGTGAGGGGTCATACACGTTGGAGATGACCCGTGTCCGGCAGCCCATGTAAGCGATCTCCGTCTCTGGCCGCTTGGGATCATAGTATTGCAGATTGAACGGTGCGTCGATGAACGCAAAATTGGGGAACAGCCGCTTGGCACTGCACCGGCAGGCCAGCTTGAACAGGTCGTAATTGGGTTCGCCGGGGTTGTAGTTGACCCCCTCCTTTACCCGGAAGATCTGGATAGGAAAGATGGGCGTTTCTCCGTTGCCCAGCCCCTGCTCCGTGGTCAGCAGGAGGTTTCTCATGACCATCCTGCCCTCCGGTGAGGTGTCCATACCGTAGTTGATGGAGGAGAAGGGCGTCTGCGCCCCGGCCCGGCTGTGCATGGTGTTCAGGTTGTGGATAAACGCTTCCATGGCCTGAAAGGTGGCGCGGTCAGTCTCCTTCTCCGCGTAGTGAACGGCCATGGACTGCGCCTTTCTCATCCGCTCCCCGTCGCCGTACTTCTCCTCCAGATAGGGCAGCTCCGCCGCCATATACTCCTGGCACTGCTCCAGATGGGGATAAAGCCCGGTCTCCTCCTCAATTTTCTCCCGCAGAGCCTTCAGGTCGCTCTCCGGGTCCTCCATATCGTCATGCCAGAGCATCAGCGCCTTGGCCAGATTCCGGGTATAGTACCGGCGGAAGGTCTTCTTCACACCGTCCGCCATGCCGTAGTCGAAGTTGACAATGGCTTGTCCGCCGTGCT
>Ga0224748_10557_pt1 | contig 11710 bp, 13 predicted proteins | sample LIM_F_Water_Neg_FD_182074 | JGI IMG/M metagenome (GOLD analysis project Ga0224748, IMG submission 182074) | Enriched cells from gastrointestinal tract of the lab mouse from Pacific Northwest National Laboratory (PNNL), Richland, Washington... | ecosystem: Host-associated > Mammals > Digestive...
CAATCCGATTATGGAACGTAAGGTGCATGATGTGGTGATGCAGGAATATGTCAGGCTCCAGAAAAGCGAGAAAAGCCTGCTGTTCTTTATCAATAATTTATCCCAGCTGACGGCAACGGAAAGAGCGTTAATTAAAAAGCTGCTGGAAGGGAAAACGGTGAAGGAAATTGCAAAAGAAAGATGCGTGGAAACGGTAACCGTAAAGACACAGATAAAAGGGCTTTTGAGGAAATTTGGCTGCAACCGGACAAAAGAAGTGATTAAAATTATCAGTGATTTGAATATTACCCATCTTTTTTTGTAAGGCAGGGAAAGACGTGTATCTATTTTTTCACCGATGGTTTTCGGCGGCGTTGACATAAGAGTAAAAGAGATGCCAATTCAAAGGAGCTGGAAGAGGGGAAGGACGTTATTATAGAAAATATGGGGTCCTTGGAGAAACTTAGCGAAAGCAATTGCTCTGCGACAGAAAATATTGTCGTGCGCTTCAAAAACATTGTGGGCAATGCGCTTGGCATCGGGGAAAAGTCACTGGCAGTATCCGATGTCTATGATGAAATGGATAGGGTTTGCAACGGATATGCCGGGAACGGGAAAAAGAAGAAGGAAGAACGGGAAGAAATCCATGTGGCATATATGCCCAATTATGGCAGCTTATGTGCAATTGTACCGGCAATTAGGATGGGGTATTTCGACAGGGAGAACTTTAAAGTGAAGCTTTATCCATATGCCAATGGACTGGAAATCATTAAGGCGATGGAAGAAGGGAAAATTGATTTTGGATATATTGGCAATGGGGCGCATAAGTTCTGTATCAAAGGGAGGGCTAGCATTGCGATTATGTCCCATCTATCCAATGCGGAGGCTATTATCGGAAACCGGAGGCATGAAATAAGAACGATTGCTGATTTGCGGGGGAAAAGAGTGGGGAATGTAGAAAATGCGTCCAGCGAGACAATTCTGCGCATTGCTTTGGAGTCGGAGGGCATGTCTTTTGGCGATTTGGATATTGTGAATAAGAAACCGGAAGAAATAGTGGAGGAAATGAAGCAGGGCAGAATAGATGCCTGCGCCCTTTGGTCCCCATATACTTTAGAGGTGTTGAAGCAATTGGGCAATGACGCGGTGGTTATAGCGAACAATATGTCCTACTCACATAAAACCGCGTCCATATCTTCCTGGATTACCTTACCAGGTTATGCCAAGGAGCATCCGGATAAAGTGCTTCGCTTTACACGGGCGATTTATGGCGGCATGAATTACAGGGCTGTGGAGAAGAATGTAAGGAAAGTGGCAGATTGGATTTCCGAGATAACGGATATTGATAAGGAGAGCGCTTACGAACAGAGGAAGGATGCCCAATGGTTGACGGCAGGGTTTGTAAGTGTAGGGGCTCAGAAAGGGGATGTAGCCAGATTTTACAAGATACAGCAGAAAGAATTTATGGAATCCGGCGATGTGGACAGGGCAGTGCCGGTGGAACAGTATGTACTGTTGAACAATATGAAGAAAGCGGCAAGGTAATTTTATTATCAGGATTCCGGCATAAAAAATGCTAAGCGGCAGCACCGTTTAGCATTTTTTACCATATAGGATTCGGGTGTCAAAAGGTCTGTCCGGCAGTGGCGCTTGGCAAATGACACCGCCCGACAGACCTTTTGACACCCGAATCCTGCAAGCACAATGTCATTTAGTTAGTGCCTTGATTCAGCCGTGAGGAACATAAAATGCTCAAGGAACCCGTTAAAAAACGTCGGCACTTAACGAGGTTCCTCACGAGTTTAGTGTCCGTTACGCTTTTTACCGAGCGAAAGCGTGGTGACGGAGCATTTTATGTTCCTCACGGCGTCCGGTACCGTTAACTAAATGACATTGCTGCAAGCAGAACTCTTTTTACATGTTTTCCATAAGGATGGGAGCCAAACCATTATGGTCGTTGTCGGTTTCCGTAATTAAGTCGGCGGCCTGTTTGACAATGTCTGCTGCATTTTGCATGGCGATGCCAAGGGCTGCAGTCTGAATCATGGAAATATCGTTGGCTTCGTCTCCGGCGGCCAAAGAGCGGGAAATCGGAATATCCAATAAATCGCACAGCTTTTGTACGGCAGTTCCTTTGCCGGAAGATGAAGGGAATATTTCCAGGTATTTATCGTTGGAGTACAACAGGTTTACTTCACTTTCTACAAGAGGGAGGAGGGTTTGCCTAAAATGCTCCAATTTTTCTTTGTCGTGGATTTCAATAGCGATGCATTTGCACGGCTCCTTATCCAGTGCGCCCAAAACATCTTCACAAATAATAGCAGGTGTGTGGATATTGCGTTTGTAGTAAAGGAGCTGTTCGTTATCCGCTGGGCTGATAATGTGGGTATCGGTATAAGTATGGCAATGTATGCCTTGTTCTTTGGCAATTTTGAAGATAAGGGCTGTCTGCGGGTAGGTGAGCGCTGTCCGGGATAGTATCCTGTCATTGTCGCAGTCATAAATTTCGCCGCCGTTGCACCCAATTAAATACATGCCGGGGAAATCAAGCCCAAGAGTAATCCGTACATGGTTGACGCTGTCGATAGCCCTTCCTGAACTGAGGGCAAGCTTATGGCCGGCATCCGTCCACTGTTTTAGAGCCTGTTTAGTGGATGGGCTTACTTTTTTTTCTGTAGTTAAAAGAGTTCCGTCCAAATCCGTGAAGAAAATTTTAGGTGTGTTTTGTTTGCTCATAAGTGTTTCTCCAAATTTTCATTTTGGTTTGCCTGTTCTAAGGCGGTTTTGATTCGGAGGAGGACGTCCTCGGGAACGCGCAGCTTGCCGTAGCCGGTAGCTAATTCAAGCCCGGGCTTGGTGCCGCCGTGGAAATCGGAGCCTCCGCTGATACACAGTCCGTATTTATTTGCAAGAGAACGCATTTGCCGTTCATCGGATTGCTGATAAGTGCTGTAAATAGCTTCTATGCCAAGCAAGCCGTCATCGGCAAGAGATTTTACAAGGGTATCCAAATCGCCGTTGCTCATATGATAGAGGGGCGGGTGGGCAAGGACAGGAAATCCTTTGGCTTTCCGGATAAGCTGTACTGCCTGTGAAGGAGTGACCTTTTCCCTTGGAACGAAATACTTGGTATGGTCTCCGACATAACGTTCAAAGGCATCCGGCATGGTTTTCACATAACCATGATTGAAAAGATATTTCGCATAATGCCCTCTTGTAATGACGGAGCCGGGGAATGTTTCCTGCAGTTTTTCATAGGAGATATCAATGCCGGCTTCCTGAAGGTTTTCACACATTTTTTTGTTCCGGATTGTACGGGCATCCACGAAGGCCCGGATTTTCTCTTTGAAAAAAGAGGCTTCGTAGTTAATATAAAGCCCGACGATATGGATATCTTTTTTCTTATATTCCGTGGAAAATTCAATGCCGGGAATCACTTCCAAGGGGATGGGGGATTGCCCGTTTGGCAAAGGCCCTATCTCTCCGTTGGACAACCGGCGGTTGTACTCCGAAGCTGCATTTGCTGCCTCTGCAATCCCCTCCGTCGTATCATGGTCTGTAAGGGCAAAAGCGGAAAGCCCCTTTTTTACCGCGAGCCCAACCAATTCGGAAGGCTTCATGCTTCCATCCGACTTGTTGGAATGCACATGTAAATCCACAATATTCATTCTCCTCATGGCCTCCTTCCAAAACAAATATATAGCATATGAAATATAGTACGGATAAATATAGTAACGGATTAATTATCGTCTTCCACATTTTTATTTGTATAGACAGTCCGTTTCCTTGCCATTTCATCGCTGGCAAGATATTCGTCGTACGTAGTAATCTTGTCTATCAATTGCCCGTCAGGCAGGATTTCCATGATACGGTTGGCGGTGGTCTGTACAAACTGGTGGTCATGGCAGGCAAAAAGTTCAACGCCTGGGAATTTTATCATGCCGTTATTGAGGGCAGTGATGGATTCCATATCCAAATGGTTGGTGGGTTCATCCAAAATCAGGCAGTTGGCGCCGCTAATCATCATTTTGGAAAGGAGGCATCTTACTTTTTCCCCTCCGGAAAGGATATTTACTTTTTTCACACCGTCTTCTCCGGCGAAAAGCATACGCCCTAAAAAGCCGCGGACATAAGTGACATCCTTGACGGGGGAATAACCTGTAAGCCAGTCCACAATTGTATAATCGTTGTCAAATTCCTTGGTGCTGTCCTTGGGGAAGTAGGCCTGCGAAGTTGTCACGCCCCATTTAAAAGTACCTTCGTCCGGCTTGATTTCATCCATCAGTATTTGGAAGAGGGTGGTTTTCGCAAGCTCATTGCCTCCTACAAAGGCGATTTTATCATTGCGGCCTACAATAAAAGAAATATTGTCCAAGACCTTCACGCCATCTATTGTTTTGGAAATCCCTTCTACCGTAAGGACTTCATTGCCGATTTCACGGTCGGGACGAAAATCGACATAAGGGTATTTCCGGCTGGAAGGCCTGATTTCTTCCAGTTCAATTTTTTCCAGGGCGCGTTTCCTGCTGGTAGCCTGTTTGGATTTGGAGGCATTAGCCGAGAAGCGGGAAATGAACTCCTGCAATTCCTTGATTTTTTCTTCTTTTTTCTTATTGGCTTCCTTCATTTGCTTGATAAGGAGCTGGCTGGATTCATACCAGAAATCATAGTTGCCGGCATAGAGCTGAATCTTGCCATAGTCAATATCTGCGGTATGGGTACATACTTTATTCAGGAAATAGCGGTCGTGGGATACGACGATGACCGTATTGTCGAAATCAATAAGGAAATCTTCCAGCCATGCGATGGCATCCAAGTCCAAGTGGTTGGTAGGCTCATCCAAAAGAAGGATATCCGGGTTGCCAAAAAGGGCTTTGGCAAGGAGGACTTTGACTTTTTCGTTACCGTTTAAGGTATTCATCATGGAAAAATGAAAATCCGTGCCGATGCCCAGCCCGTTTAAAAGCATGGCGGCATCCGATTCCGCTTCCCAGCCATTGAGTTCCGCAAATTCCCCTTCCAGCTCGCTGGCGCGGATACCGTCTTCGTCAGTGAAGTCTTCTTTTGCATAAATGGCATCTTTTTCTTTCATAATCTGGTAAAGGCGCTCATTCCCCATAATAACCACATCCATAACAGGATATTCGTCGTATTTGAAGTGGTCCTGCTCCAAAACGGACATACGCTGCCCGGGGGTAATAAAGATATCCCCCTTTGTCGTTTCCAATTTGCCGGATAATATTTTCAGAAAGGTGGATTTGCCGGCGCCATTGGCTCCGATAAGCCCATAACAGTTCCCTTCGGTGAATTTAATGTTTACATCTTCAAACAATGCTTTTTTCCCAAGCCTTAATGTTACATTATTTGCACTAATCATATTGAAACCCTCTATTTTCTCTATATTTTCACGTTTGAAAGTCACTCATTCTATTATACATAAAATAGTTGGTTTTTCAAGGGAAATCACAATAGCCCAAAAATCCCCGTGCGAATTTTGTTGGAAATCATATATAATAGCTGGTATAATATGAAATAAAAGAAGGGGATTGTTTATGGCATGAACTGAAAAGGCCGAATTGCAATGTCATTTAGTTAACGGTACCAGACGCCGTGAGGAACATAAAATGCTCCGTCACCACGCTTTCGCTCGGTAAAAAGCGTAACGGACACTAAGCTCGTGAGGAACCTCGTTAAGTGCCGACGCTTTTTCACGGGTTCCTTGCGCATTTTATGTTCCTCACGGCTGAATCAAGGCGCTAACTAAATGACATTGGGTCGAATTGACGGTGCTATGTTTGGCGTATAATGAAGAGGCTTATCTGGTGCAGAATCGGGTTTGGCCATTTTTAATGAATTTATCCATTATGTATATGGGAATATTTTCCGGAAAGGGCAATAATGAAATTAAATTACAAACGGACTTTTTTTATTGGGCTGGCATTCCTCTCTATTTCAGGGTTTTGGCAGATGTATGACAGCATTATCCCGCTGATGCTGCAAAATACCTTCCATCTGGGGGAAACATTGACGGGCGCATTAATGGCGATGGACAATGTTTTGGCTATTTTTCTGCTTCCCCTGTTCGGTACGCTTTCGGACAAGGCGGATACAAAGATTGGGAAAAGGATGCCCTTTATTTTGGCAGGGACATTATTGGCATCGGTATTCCTGCTGTTGCTTTCGGCGGCGGATAGAAGGCAGAATCTGGTAATGTTTATAACCGTTCTGTTCCTGCTTCTGCTGTCTATGGGGCTGTATCGTTCCCCGGCAGTGGCTTTGATGCCGGATTTGACGCCAAACCGTTTAAGGAGCAAGGCCAATGCGGTTATTAACCTGATGGGGGCGGTAGGGGGAGTATATGCTCTGATTATGATAAAGTTTTTAGTAGGGGCAGGTGAACAGCCGGACTATCTGCCGTTGTTTCTGAGCATTGCCGGTTTGATGGTGTTAGCGGTGGCAGTGTTGTTTTTTACAGTTAACGAGAAGAAAGTAACGGAGCAGGTGGCAAAAGAGGAAAGGGCTGTAAATGGATGCCAATGCCCTGCAGATGGCGATGCCGGGGCAGGGAACAGGGCGGAAGGAGACGGGAGCCAGCCTGTTTTGGATAAAATACCGGTAAAGACGGTAATGCCAAAAGAGGTAAAGCGGAGCATGGTCTTCCTGCTGCTTTCCATTTTCCTTTGGTTTACGGCTTATAATGCGGTAACAACAGCGTTTTCCAGATATACGAGAGTCGTCTGGCATATGGAGGGCGGAAGCTTCGCGGACTGTCTGATGGTAGCTACCGTGGCGGCAATCTGCAGTTATATACCGATTGGGAACATTGCAAGCCGCGTGGGGAGGAAGAAAACGATTCTGGCGGGCATTGTGTTGATGAGCCTTTGCTATTTTGCCGCCGTTTTTGTAGGCAGTTATCATCCGGTTATTAATATTGCTTTTGCGGCAATCGGTGTAGGTTGGGCGGCAATTAATGTCAATTCCTATCCGATGATAGTGGAAATGAGCAAGGGATGTGATATCGGGAAATTTACAGGGACTTACTATACATTTTCTATGGCGGCACAAATATTTACACCGGTGCTTTCCGGTTTCTTGCTGGAAAGGGTTTCTTATAGGACACTGTTTCCGTATGCGTTTGTCTTTTCCGCATTGGCTTTTGTGACGATGCTGCAAGTGCGTCATGGGGATTCCAGACCGGAAAAGAAAAAGGATATGTTGGAGCATTTTGATGTGGACGATTGATACGGGGTTTTGACGGTGGATGGATATGGGATGTTTATGTCTGTTGCCGGAAAAAGATACGTGAGGGGAAAGAAAGTACAAAAGTGAATCCGTGTAAAGAGGCTGCAAGGAAGGCAGAGGAGAAAGGGCAGCCCTTACGGATATGAGGTGGAAAATGGCAGTTGTTATTTGGATAATTATAACGGTAATGATAGTTTTATATTTATTGGCGATTATGCCGCGGATGACGCATAAGCCGGATAAACTTCCTTTTCAGGGGGTATTGTATGCCCATAGGGGATTGCACGATAATAAAGGGGATGCGCCGGAAAATTCTATGAAGGCTTTTGAAAAGGCGGTAGACAGCGGCTATGGCATCGAATTGGACGTACAGCTTTCTAAGGACAAAGTGCCGGTCATTTTTCATGACTTTACGTTGAAGAGGGTCTGCGGACAGGATGGGAAAGTCTGCGACTATACCTATGAAGAGCTGCAGGGCTTTACACTGTATGGCTCAAAGGAAAAAATCCCCAGGCTTTCGGACTTTTTGTCTATGGTAAACGGAAGAGTTCCTTTGATTGTGGAGCTGAAAGTGGAATGGACGGATGTTTCGGTATGCCCTTTGGCGGATGAGATATTGAGAGGATATCAAGGGGTATATTGCATAGAGTCGTTCAATCCTTTAGCTTTGATTTGGTATCGGAGGAACCGGAATGAAGTGATGAGGGGACAGCTTTCGGACGCATTTTTTCAGGAGGAAGGGCTAAAAGGGCTTTTATATTTTGTGCTGGAGCATATGCTTTTGAACTGTGTGACAAAACCGGATTTTATCGCCTATAACCATAAGTATTATTGGACATTATCGCGGCAAATCTGTAAAAAACTATATCGTAACCTGGCTGTGGCATGGACGATAAAGAGCCAAAAAGAACTGGATGCGAGAAGAAAGGACTTTGATTTATTTATTTTTGACAGTTTTATACCGGAGGAAAAAAGAGAAGAGGAGTAGATAGGGGAAGAGGATTTTTGAGGGAGAGGAAACATGAGCGATTATGCATATATCTCATTGAGAGAGAGACGACAATTAAAGGATAGGGCAGCTGAATGGTTTCACTCTAAATGGGGAGTTCCGCAGGAGGCTTATCTTGAATGTATGGAAGCCTATCTTAATAATGAAACGGAATATGGATGGTATCTTTGTTTAGATGGGAACCGAATGATAGGGGGATTGGGAGTAATTGAAAATGATTTTCACGATAGAAAAGATTTTACCCCTAATATTTGTGCGGTATACACAGAAGAGGAATACCGATGTAAAGGAATCGCAGGGCATCTGCTTGATATGGTTGTTGAGGATTTGAAATCTAAAGGTGTAACGCCAATCTATTTAGTTACCGATCATACGAGTTTTTATGAAAGATATGGATGGGAATTTTTGTGCATGGTTCAGGGGGATGGTGAACCGGGTTTGATTAGAATGTATGTTCATAAATAAATTCGGATTTATCTACTAACTGTCTTAACTTTCCTTTATTTTCAAGGTTCTGCGATATACCTAACCCTAAAATATGTATCCTTTTCCCTTGTTTTTGCCCTTATCAGCAAGTTACAAGGGAAAGTTTTTCTTATTCAGTTTTCATTGCTTAACTCATTCCCACAACCTTATCCAATAACTTTGCGGAATCCCGCTTAGCCTCCCTTGTAGCGTGTGCATAGACATTCATTGTAGTGCTTACGTCCGAATGTCCTAAAAGTTCCTGCACGTCTTTTGGATGCGCCCCGTTTGATAACAGGCTTGTTGTGTAGGTGTGTCTTAATGTGTGGAAGTGGAAACCCTCTAACTCCGGTACTTTTCTTGCCGCTGTCCGGCAGGCTGTTTCTACGGTGGCAGGAAGTTCCAGACAGCCATCTTCCCTCTTGGTCGAGCCGATTTCGTGCTTATGGGTAGCGCCGTTGTAACGGACACTCCTGCGGACTGTCAGATATTGTTCCTCAAGGTTAATGTCCTGCCAAGTCAGACCTGCCACTTCCCCAAGCCTAAGCCCTGTGAAATAGGCTATCTGTACAGGCAGGATTGAGTCTTTGCTGCGTTTTCCAAGCTGTGCAGTCAGTTTTTGATAGTGTTCATACGAAATAGGCTTGACCTTGCCTGTTTTAGCGTCCGTTTCCTCCGCAAACAAATCCATATCGTCCTTTTTGTGCCTCATTACCACATACTGCATGGGATTGAATGTGATGTACTGTTTCGGGAACACTGCAAAGCGGAAGGACTGCTGCAATATTGCGGAATAAGACCGTATATAGTCAATAGAATATCTCGTTGAAACAAAGTCCTCAACCGTTCCGTCGAATGAGAGCAAATCCATAAACTATTGTAAATGCCCCGAAGTAACTGTTTTTAGCTTTCGTCTGCTTACAGGGTGCTGTTTAATGCGGTTGATTGCCTGTAAATAAGTACCGACAGTGTAATTGCTCAATGTTCCTGTCTTTAATCCTTCCTCTGCCCATGTGTCAAGCAACTGTCCGAGGGTGATATTATCCGCCTTTGCAATGAATTTCTTGCTTTCATAGTCCTCCATTGCCTGCCTTAACAGCTTTTCCGTTTTATTTTTGCTTTCTGTTCTTGCACATTCTTTCTGTACAAAGTTACCGCTTGCGTCCTCTACATAGAAGCGGTAGTATCATTTCTTTCCTTTCTTCCGTACTGATCCTTTTGCCATAAGCGTTTCTCCTTTCAATGAACGCATTTCTGCGTATGTAATCATTGATTATCAAAATGGACATTTTGGAACTGTTTATGACGGTCAATGAAGGAAAGGATTTGGACATGGCGGTGGAGGTCATCATACAATGCGGAGATAAAAAATTTTGGGAGCAGAACAGCGGGGACAAAATATTTATGAAACAGGTCTATAAGCGGCTCCTTTTGAAATTGCAGGAATATCTGCCGGATTTTAAAATTGCCAATGCGGTAATCCACTTTGATGAGGCGAGCCCGCATATGCACGTTGTGGGAGTTCCAATAGGGAGAGGGTTTAAGCGTGGCTTGTCAACAAAAGTGTCAAAGCGCTCCAAAAGATAAAGCAGTTTATACAGGCGTACCTTCCCTTTGTACCATTGATTGAGGAATTTGCGAACCATGTGGAGCGTTGGGCGGATATTGAGGCAGGAATACCCAAAGGAACTGATACAGCCGGAAATCAAGCCGGAAAACCGGACAGGCACAATAGAGCAGTTAGCGCAGAATGTGGAGGCTGTCGAAAAGCAGGTGCAGCTTATGGGTATAGGGATGAGTCAAAATCATAAGCGTTAAAGTCGGCAAATTATAAAATAGCAGGCTTAAATTCAAAATCGAAATGTTTCAAGAAGTACCTGCATTTGTAAAAAAGAGAGCAAAATAATATAAATTCTTATTCTAACTTTATTCCCAATGTGTTATGATTTAAATAATTGGGGATAAAGTTGGGAATAAATCCGTATTGAGGAGAATGTCAATGGATATAAAACAGATTGTACTAGATTTATGTGCCATGAATGATGAACAGGAATGGTTTGAATTTAAAGAGAATTGGTTTCAGCCGGAAACATTAGGAGAGTATGTTTCCGCATTATCAAACGCTGCAGCGTTCCACTATAAAAAATATGCTTATTTTATATGGGGAGTTAAAGACAAGCACCCCAAATGCAGGTATTCCTTTTCATCAATTGTCACAATCAATACAGAGTCTTCTGGGTTCAAAAGCCTTTTTGCCAACTTCAGCCGTTTCTGCATCATACTTAACCACTTACTATGGCGATAGCTGTCATTCCCATCCACATAATCATTATTGTACTTCCAATCTTTCGCACCCGTATTATATGGCGGATCAATATAAATACAATCTACCTTTCCTGCATAGAGATACTCCAGCAATTGCAACGCATGATAATTGTCTGCTTCAATCAATGTATGCCATAAATCACTGTCTGGAGCATTACAAATGCTATCCACCTGTTTCAAATATGGATATATCGGTTCCCCAAATTTTGCAACTACAACAAGGTCAGCAATATTCCATTCTGCCTTTTCATCTTCTTTAATGCATAATGCTTTTCCATTATTTATGGCAATTACTCTATAAATGTCATTGATATTTCCGGATTTTAATGCAACATTGCTTCCACAATTCACAGGCATTTCATATAATGGCGTACACTCTGGCAAGTGTTCTTCAAAAACAAGACCAAATTTTTTCTGTTTGTTCATTCGATTTACTTCTTGTTCTATCTTATTTCTAAGCTCAGCATCCTGTATCTGAGCTATCAAATCATTAATTGCTGCCATAAATAGTTTGTTCTCCTTTAAATTTTTATCTCTGATTACAGTTCAGCATAGTTGAACTGTAACTATCTCGATTCCTTATAACACATTCCAATATCCTGCTTTTTTTGATCCTACTCTCTCAATATAGCCATTTTCACGCAGAAATGAAATATTGTTATCCACAGCCGTTTTGCTAATTCCTAAGAT
>Ga0224748_10558_pt1 | contig 11702 bp, 9 predicted proteins | sample LIM_F_Water_Neg_FD_182074 | JGI IMG/M metagenome (GOLD analysis project Ga0224748, IMG submission 182074) | Enriched cells from gastrointestinal tract of the lab mouse from Pacific Northwest National Laboratory (PNNL), Richland, Washington... | ecosystem: Host-associated > Mammals > Digestive...
CCCGCCAAAGCGCCGGGCCTGGCTCTGGATCAGTTCCTCATCTTCAAAATAATTGATCTTCATGGCAGCCTTGACTTCCCCAAGGGTCTGGGCCGCCACCTTCTGGGCCTGGAGGCTGCCCTCTCTCAAGATGCGGTAAACCTCCGGAATATTTTTCTCATACTCTTTTCTGCGGGCCCGGATAGGAGCCAGCTCGCTCTGGAGCACCTGGTTTAAGAAACGCTTCACCTTCACATCCCCCAGACCGCCTCTGGTGTAATGGGCCTTCAGCTCATCAAGGTTGTTGTATTCCGGCCAGAACCGGGCAAAATATTCATCCTTGCAGAACGCGTCCAGATAGATAAATACCGGATTGCCCTCCACCTGTCCTGGATCCTGAACCCGGAGATGGTTGGGATCCGTAAACATGCTCATAACTTTTTTCTGAACCTCTTCCTCTGAGTCTGACAGATAGATGCAGTTGTTTAAAGACTTGCTCATCTTGGCCTTGCCGTCAATTCCGGGAAGGCGCAGACACGCCTTGTTGTCCGGCAAAAGCCCATCAGGCTCCACAAGGACTTCCCCGTAGATGTGGTTAAAGCTCCTTACGATCTCCCTTGTCTGCTCAATCATGGGAAGCTGGTCCTCCCCTACCGGCACAGTGGTGGCCTTAAAGGCGGTAATATCTGACGCCTGGCTGATGGGATAGGCAAAAAATCCCACCGGAATGCTGGCCTCAAAATTGCGCATCTTGATCTCATTCTTCACCGTGGGGTTTCTCTGAAGCCTGGACACGGTCACCAGATTCATATAATAGAAAGTCAGCTCCGTCAATTCCGGAACCTGAGACTGGATGAACAAGGTGGATTTCTCTGGATCCAGGCCGCAGGAAAGGTAGTCGAGAGCCACTTCAATGATGTTCTGCCTTACCTTCTCCGGATTGTCAGCATTGTCCGTGAGAGCCTGGGCATCCGCTATCATAATAAAGATCTGATCAAAACCGCCGGACTCCTGAAGTTCTACTCGCCGCTTTAAAGAACCCACATAGTGGCCTACATGGAGCCGCCCAGTGGGACGGTCGCCGGTCAGTATAATCTTTTTCTTATTATTTTCCATGGTTATTTTGTTTCCTCCTGAAATTGTTGTGGGTTTTTCCCTGGCTGGCAGGGCCTATGGGGATAGTTTACCACCCCTTTGGAAAAATTTCTACTAAATATTTCCTTAACATGGCACACCACAGCTTAACTCTTTCCATATTCTACACCAAAGGAGGGATTTTATATGGCTGACAGACAAAAAACTCCAGGAGACATTTTCGCGGAAATCCTGGAAGACAACGAACCACTTGCCATGGCCTGGGTCACAGGCGGCACCAAAGCCCCGTCCTTAAGCGGTCTGGTGAAATTTTACGAGACCCCCTATGGCGGTACTCTCATTGAGGCGGAGCTGTTCGGACTGCCTGACAGGCTTCAGAGGGGTGCCTCTGACTTTTACGGCATGCATATTCATGAAAACGGGGACTGCGGAAATGATTTCCAGAACACAGGGCAGCATTTTAACCCCTACGGCGCATCTCATCCTGACCACGCCGGGGACCTGCTTCCCCTGTTCGCCAACCAGGGGTATTCCTGGATCTCTTTCTTCGACAAGCGCTTTACCATCCCACAGATCCTTGGAAGATCCGTTGTCATCCATCAGGCGGCTGACGATTTCCACTCCCAGCCTTCCGGCAATTCCGGAGAAAAGATCGGCTGCGGCGTCATCCGCCTTGTGAACCGATATGACAAGAAAAATCTGGACTGACCATTAAAAAATGAGCTGACCGCTGTTGATCTTTGGCGGCAGCTCATTTTTTAAGCCTGTGGGGCTGATACCCATTGGCGGACTCTATGACCTCCCTCTTTACCGCTCCAGATGATTTATCACAAAAATTTTGAACGTATTGACGCGCTCCAGCACATTAAGGATCTACAGGGAGTATTCCAGAAAGAAGCGGGGTTGACTGTGCTGCTTTAAATGGAGAAAATTTTTTTCATTGTTCACAAATTATTCATATTTCGATCAAACTTTAGTCATATTTATCCGATATACTTGTTTTTGTAAACAGGTGATACACCTTTTTCAAAACTTTTTCATACTCTAGCCGGCAGATGTCCCCCCGTCTGCCGGCCCTCCCTATTTTTAGGAAAGAAAAGTCCGGCTTGCCGGACTTTTTGTTTATTTCATAAATTCTAAATTAATCTGCCGCTTTTCTCCACAAACCATGCAAATAACGGCCCCATATCCGGCCCTTTTTCCGTCACCCGGTCTTTTCCGGTCATCCTCTCCGGGTGCCACTGCACAGCCAGGATGGGAAGGGATACGTGCTCAAAAGCCTCCGGGATCTGGCCGGAAGCAGCGGTGATCCTAAGACCGTCCCCCAGTTTTTTCACAGACTGGTGGTGATAGCTGTTGACCAGAATCTCCTCTCCGAACAGACGGTTTAACACAGAATCCTTTTCCAGGCACACCTGGTGGACCTTGCCGTCCTCATGGCCGTCAATGCCCCTCTCCCGCTTCTGGTCCTGCCACAGGGTTCCGCCCAGAGCGGTGTTGATCAGCTGAAGGCCCCTGCACACGCCAAACACAGGCTTTCTTCTTTCCATAAACAGAGAAAACAGCTTAAGCTCCTCCCGGTCCCTGACCGGGTCCGCCTGGCCGCACCACTCCTGCCGCCGCTCTCCGTAGAGGCCCGGCTCAATATCCACTCCGCCTGTGAGAAACAGGCCGTCTGCCCTGTCCGCCAGCTCTTCATCCATCCCAAGAGCCAACACCGGCTGTCCCCCTGCCTGGTAGACAGCATCCCCGTAATTCTGGAACAGCTGACGCTGCTCCATCCCCCTGACAGTTGCCAGGCCTGTGGTCAGTAAGATTAATGGTCTCATATTTGTTTTGTATCCTCCTCAAAAACAGGAATCGGGGCAATTCACCTTTCTGCCCCGATCCCTCTCCTCTTCCTTTTAAATTAATGGCAATTGTGGCCACAGTGTGAGCCCGGCTGGTGATGGCCGCACTGTCCGTCCTGTCCATGATTCCCACAGCTGTGGTCATGACCGTGTCCATGGTGGTCGCATCGGATATCCGGATCGTAATCAAGACGATCCGCCAGGAAGGCCTTCACCGCCTCATCGGCCTCACCGCTGACACCGCCGTATAGCCGGATCCCCGCCTGGGCCAGGGCCATCTGGGCTCCTCCGCCGATGCCGCCGCAGATCAGGGAATCTACCTTAAGATCCGCGAGAAATCCTGCCAAAGCCCCATGACCGCTGCCGTTGGTATCCACCACCTGCTCTCCCATGATCTTTCCCTCCTCAATGTCATAGATCTTAAATCGCTCTGTGTGTCCAAAATGCTGAAATACTTTACCGCTTTCATAGGTAACCGCTATCCTCATGTCGTCTGCTCCTTTCTTCTCTAAACCTTCTGGGCTTTCGCGACCCCTGTTTTACCTGGAGATATCAGCCGGCAAACATCATGCCGTCAAAAATATCCCCTGCCTCCATATCTTCTTTCCCTCTCACTCTCTCTGGCCAGCCTGGCTCAACATAGACCTGGCAGCGGGTTCCATCTTCTGTGACAAAGCCTACATAGTTTCCCTCTACCCGAACGATCCACAGCTTTGTCCCTGCCGGGAACTCCCGGAGCTCTCTTGTGTCCTCCAGCTCCATGTCCAGAGGAACCAGAAGGGTCAGGGGATTATCTCCCCGGTCCACATCATACCAGGACTGTTCCGGCACCAGATATCCCTCTGCCCTGGAAGCCGTCTCTCCAATCCCATACCATCTGTGCCCGTAATAGGTGCTCAAAAGGTCCATATGAGCCCGCAGGTGAAAATGTTCGGGATTCGTAAATACATGGGTTCCGTATTCTATATCGCCGTCGTCTTTTTCCCTGTAATAGCTAAAAAATCCTGTCCCCGAAAATTGCCAGGGGGTATAGAAGCCCTCTCTTGCCGGGTCCAGTTCATACACCCAGATAACCTCATAGTCATTGTCGCTTGTGGTCTCCGCCACCAAAAGCTCTGTGTCCAGGCCAGCCGCGCGGACCACATAGGGAGTATAGCTGTAGAACCACATGTCTGTCAAGCTCTCCTGTCCATTTACCAAGACCCTGAGCTTTTCGTAGCCTGAGCCCAGCCCAGACACTCCGCTGACCCTTACCGTATCCAGGGATTTATCCTGTCCAAGATCAAATTCCAGGCCAGGGGCCAGCGGAACCGCCCAGGAGTCCGGCACCTGGCGGATCTTCTCGGAAAACAGCCCGGGCTGCTCCTCATAGAGGATGGTAACTGTCAGCGCTCCGTAACTATAGGGAGCCAGCTCATAAGGATCAAAATAGAGGGTGATTCCTTCATACCCCGCTGTCCATGTGAGATCTCCCTTCTCCGCTTCCTCTGTCACCACGTCTGTGACGGATTCGAAAAACTCCACATCCGGATATTTTTCTCCCAGACGTTCTGCCGCCAGCTCCGCCAGACGGTTGGGGTCCGTGACCACCTCCTCAAGTTCCAGTTTCCGGCCGGTCTGAGAGTCAAAGGTAATAGCTCCGTACCAGTACATTCCGTGAGCTCCTCCAAGGTAGGTGGAACCCTCTCCCAGAACACTGGTTACCTGGCTGTCCGCCCTGACCACCCATGACTGGTTTTCCCAAGACAATTCCCCGGAAAAGCCATCCGCCGCCAGGCCTCTGGCCTGAACCTCCAGCCTCTCTAAGGATTCCCTGGCATCATCCGCCACCTGGACATTTATCTCTTCCAGGGCCCTGGCCAGTTGAGGAAAGGCCTTTGCTCCTGTCCCGGAATCCTCCTCCTGATCATCCAGACGGACCCGGGAATAGCTGACATAACACAGCCTCCTTCCGTCCTCCCACACATGGTCGTACTGAGAATCACTGACCAGGGACAGGACAACGGGCATGTCCTCCTTCCCCTCCCTTTCTGCCGGGAAAGTCTCTGGAGCCGGCTTCATCGTCCCTCCCTCTTCTGTACCAGTCTCTTGTGTATGGCCTGGAACAATATGATCCGCGGACTCCGACGACACCTCTGTCTCTGAGACTTCCGGACCCTCGCACGCCCCGAGGCAGACAGACGCGAGAAGGGGACACAAAATCCACAGGATTTTCTTTTTCACATTCTTTTCCTCCCCTCTGTTAAAGCTTTTTATATTCTACCACAGATGCTGATAAATTCCTACCTTCCTTTTCCATAAACTCCAGCTTCAACAGTTCAATAACGCTTGCGTATAAAGGGAAAAGGCAAAAATGCCATCTGCGTATTCTCCAATCTATTGGAAAATACAAGGACGGCATTCAAACATCCAGGTTCCCTTTCCGCTTTAAGAACTCACCTCGACAGCAGCTCCAGCACCGCGTAGGTCCTGCGCCCTAAGTCATGGGCCAGTTCCACAGACTGGGCGTGGACTTGAATCTCCGGCGGAAGCTGATGGAGGTCGATGACCTCCATCCCCTTTCCCTCGTAATATTTTTTCAGATAGTCCTTCCCCGCGTGGAGGCTGCTGGAGAGAAAATAGTTGCGGTGCATCTCCCTTTTCACCTGCATCTCGTCAGCGATAAAGTCGATCCAGCTGACAAAGGTCTTTAAATTGTAATCATTGAGGGAATATCCCACAAACAAAAACACATGTCCGATAAGAAGATACTTTAAAAATGTCTCCATAAGCCGGTGTGTCTCCGAGTAGTGCAGATAGTCATCCTCCTTGAACACCAGTTTCTTCGGCTGGCGGATATCGCCGTGAAGCTTTAAAAGGTAATGGGCGGATATTCCCCGCAAAAGATCCCGGTCCTCCTTGATGATCTGATAGCCGTCAGCCACCTGGTCCATCAGGGTGTCAAAATTAGTGGTAACGATATGCTTGGGGCGGATAGAAGCGATCAGCCGGTTCAGGATATTGGGCTTTATCCCCTCAGGGATCATGGATTCGATCAGGGAATAATAGTCGGAATGTCCGTCACTTTCGTCGAGACAATAATAGTATTGAGGGATCCGGATGTATTCATCCGTGGCCAGACGGCCTTCCATAGGGTAGCCGATCTTCTCTCCAAAGACCTGGACCATCTGTCCCCAGGTGGGAAGGCCGGAATTTTTCGAAACTCCGGCACCCACAAAGATCACCAGCTTCTCCCGCCTCAGGGCAAGTGAAAGATCATTGATCATCTCGTAAAAAGTCATGGCATCCTCCGGTCAGCTGCTGTCCTATCGGAAACTCTTGATCCAGTTCACCAGGGAATCGTGATACACATTCTCCATGACGTCCTGGCGCATGCGGTCGGTTATGGGACCGTTCTTAGCCATGCGGTCCAGGATAGCCTGCTGCAATTCCTGGATATCCATCTCCTCGTAGGTCTTCTTTCTGTTCTCAGAAACCTTGGGGGCCTGGGTCACCTGAGTCTTGCCGGGCGAATCCTCCTTTTTGGCCTCTGGCTCCTGTTTTTTTGTCTCTGTATTGGGCTTGTCTTCTTTTTTGGCAGACTCCTCTTCCCTGGATTCGTCTTTCTCCAATGCCTTGGGCGGCTCCGCGGCGGTCTTCTGGCTATCCGCGGTCTTCTGGCTGTCCGCGGTCTTCTCTGTCAGGTTGTCCTGGATGTGATCTGGCGCCTCCTTTTTCTCGGTCTCACCCGCGGTCTTCCCTGTCCTTTCCGGAATCACCGTCTCTTTGACCGTCTCCTCCTCGTCCCCGCTCACGGGAACCCAGATACCGCCGCTGTTGGCCTTCACACATACCTGGATCCGCCCGTCTGCCGCTGATACCTTCTCTCCTGAAAGCATATCCTGGTACTGGGATGAGCCGCTGACCGGAAGGCTTAAGTTCGCGTCGCTGTCATCGTTATTTACCGCCACCACAACGGATCCCCCGTCACAGTTCCTGGCAAAGGCGTACTGGCGGTTTGTCAGCACCAGCTCCTTGTAATCCCCGTAGGACAGGGCCTTCACCTTCTGGCGGGTCTTTCCAAGCCTGCTGATCAGCCTGGTGCGGGCATTGTCCTTTAAGGCATCCTTATAGTCCTCAAGACTCAGAGCTGGTCTTAAGGAAGCGTCGGAATACTTCTCCTTCTTCCCCTCAATCCCGAACTCAGAGCCATAGTAGACAGAGGGCACTCCCGGAAGAGTGTACATGAGGATGTGAACAGGCACAAAATGTTCCTTGTTGGTCAGTTTTGTGTAGATCCTCTCCACATCGTGATTATCCACGAAATTGTACAGCTTCAGCCCATCCGGACGGTTGCCGCCCATCCCGTAGAGCCGTTTTACCGTGTGGGCGATCTCAAAATAGTTGTGGTCATTGTGGCCGGAATAGAGAGCCTTATGGAGATGATAGTTGGTAACGGAATGGAGGGTTCCCTCATTGACCCACCGGGTGTAGTCCCCGTGGATCACCTCTCCCATAAGCCAGAAGTCCGGTCCGATCTCATTTGCTGTCTGCCTCAGCGCCTGCATGTATCCGAAGTCCAGCACATCGGCAGCGTCCAGACGGATACCGTCGATCTTAAATTCCCGGGACCAAAATCGGATCACATCACAAATATAATCCCGGACCTCCGGATTGTTCTGGTTCAGCTTTACAAGAAGATCATAGCCTCCCCAGTTCTCATAGGAAAATCCATCGTTGTATTCGTTATTTCCCCAAAAATTCACATGGCAGTACCAATCCTTGTACCGGGACGATTCCCTGTTTTTCTTGATATCCTGAAAAGCGAAAAAATCTCTTCCAGTATGATTGAACACGCCATCCAGTATCACCCGGATCCCCTGTCTGTGGCACTCTTCCACAAAAGCTGTCAGATCCTCATTGGTTCCCAGACGGCTGTCCAGCTTTTTGTAATCCGTAGTCTCATAGCCATGGCCCACTGACTCAAACAAAGGGCCAATATAAAGAGCGGTACACCCGATCTCCTTAATGTGGCTGATCCATGGAACAAGCGTGTTCAGCCTGTGCTCTGGTTCTCCATAGGAATTGGTTTTGGGCGCCCCCGTAAGCCCAAGGGGATAAATGTGATAGAACACGGCTTCATCATACCATGCCATAAGTCAAGTTCCTCCCTGATCCATATTTTTTTATTTCACATATCATTATACCGCGTTTTTCCGTTTTTGGGTACTTTTTTTACAGCCTGTTTCCCTCTCTTTTCAGAAAGAAGCCTGTGATCACCAGAGTAACGGCCTCTGTCACCGGAGCCGCCAGCCACACCCCCGTCATCCCAAAAAGGGCAGGCAGAACAAAGACGCAGATCAGAAGGATCACCAGCCCCCTGGAAAAGGAGATGACCGCTGACTCAAAGGCTCTTCCGGTGGCTGTAAAATAAAAAGAAGCGATGGAGTTTATCCCGGAGAAGAAGAAAGAAACCATGAAGATGGCCATCCCCGACTTCACCATGGACCTGACAATTTCATTCTGGACAAAAAGGCCGCTGTACCAGCCCCCAAGCCCTGCCATTGCCGTGAATACCACTGCCGCCCCGGCCAGGACATACCCGCATGTTCTCCTCCTGATATCCGAGGCCGCTCCCCTCTCCTGGGCACCATAGCAGAAACTGATAAGGGGGCTTGAGCCCTGGCCGAATCCCACAATGACCATGCTGAACAAATAGGACACATATCCCACAATGGTGAAGGCCGCGACCCCTTCTGTCCCAAACCTTCTCATGATCACAAAATTGTAGGCGAATATGGCGATCCCTGTGGACATCTCCCCGATAAACTCGGAACTGCCGTTTAAGATTCCCCTGACACAGATCTCCAGGGAAAAGTGAAAACCTCCCAGACCATAGATCCTTGCCCTTTTCCAAAAAAAGAATAAGATACATCCCAAAGACGCCAGGGCTGAAACAAGGGACGCCCAGGCGATCCCCGCTGCCCCCAGCCCCAGATGTGCCGCGAACACATAATCCAGGACAATGTTCAGCAGCACATTGAGCATCGTCACCTTCATATAGAAGCGGGGTTCTCCTTCACCTCTGATGAACATCCCGAAAGAAGAATTGATTACCATCACAGGAAGCTCCAAGATCATGATCCGGTAATATTCCTGAAAATATTCTGCCACCTGCCCCTCAGCCCTTACAATTGACAGCATGGGCCGGAAACAGAACATGACCACAACGCTTATTGACAAGGAAAAAAACGCTGTAGTAGCGATGGTCTGGCGGAAGATCTGATTGCAGGCCGTCCGGTCGCCGGAGCCCAGGGCCATCCCCGCCATGGCCACGCCTCCGATGGACACCATGAGCCCAACCCCCAGATACAGGTAGACAACAGGCAGCCCTAAGTTCACCGCGGCAATCCCCTCTTTGCCCACATAATTTCCCATAAAGAAGCCGTCGGCAACCGTGATGAAAGCGGTCAGCACCATGGAGATAATGGCCGGGATGGAAAACTTAAGAATCTCCCTTGCCGGATTGTTTTTGATCTCTTGTACATTCATAAAAATCCCTCCTCATAATGAAATGATTGTGGTCTCATTATAAGAAGGGATCCATTTATATACTTCTGAATTCTTGCCCTGTTAGGCTCTTATCTCACCGGCAGGCAGATATCAAGCTCCATATACATGGTGTCTGTGTCTACCTGGTAATATACGTCAAACAGGCTTCTGGATTGGTCCAGCTCATAGCCGGTTTTGGGCAGCCACACCAGAAGCAGGGTCTGGTACGTCCCATAGATATGCCGGGCATGGTCTTTAAAATGGTATACCGCGCATTTTCCGCCCTGTATGACCGTGGTATTCTCTAAGGGACAATCCTCCTCCACGGTCATGCAAATGTCATAGAGACAGTTTTTCGCCTCTGTCACAGCCGGATCGTCGTAGGTTCTCTCTAAAAAGACCGTGTCCGGCTTCAGATAATTCCCATAGGCTTCCAGGAACCGGTTCCAGTCAGCACTGAGATTCTCATAGCTGCCGAACCGCCTCTCATAGATCACAGGGTAATCCGGCACTGTTTTTATGGTAATCTTTTCCCGGCACTCCTCAAAGCTCTCCATATGCCAGCTCTCGTCATGAAAAAAAGGGTGCTCCATGGACCGCTGGTAACTGCTTTTTCTGAATTTCATCGGCGTCGTGTGATAGTGGAGCTTGAATGCTGAACTATAGTTGGAAGAGCTGTACCCATAGTCGGCGCTGATGTCGGTTATGGGCTTCTCCCTCTCCACTTTTAACCGCAAGGCGCTCTGCTCCAGCCGGATCCTCCTGATAAATCCGCAGACGCTCTCCCCTGTCTGGGCCTTAAAAAGCCGTGAAAAATAAAATTTGGAAAAATGACAGTGCCTGGCCACATCGTCCAAGGTTATTTTCTCCTCCCCGTGGATCAGTATATAATCGATGGCCCTGTTGATGATCTCACTGGTGATCATGACGGTCTCCTCTCCAAATCCTTCTGTATCATGGCCAGGTAGTGGACCAGCACATCCCTCTGCCTTCCGATCCGCCACGTCTTGTCAATCTCCTGGTAGGTAAAGCTTTTTCTCCCGCCGGACCGCATCCGGTTCCAGAACCCCAGAAGATGGTCAAAGGGGATATAGTAGATCTCATCCATTCCCGTCCAGTGGAGCACAATAAACGCGATCCCCCCCTGTTCCTCAAACTCCTCCATGAACCGCACCTGGTGCTCATGGACATTGTGGAGGGGAAAGGTGGATACGGCGCACTCCTTGGCGTCAAAGCATACCGGGATCCCCTGGACCGCTCCTATGTAATCCACCGTGCTCTTCTGGTCAAAATATGCCAGGGTGATGTGCCTGGTCTCCTTGTCGATGGTAATGGGGGTGATGGGGGTCGGCACCTTCTGGATCAGCGCCAGCTTTCTCTCCCTGTATACCTCATTGCTGTGATTGATCATGTCCTCCAACGTGGAGCCTCTAAGGCCCCGGCTGTTCCAGGTTCCCATATGCCGGTTCTCCTCCTTAAAACCCCATTTGCTTTAATTCTTCCACCAGTTTCACGTAAAATTCCAGCACGTCAAAGCCCTGGTAGTCCTCCCTGGTCAGATCGATCATGTCCCCGTGGGAAATCCCCCGAAGCCCTGAGCTGGTCAGGACCCCTTTAAAGTTGGTCCACACCGCGGACCGGTCTGTCACCAGGCCGTCATTGGGGCCATCTACCAGCTTCAGCACCCAATAAGGGACGCAAAGGAGCTTGCTGCCAAAGCCGGACTTCATGATGCTGCCGTAGCTTTGATAGTACACTCCCGCAACATCGGGAAAATTCTGATTAAACTCCCGGGCATATGCCGCGGACAGCTGATAGCTGGCCCTGTAGGCATCCGGACACTGATCCCCCAGCCTGCCGAAATACTGGTCGATCCAGCGGCACACCATGCGGTAAAAGCCATCAGGAAGCCCCTTTAAAAGATCCACCAGCATGGAGCCCTGGTGGGGGGTGTTTATGGTAGTCAGGGACGCCACAGCCTCCGCCATATCCAGGGCGCTGATCAGGTACCTGCTATCCAGCCCTCCCTTGGAGTGAGCGATAATATTCACTTTCCCGCAGCCAGTCTCCCTCTGGATCTCCCAAATCTTCTCCTTTAAGATCCGGGCGTTGGATTCCACGGTCCCCCAGGCCTCCTGGTGGCCGTAATAAACTTTTGCCCCGTTGCGGACCAGTTCCCTGGGAATCCTGCCCCAGTAATTAAAGTAACGGAAATCCCGAAATCCCACTCCGTGGACCATCAAAAGA
>Ga0224748_10559_pt1 | contig 11700 bp, 8 predicted proteins | sample LIM_F_Water_Neg_FD_182074 | JGI IMG/M metagenome (GOLD analysis project Ga0224748, IMG submission 182074) | Enriched cells from gastrointestinal tract of the lab mouse from Pacific Northwest National Laboratory (PNNL), Richland, Washington... | ecosystem: Host-associated > Mammals > Digestive...
TTTGTTTTTCACTATTTTAAAAATGATTCTATTGTGGTTATCACATCAAACCGTGGAACCAGGTTTATGATCGAAGCAGTATCATTCTTGAAAAAAATATTAAAAAGGAAAGTTGTTTTTCTTATAGTAGGAAATCAGGTTGATTATCTTTCGGGATTTTCATCTTCTAAATTAAGGAATGTGGATTGTTATTATTTTGAAGTGGACGAAATGAAAAACCGGATTGGTAAAGATATAAAAGCTGGTTTTCTGTCGAATTGCAAAAAAATTCAGGAAACGGATATAGATTATCAAGCGCAGACAATAAAACATATTTGTTATTATTCAGAGATTTCCTATCGAAAAGGCTTTGATACGATTGTTGCTGCTTTAGATAAAGTGAATAAAGAAAGCAAAAAATACCAGTTAGATGTATATGGTTTTTTTGCGGAGACAGAAAAGAGAGAGCTGCAAACATTATGCGATGGAAAAGATTATATATGCTTTAAAGGGACGATAAAAAGGGAAGAAACCGTTCACGTTTTAAGTCAGTACTTATTTATGGTTTTTCCCAGCAGACATAAGCTGGAAGGAGTACCAGGTGCAATTGTAGATTCCTACGAGGCAGGTGTTCCGGTTATATGTTCTGATATAGCGTATTTACCTTATATCGTTACAAATGGTAAGACAGGATTTCTATATCATGAAGAAAAAGAGCTGATTGATATACTGAATAGAATTGCAGATGATGATACAGATATTTTGTCCTTTAGAAAAAACTGCCGGATGGAAGCAGAGAAATATAATATAATTTCAGCCGTTGACCTATTGTTAAATGATTTGCAAAACTTAAAAATCAGATAGAGGATTAAAAATTGAATGTTGTAGTGCTTGGTGCAAATGGATTTATAGGAAGAAACCTGGTTCATGCTTTATTAAAGAAATCTTTTCATGTTACAGCATTTGACCGTTCTCTTGAAAAATATACCAAAGAGAATATAACCTGGGTTGAAGGAGATTTTTTTGATCTTAAAATGCTTGAATCATTGGTTGAACAGAACGATATTCTGATTCATGCAATATGTACAATAAATCCAGGAACTTCTAATGAAAAGTACATGTATGCATATCATAATGATTTGCTGCAATCCATTGAATTATGTGAACTGTGTACGCGATATAAAAAGAGATTATTATTTATTTCTTCTGGTGGGACGGTTTATGGAATACAAACCCATATGCCCATTGCAGAAGAAACCTTGCCTTACCCAATTAATCATTATGGAAATTTAAAGCTTTGTACAGAGAATACATATAGAACATTTTTTAAACAGCAGGGAACAGATATTATAATAGCCAGAATATCAAATGTTTATGGGCCAGGTCAGGATTACGCAAAGGGTGTGGGGTTTATAGACGCGGTGATTAAAAGAGGGCTTGCAGGAAAAACGATAGAAATATTTGGAGAGGGGAATATCGTTCGAGATTATATTTACATTGAAGATGCATGTGAGATGCTGGTGGAACTTTTGAAGTACAATGGAAAGTTTAGAACCTTTAATGTATCATCTAATTTTGGGACAAGCCAAAATGATATCATAAATATTGTTTCAGAATATATCCCGAAATTAAAAATTTCTTATTTTAAAGAGCGGGATATAGACGTTAAAGATATTATTCTGGATAACAGCCGGATACGTTCTATATATCAGGGGAGAATTAGAGGAGTTCAGGAAGGCATTAAAGATTATATTGAGTATTTGTGTAAATAAGAGGTGTATTGCAAAGATGAAAAAAATGACAGGAATTATTATTTTAAACTATAATTCTTTTGAATGCACTTTAAGATGTGTACAATCCATTCTTAAAAATGAAAAAAATGATAATTACAAAATATATATTGTGGATAACGCGTCAAATGATGATTCATTCTGTAATTTGCAGAAAACGTATAATTGCTTTGATAAAGTAACACTGTTGGAATCTAAAAAAAATGGGGGTTATTCATACGGAAATAATATTGGTATTAAACAGGCCATTCAGGATAAAATGGATTATGTGGTGATCGCAAATCCAGATATTTATTTAGAAAATGAAGCAATATCCATTTTGACAGATGCACTTGATCAAAATCCAGAGGTAGGTATTGCAGGACCCGCACTTGATCAGCCAAATGGAGTGGGACAGTTTGCAAGAACGTATTATACTTTTCAAAAATCAATTATATCAAAAGCACCATTTCGGTTTTTTCATTTTTGGCCGCAAAAATACATGCGGGATATTGAGTGGGAGGGAAAAGGTGATTTTATTTTTGAAGGGACCGTTGCAGGCTGTTTTTTTATAGTGCGTACAAAAGATTTTCAGACAATTGGATTATTTGATGAAGACTTCTTTTTATATAATGAAGAAGATGTGCTTGCATATAAAATGAAACAAATCAATAAGAAATGTATGATTGTACCAAAGGCAATGGTTTTCCATAATCATTCTGTAACAACGAAGAAACGGGGAATGCCTTTTATCTACTATTATTATCGCATAAGTGAATACCTTCTTTTATGCAAATATGTACGAATAACAATATTGCAAAAAATAGTAATTTATTTGATGAATATTGGCTGGTTCTACTTTTATTCACTAAAAGAAAAAGAAGCAAAACAATACTTTCAAAGACTGAAAAGAATATATAAGTATATATATAAGGGAAATTATGAGAAAGCAAATGAATCACTCTATGAACGCAAAAACAGAGAATAAAAAAATTTTGATTGTGTCACATGGAATTGGCGATGGTGGTGCGCAAAGAGTAACAGCAATGCTGGTCAATGGATTTTTTGATAAGGGGTATGATGTCAGAGTTGTAACATCAGCTCCCAGTGATAATGAGTATAAATTGAAAGATGGGGTAGAGTATTATCCGATTATAGCAGGGCAAAAACATACGGTTGAAAGAGTTCTGTACAGAATAAAAGAGATACGGAAAAATATTATTGATTTTAGACCAGATTATATTCTCACTTTATCAGCAATTCCGAACATGATGACAATCATAGCAAGGGGAATGCATAAAATCGATATTGTTGTGTCAGAAAGAACCGATCCATCAAAGCATCCGGACAACAGATTGGCAGTTATATTGAGAAATATTTTATACCATTTACCAAAAAGAATTGTATTTCAAACAGAGGAAGCAAGAGATTATTTTCCAGAGACAATCAGAAACAAAGGAATGATTATTCCAAATGCATTGACGCCGACATTGCCAGAACCATATTATGGGGTTTGCGAAAAGGTAATTGTTGGAGTGGGATCTCTATCGGATCAAAAGGATTGGATGACAGGTATAAAAGCATTTGAATTATTGGCAAAGGAAAATAAAGATTATAGACTTGTGATCTATGGAGATGGTATAGAAAGGGATAAACTTGAAGAATATATAGAGAATTGTTCCGACCTTAAAGACAGGGTTTCTTTACCGGGATTTGTTTCGGATGTGCATGAGAAGATAAAAAATGCATCTGTTTTTATATCCAGCTCCAGATATGATGGAATATCCAATTCAATATTAGAGGCAATGGGACTTGGATTGCCGTGCGTTTGTACCGATGCCCCAGTAGGGGGAGCAAGGTATCTGATAAAAGATCATGAGAATGGCATCCTGGTTCCGGTGGGTGATTATTACCAAATGTATCAGGCATTAAAAAGTATTGTAGAGAATGATGAATTGAAAAAAAGACTGGGTAAGAATGCAACCTATGTTCGAAGTAAATTCGATTACAAAAGGATATTGAATCAGTGGGAGAAAGTACTTATTTTATGATGAAAACAAAAGTATTGAAAATAAAATTGCCTAATGAGGGAATTACTAACAAAAAGGAGTGGTCAAAGTTGTTTTTTGATACACTTCTTATCTTTTATCTTTTCTCACATGTGGCACTTGGATGGAATGTAGCATATACAAAAATGAGGCATGGAATAACATTGTCATTTTTGCTGTATTCATCAAGTTATTATTTTATACAAATATTAAAAAAGAAAAATTATAAAGTAGAAGTAGATATGCAGCTAATAATGTCTATTTTGTTTATAATGCTTTTTTTTGCGTCTGCCTTTTGGTCATTTAATATAAATACAACCTTGTATTCTGTTTTTACTTATGTACTCAATTTTTATATAGTATTTATGGTACAAAGCCGCATGGAAACAACGAAGGATATAGACAGTATAGTTTATGCGATTATTATCGCATGTTTAATGAGCGGTTTATATGTAGTTTATGCCACTCCAAAAACAGAAGGGATAGCAAGACTTGGCGCTAGTGAGAAATTTGGAAATATAATAACTCTTTTGGCTGTTCAGTCTGCATTTGGATTTCTGCTGAATTTATACTATTTAGTCCGATTAAGGGAGAAAAGAAGGAACTGGCTGCTACATGTTGTAATAGGGTCTGTATTTTTATATATAGTTGTTCGCTGTGGCTCCAAGATGGGAGTGATCTTGACTATAATGGGAACCACATTATTTATGTTTACGTATTCAAAAATAAAAATGAGAGTTTTTTATATAATGCTCGTTCCCATTGCTGTAATAGGGTTATTTTATGCAGTTCATAAAGTGGAAATGCTGAATGTCTTATTCTATAAGTCTTTTGCTAGTTTATTTAATTATTTATTCAAAAGAGAAGGATATATTGACATCAGTACAAGCGACAGGGCAGGAATGATCATAGAAGGATTAAAGTTATGGATCGCACGGCCAATATTCGGATGGGGGGCAGCTTGTTTTAGTAAAATAGCATCCTTTGATGGGATGTATTCTCATAATTCATATATTGAGATTTTATCCGGCCTCGGATTTGTGGGATTTATTTTGTATTATGTTTATCCGATAGGTAATTTTGTTTCTTTAATAAAATTAAAAAAGAAGAAAAACGCTTTGAACAGTCTTGCATTTGCCTGTATAAGCTGTCTGTTGTTCTGCCATATCGGAAGTGTGAGTTATATGGCGGTTTTTGATTTGCTGCTTATATTTATAGTCCATAAGATTGTAAAAAAGCAAAAACAAATTATACATACGATGAGGTACAATGAATGGTATTAGGAATATGCGGATATGGTTATTCTGGATCCGGAGCAGTTATGGATCTAATTAATGGATATAGCAATGTAAGTGTTGCATGGGATGGACAGGAGTTTATATATGTGTACACGCCGGATGGGATATTAGACCTGGAATATGATTTGATGATATGTCCGAGACGATTTATGAGTTCAGATATCTCAATACGAAGATATTTTGATATTATTCAATTTGACGGATTAAAAATTAATAAATTGTCAAAAAGCAATTTGAGAACGGATTTCAGAAAACGTTCCATGAGATACATTGAAGACATAACACAAGTAAAATGGCGTGGAAGCCGACCCTTTAGTTTCCGCAATAAAGGGATTGCCGGATTATTATATTTTAAAATCTTCGGACTTGCAGAAGGAATCGTTAATCGTCATTTACATAAGAAAATTCATTTTATTCCATATACAGATTTGTTTTTTTCTTATAATACAGAAAATTTTGAAGAAATTACAAAAAGATATATAATGGATTTATTAGAAATGACCTGTGAGAATAATGAAATTATAGCGATTAATCAACCGTTTCCAGCAGATAACCCAATTCAATGCTTTAAATATTTTGAAGACCCATATGCGATTATAGTAGATAGGGATCCGAGGGATGTTTATATTACAGCAAAATATTATTATCCCAATATAGCAAACTGGATTCCTGTTGATACGGCAGAACACTTTATTAGGTATTATTCTCAAATGCGAAGTAATGAAATAGAGGACAATCGTATATTGAAAATTCGATTTGAGGATTTAATATATAACTATAGCACTACTGTGAAAAAAATAGAAGATTTTGCTGGAACGACAGGTTTTCCGTCCAAGGGATTTGATCCTCATATATCCGTAAAGAATACCCAACTATTCCGATTATATGATAATGAAAGGAAAAACATTGAAAAGATTGAGAGCAGTCTAAGCCAGTGGTTATACCCTTTTAAAGAACCGGATGTTTTACAAAGGACGAATGAGGTTTTTTAAAATAATTTTATAAGGATTACTGGCGTATTATGTTAAAAATGAGTAGAAAGAAAAATTTATTAATTAATTCAATCATTGGTCTGCTATCACAAATCGTAACTTTAAGCTGTGGATTTATCATACCTCGGTTTATGATTACCTATTATGGTTCTGCTACCAATGGACTTGTGTCATCTGTTACACATTTTCTTGGATTTATCTCATTTTTGGAAATGGGAGTAGGCTCTGTAGTTCGGGCAAATTTGTATAAGCCTTTAGCTGGACGGGATGAAGAACAGATTAGTATGATAGCCAAAGCAGCCAGTCGTTTTTTTAAGAGGATTGGTATTGTATTTTTGGTGTATATATGTGTATTGATTTTTATTTTTCCGAAATATATCAATTCAGAGTTTGAACCATTTTTTTCACGCAGTCTGATTTTGGTTATATCATTGAGCACTTTAGCACAATATTTTTTGGGAATCACATATCAGTTGATCTTGGATGCAGATCAAAAGGTATATGTAAATCAACTGCTAAATGTTGCAACCTTGATTTTAAATACATTGATTGCTGTTATTTTGATGAAGCGTGGTTTGCCGATACAGATTGTTAAATTGTGTTCCTCCTTGGTTTTTATAATCCGTGCTTTACTTTTATGTTTTTTTGTTACACACCACTATGGGTTGAAAAGAAATGTGGAATATAAGGTTGAGCCACTGAAGCAAAAATGGAATGGCTTTTCTCAACATTTTGCATCGGTTATTAATTTGAATGTGGATGCTGCTGTACTCACCCTATTTTCTACACTAAGCAATCTATCTGTTTATTCTATTTATTATGCAGTTGTAAATGGAATTAATGGTATGATAAATGCTACGCTAATCGGCTTTGAAGCTTTTTTTGGTAGTGTAATAGCCAGAGATGAAAATGATTTTTTAAAAGAAAGTTTTTCTTGCATTCAGGTATTCATTCATGGGATTGTTACCGTTATTTTTACCATCACTTTAATCATGATAGTTCCATTTGTTGAAGTGTATACATATGGATTCACGGATACTGAATATATTATACCCATTTTTGGGTTTATTCTTAGCATGGCATATGCGATTGAATGTATAAGAATCCCATACTTTTTGCTAATTAAAGCAGCAGGACATTTTAGGGAAACACAGGTTGGAATTTTTATTTCTGCAATTATTAACATTATCTTTTCGGTTGTGTTAGTGATAAATTATGGCCTTGCAGGAACCGCAATGGGGACCTTGGCATCTGCAGTTTTTAGTTTACTATATTGTGTTTTCTATTTGCATAGGCATATTGTATATCTGGAGTTGAAAAGTTTAATAAAGACTTTTTTGGTTGATATCGCTATTTTAGTTGTAGTGATTTTTATTTGCAATAAATTGTCTATTAGTATGATACAAATTACTTATTATGGCTGGATAATTATGGGCATTAAAGTGACGATTATAGCATTTATCGTTGCTTTCGTATTTAATTTAATATTTCAGGGAACCAGGTGGAAACAAATTTTTTTATTGCTGAGACGTAAAACGTAGAAAGGAATTATGAATGAAAGCAGTAATACTTAATTCAGGAATGGGAACACGTATGGGAGTTCTTACCTCAGAACAGCCGAAATGTATGACAGAAATATCATACAAAGAAACAATTCTTTCAAGGCAACTGAATATGCTGTTAAAAGCAGGGATTGAAGATGTAGTGATAACAACAGGCTATTATGATAATGTATTGGTGAATTATTGCCAGAGTCTGGAACTTCCACTTAATATAACATTTGTAAAAAATCCGGATTTTTCAGAAACGAATTATATTTATTCGATTTACTGTGCCCGGGAGTATCTGGAAGGGGATATTCTTCTCATACATGGTGATATGGTAATAGAGAATAGCGTATTGGAAGATGTGATGAATATGGAACATTCCTGTATGACAGTAAGCTCCACATCTTGTTTACCAGAAAAGGATTTCAAGGCAGTTTTAAATAATGGAAGGATTTGCTCAATCGGTATTGAGTTTTTTAGTGAGGCGGTATCAGCTCAACCATTTTATAAGCTTTTGGAAAAAGACTGGAAAGTATGGCTAGACCGTATAGTTTTATTCTGTCAGTCTGGCAATCGGAAATGTTATGCAGAGAATGCTTTTAATGAAGTATCCAAACAATGTCATATATATCCATTGGATGTTAAAAATCGTTTATGCAATGAAATTGATAATACGAAAGATCTGGCTATTGTATCAAACAGACTTCATGAAATAGAAAATAAGATGGTTTATATGAGCTTTAGTACAGATATATTGCATGGAGGTCATATTGCTATCATACAGAAAGCGCAGAAACTGGGCAAACTAATTATCGGTGTGCTATCTGACGAGGCAATTGCTTCTTATAAGCGATATCCCTTGCTTCCATATGAAGATCGTAAAGCTATGTTTGAAAGTATTGCTGGTGTATATAAGGTAGTACAACAGAAAACCCTTAGCTATAAAGAAAATCTGGGAAAATTCAGACCAGATTATGTGGTGCATGGCGATGACTGGAAAATTGGATTTCAAAAACCTATCAGGGATGAAGTCACATCTATTCTGGCTTCATATGGAGGAACACTGGTTGAATATCCATATGCCGGGGATCAAAAATATAGAGAGCTTGAGGCAAGAGCCAAATCGGAACTTTCAATGCCAGATATGAGGAGAAAAAGACTGAGAAGAGAAATAGGGATTAAAGGACTTATTACAGCAATGGAGGCACATGATGGCTTGTCAGGATTAATTGTTGAGAACACGGTGGTGCATCAAAACGGGGGAGGACACCAATTTGATGCTATATGGGTATCAAGCCTGTGTGATTCCACAGAGAGGGGAAAGCCGGACATTGAATTGGTTGATATGACATCACGTTTTAGAACGATTGAAGATTTGATGGAGGTGACTACCAAGCCGATTATTTTTGATGGCGATACGGGTGGGAAAACAGAACATTTTATCTATACAGTTCGATCCTTAGAACGTATGGGTGTATCTATGATTATCATTGAGGATAAGACAGGACTGAAGAAAAACAGCCTTTTTGGAACCGATGTAGTACAGCTACAGGATAGTATTGAAAATTTTTGCGAAAAAATATCAGCTGGAAAACAGGCACAGAAGACGAGAGAATTTATGATTTGTGCAAGAATTGAAAGTTTGATTCTGGAACAAGGTGTGGAGGATGCTTTAGAAAGAGCGGATGCTTACGTAAAAGCCGGGGCAGATGCCATTATGATTCACAGCCGCAGAAAGGAACCGGATGAAATTTTTGATTTTGTTGAGAAATTCAGGAAAAGTGATAAACACACACCCATAGTAGTGGTTCCTACCAGCTTTAATTCAGTAACAGAAGAGGAATTTAAAAAGCGCGGGATCAATGTGGTTATTTATGCAAATCAGCTTATGCGCGCCACAGTACCAGCAATAAGGAAAGCGGCGGAGACAATATTGGAAAATCACAGGGCAATGGAATGTGATAATATGTTAATGCCATTTTCTGAGATAATAAGGCTTATTCCAGAGAAAATTTGAGAGGTATTATGGATCAAACGATTTTAAAACCAGGAGAAAACTATAAAGTATTAGATGTGTATCTGAACAGTAACGGAATCTGTTCTTTTTTTTTGGTTTTTGACGGAGCTCTTCAGTACTTGAGGATAAGAACCTATTTGGAAACATTGGAAGAACGCACAGGGATAAAAATCGTAGCTTTTAATGATTTTCAATCCAATCCCACATATGAGTCAGTCGTGAAAGGTGTGCAATGTTTTCGAAAAAGTGGGTGTCAGTGTATTGTCGCAATTGGTGGCGGGAGTGCAATGGATGTGGCGAAATGTATCAGACTTTACAGTGGTATGGAAGGGAATGGTGAAAACGGAGATTTCTTACGACAAAGGATTGTTCCGGACAATATCCGGTTTCTTGCTGTTCCAACTACAGCAGGGACAGGAGCAGAAGCAACACGATATGCTGTCATTTATTATAAAGGTGAAAAACAATCCATAACACATGAAAGATGCATTCCTGACAGTGTCCTAATGGACCATCATGTGTTAGAAACTCTTCCATTATATCAGAAGAAATCAACGATGCTGGATGCTCTTTGTCATAGTATTGAATCCTTTTGGTCGGTAAACAGAACCAGGGAGAGCAGTAAGTATTCCGAAGAAGGGATAAAACAGATACTGGATAATATGGATGGCTATTTGAATGGCGATGCTATCTCAGGAGAGAAGATGCAGGAAGCTGCTTATATAGCAGGAAAAGCGATCAATATTACCCAGACTACAGCAGGACATGCTATGTCTTATAAACTGACGAGTCTATATGGAATTGCTCATGGCCATGCGGCAGCGTTATGTGTAAAGGAACTGTGGCCATGGATGCTTAACGCCGTAGAAAAATATCCCAATCAGGAAATTAGAAATGATTTGGAAAAGATATTTCAAGAATTGTCCTGGATTTTTGGTGGCAAAAGGCTTATAGACGGGGCGGTAAAATTCCGGGAGATTATAGATAAACTGGATATGGCCATACCTGTCGCGTCAGAACAAGAATTTAAGATTCTTCGAAATTCGGTTAATCCTGTAAGGCTAAAGAATAATCCTATAAAGATATCAGAAGAGGCTATGGATGGACTGTATCGTAAAATATTAAGAAACGGATGTGATTAGAAAAATGAAAGTTGAAAATTTGGTTAGCTTCATTGGAGCAGACTTTTATACAGGCGTTCCGGACAGTCAGCTGAAGCCCTTGTGTGATTATCTAATGAATGAATATGGGATAAATGGGCAAAACCACATCATTGCAGCAAATGAAGGAAATGCCACTGCAATTGCTGCCGGATATTATTTATCAACAGGAAAAATTCCAGTGGTATATATGCAAAACAGTGGGGAAGGAAATATTATTAATCCATTGGCAAGTCTTATGCATGAGAAGGTTTATGCGATTCCCTGTATTTTTATTATTGGCTGGCGAGGTGAGCTAGGAATCCATGATGAACCACAACATATTTATCAGGGGGAGATAACCTGTAAATTACTTGAGGATATGGGAGTGGATTATTTTGTTATTGGAAAAGAGACACAGGATATTGAATTGAAAAGCGTGATGGAGAGATTTAAGGAGAAGCTTTTAAGGGGACAAGATGTTGCATTTATAGTCCGCAAAGGGGCATTACAGTATAATTGCGGAGTAAATTATAAAAATGATTTCCAGCTAACCAGAGAAGAAATAATACAACATATTGTAGCTATCAGTGGAGAGGATTCTATTATCAGTACTACGGGAAAAGCAAGCCGTGAATTGTTTGAAATCAGGGAGAGAAATAGACAAAAACACGATCACGATTTCCTTACGGTAGGTTCCATGGGACATGCAAGTGCTATCGCTTTAGGGGTGGCCTTGCATAAACCAGAGAAAAGAATATGGTGTATTGATGGAGATGGAGCAGCACTGATGCACATGGGGGCAATGGCTATTGTTGGAAGTTTGAAGCCTGAGAATCTGGTCCATATTGTGATTAATAATGGATCCCATGAGACGGTTGGCGGAATGCCTACAGTGGCAGAAGAGATTG
>Ga0224748_10560_pt1 | contig 11687 bp, 12 predicted proteins | sample LIM_F_Water_Neg_FD_182074 | JGI IMG/M metagenome (GOLD analysis project Ga0224748, IMG submission 182074) | Enriched cells from gastrointestinal tract of the lab mouse from Pacific Northwest National Laboratory (PNNL), Richland, Washington... | ecosystem: Host-associated > Mammals > Digestive...
AAGATTTTTATTTTTAGGTTATACTTTGACCTAAGGAGGGGCCCACATAGTGGGAAGATTCCCTTAGGTCTTGTTCCTGGGCCTATGACGTTCTTTGACCTAAGGAGGGGCCCACATAGTGGGAAGATTCCCTTAGGTCTTGTTCCTGGGCCTATGACGTCCTTTGACCTAAGGAGGGGCCACGTTTGGGCATGAGGAGGGACCCAACGCAGTTGGGGAGAGTCCTGATGCCTCATTCTAGACGCAATATGTTAATATGGGAAAATTCCCTTAGGTCTGCCGATGTCTGTCTCCTATGAAAGTACTTTGAACCACGAAGGGATTATTTTATGAATACAAAAACACTACGAACTTTAGAATATAACAAAATTATTGATTTGCTCTGCGAACACGCAACTTGCGCATCTGGCCGGGAACGATGCAGAAAACTAAAACCATCCGCCGACCTTTCCGGCATACGTCTTGCCCAACAGCAGACTGGAGATGCGCTGACAAGGATTTACCAGAAAGGATCTATTTCCTTTTCCGGCACACACAACATAGGCGCTTCTTTAAAACGCCTGGAGATTGGCGGCGTGATGGGAATAGAAGAACTGTTAAAGACAGCCTCATTGCTTGAGGTTGCCAAACGGGCAAAAGCATACTCCCGTGGCGTCCGCGAAGAAGAGCAGGCAGACTCGCTCCATGGGCTTTTTGCAGACTTAGAGCCGCTGACGCCGCTGCTGGATGAGATTCGCCGCTTTATCCTCTCCGAAGACGAGATTGCGGACGATGCCTCATCAAACCTAAAGAACATCCGCAGATCCATAAAAAATATTAATGAAAAAATCCGCAGCCAGATGAACGCCATGCTGAACAATACCGACACCAGAAACCATCTGCAGGACACAGTTGTTACTATGCGAAATGGACGCTATTGCCTACCAGTCAAAGCAGAGGCAAAAGGACAGGTACCCGGCATGATACACGACCAGTCTTCCACCGGCTCCACCTTGTTCATTGAGCCAATGGCAGTAGTAAAATTGAACAACGACCTGAAAGAACTCTACCTCAAAGAACAAGATGAGATTGAGGCAATCCTGGCAAACCTCAGCAGCCAGGCTGCTGAACATGCTTGTGAACTGCAAAATAATTACGAAATCCTCACTGAACTGGATTTCATTTTTGCCAAAGGCTCCCTTGCAAAAAAATACAACGGTACCGCTCCCCTGTTCAACACAGAACAACGCATCCGTATCCGCAAAGGACGCCACCCGCTGCTTGACAGCCACATGGTAGTCCCCATTGACATCCATCTTGGGGATGAATTTGATTTGCTGATAGTCACAGGCCCAAACACCGGAGGCAAGACGGTTTCCCTCAAGACCGTAGGGCTCTTCACGCTGATGGGGCAGGCTGGGCTGCATATCCCGGCAAATGACCGCTCCGAACTTTCGGTATTTGAGGAAGTATATGCTGACATCGGGGATGAGCAGAGTATTGAACAAAGCCTTAGCACCTTCTCTTCCCACATGACTAACATTGTTTCCATCCTGGAAAATGCCAATCAAAACTCACTGGTACTTTTTGACGAGCTATGTGCCGGAACCGATCCCACCGAAGGGGCGGCCCTCGCCATTTCCATCTTGTCAAAGCTCCATAATTACGGCATCCGCACGATGGCAACGACCCATTACAGTGAACTGAAAGTGTTTGCCCTCTCCACGTCTGGCGTGGAAAATGCCAGCTGTGAGTTTTCTGTCGAAACTTTAAGCCCGACCTACCGGCTTCTGATTGGTATTCCCGGCAAAAGCAATGCATTTGCTATCTCCGGCAAGCTTGGGCTTCCACAGGAAATCATTGATGACGCCAAACAGCGCATGTCAGAGCAGGACGAAAGCCTGGAGGATCTGATTTCTGATCTGGAAGCAAGCCGCACTTCCTTAGAAAAGGAGCGCGTAGCAGCCGAAGCATACCGCCGGGAAACAGAAACTATAAAACGGAAGCTCCAGGAGAAGCAGGAACGTTTGGACAGCCAGCGTGACAAAATTATCCGCCAGGCAAATGAAGACGCCCATGCTATCCTCAGGGAAGCAAAAGAAGTCGCAGACCAGACAATCAAGAATTTCCACAAATATGGACAGGCAAATAACCATGTCAAAGAAATGGAACAGGAACGCGGCAAGCTCCGTGAAAAAATGAACGGACTGGAAAAAAATATGGGTTTAAAGCAGAAAGAACAGGCAAAAAACCACCGGGTTCCCAAGAATCTGAGACTGGGCGATTCTGTAAAAGTACTCAGCATGAACCTCAAAGGAACAGTTCACACGCTGCCAAACGAAAAAGGCGACCTCTATGTGCAGATGGGTATCTTGCGCTCACTGGTAAACATCCAGGATTTAGTATTGCTGGAAGATGCACCCGCTTTGGGTAATAAAAAGAAATCGACGGGAGCAGGGAAGATAAAAATGTCAAAATCCTCTTCCATCTCTGCTGAAATTAACCTCATCGGCAAAACGACGGATGAAGCCATTGCTTTACTGGATAAGTACCTGGACGATGCTTACCTCGCACACATGCCCTCCGTGCGGATAGTCCACGGCAAAGGAACCGGGGCCTTGCGCAAGGCAGTACACAGCCACTTAAAACGCCTAAAATATGTAGAGTCCTTCCGGCTTGGTGAGTTCGGAGAAGGCGACTCCGGAGTAACCATCGCAATTTTTTCATAACCGCAAAGGAGGGAACCAAATGGCTTCAAAACAGAAAATACTCATTGTTGATGATGATGTCAATATTGCAGAACTGATATCCCTTTACCTCACGAAAGAATGCTATGATACCCGCATGGTGCATGATGGGGAAGAAGCTCTCCAGGTTTACGAACAGTATGAGCCAAACCTGATACTGCTGGACTTAATGCTACCAGGCATTGACGGCTACCAGGTATGCCGGGAAATCCGTGCCAAGTCCAATCTTCCCATTATTATGCTTTCCGCCAAAGGCGAAATTTTTGACAAGGTGCTTGGGCTGGAGCTGGGGGCAGACGATTATATCATGAAACCTTTTGATTCCAAGGAGCTGGTGGCACGCGTGAAGGCAGTCCTCCGCCGTTACCAGCCTGCCAAGCAGGAAACCCGCCCTGTCGGCATCAAATGCGTGGAATACCCTGATCTCATCATCAACCAGAGCAACTACTCTGTCATCTATCAGGGCAGGCCTGTCGACATGCCGCCGAAAGAGCTGGAACTTTTATATTTCCTTGCTTCCTCCCCAAACCAGGTATTTACAAGGGAGCAGCTGTTAGACCACATCTGGGGATATGAATATATCGGAGACACCCGCACGGTAGATGTGCATGTCAAACGCCTGCGTGAGAAAATCAAAGACCATAAGGCATGGAGCCTTGCCACCGTCTGGGGCATCGGCTATAAATTTGAGGTGAAATCGTGAAACGGACCCTATACTTAAAACTTCTGCTGGGATATGCCTTATTCGGTATGCTGGGCTTCCTTACAGTCTCTACGCTTACCTCGCACATGGCTTTAAATTACATAGAAAAACAGACAATTTCCAGCCTATACCGGGAAGCTAATCTTCTGGCCAGCAACTACGCATCCAATTATTACCGCGGGACTATGACACTCGATGACGTCAAATCACAATTCGAAACAGTTGCCGCCTATTTAGATACGGATATCTGGGTCGTTGACCGCAATGGCAATATATTAATTAACAGCCAGCCAGATTCTGCCCCAAACAATGCAATCCAGGATTTCGACATCTCCTCCTTTGGTACGAAATACTACCAGACAAGCACCTTTTTTGATATGTTTTCGGAAAAAATGCTTTCTGTATTTTCACCCATAACAATCAATTATAAAGTCCGCGGATATGTGCTGATCCATAAGTCCATTTCTGATTTAGTGTCCTACAAAGATGGGTTTTTAAATATTGCATACCTGACCCTGGCGATTATCTTCCTTTGTGCCTTCATCGTCCTTGTACTGTTTACCTTCATCGTATACCTACCAATCCGCAGGATGACCCGCGCTGCAAAAGATTATTCAGAAGGAAATTTCGACACGCAGATTAATGTTCACGCCAATGATGAGCTTGGTTACCTCGCCAGCTCCATTAACTACATGGCAACTGAGCTGTCCACACTGGAGGAGGATCAGCGAAAATTCATTGCAAATGTTTCACATGATTTCCGGTCACCCCTTACCTCCATCAAAGGCTACATTGACGCCATCCTGGACGGCACCATTCCCCATGACGCGCAAGATAAATACCTGAACATTATCCTTTTTGAGACAGAGCGTCTGAACAAGCTGACCCAAAGCATGCTGGAACTGAACAAATACGGAGTCCGTGGCTCAATGATGGACATCACCGACTTTGACATCAACCACACAATCAAGATGGTGGTTCAGTCCTTTGAGGGAATCTGCAAAGATAAAAGGATTTCTTTTGAGCTGATTCTGACCGGACAGACTTGCATCGTCTCTGCAGACATGAGCAAAATTCAGCAAGTGCTTTACAACCTGGCTGATAACGCCATCAAATTCAGCCCACCGGACTCTACCATAACGATTGAGACAACAGAAAAAAATGACAAAGTCTTCATCTCTGTCAAAGATGCCGGTATCGGCATCCCCAAGGACAGCATCAAAAAAATTTGGGAACGTTTTTATAAGACAGACTTGTCCCGCGGAAAAGATAAACGCGGCACCGGGCTTGGACTTGCAATCGTAAAAGAGATTATTTCTTCGCATAATGAAAATATCAACGTCATCAGCACCGAAGGCGTAGGAACAGAATTCATCTTCACCCTGCCCATGGCGCAGACAGGGAAGGAACTTTAAAAAATGCCGCATTATGCGGCATTGCCATCTTAAATAGCTTCCAGGACTCTGATTAAGTCTGTCACCCATCCGTCACATGGCTCATCAATCGGAGCCTGTTCCGGGCGTTTCTGTGCAAAGGATTCTGCCAATGCAACAAGCCATCTGTAAGCTAATTCTTCTTTTTGCACCGAGGTAAGCGATGCGCTCTTTGAGTTAACCCACTCTTCAAAGGTAAACAGACAAATGCTGGTTTCTGTTTCAATTTCTATTTCATTTTTTCTGGTTTCTATATCTCTTCGCATATCAACAATAGAATCAGCTACAAATCCTGCAACTCTGACATCTGGATATAAGATTAACTTATCACGCAGCTCTTCCAATTCGTCTCTTAAGTAAGGTTTTCCATACTTCGCATCCCAAGCCTCTATTATTACATTATTCTCCATTAGTTCGATATCGCCAACATTTCCATGCTTCTTATTGGCTGATCGCATCTGAGATATAGGAACTACTTCCAAATCTCCCAGCATCCCCATCTCATACAACGCCTGACAGAAGCTGTGCATAGAAACCTCAAATGCTCTTGCAGAATAATCCGTACTATGAAAAAATTCACAAATGAGCGATTTCAAATGAGCAAAAGATTCGCCTATATGGTTTTTAGCTAGGGAGCAAACAGAAGTAGCGAGTTCTTGGAATCTTAGAGATTTATTCTGCAAAAGCGACATCAAAAATGATAGACCTAACTCAGCCGGCATGCTGCGATTTTCTATCCTTCCTTTCATCATAATTTTTTCCATAACTGAACACTTAAAGGTGTAAGTGTAGGAAACGCATATGGTATCAACCAATAATCAACCTCTATCTGCGGATTTGTGGAATGGTTTCTTATTTCATATCCCAAACATTTTAAGTAATTTGCGCCTCGCCGACCCGTTCTGTTTCAATCCCCCATTTGTATGCGAGGCTTTCTGTAGTATGCATTTGAGGAATCTGGCTATTATTTACTACCCATTTAATAACGTTCGAAAATTTTATGGATTCTTCTGCTTCACATTTGCAAATCTATCTAGGAAGGTAATGATAATAGCCGTTCAGTTGAACAATATCTGCCTTTATATTATTTTGAGCTAATTCCCTGTCAAATGCCTTCCACGCCACTGTAACCCCCATAATATCGGAAGTAGAAACAAACAGCTCAACCTGCCTGACGTCCAATGCCCAAAATCCATCCCGAGGTGTAATATTTATTTTTATCTGCTGCAATGCCTGTCCGTCTTTTATATCTTCAACAGTAATGGACAGTGTGTCCGTCCAGCCAATCCTGACTCTATAGTTTGCTGATTCCCGATCTGTTTGTAAAAACTTAAAGTTAGGCTGAATGCTGCAATAATAACTATAGGAATCTGGCACCGTCCTCTGTTTATTTTCTATAGCTCTTATCGCTGATTCAGCTTTTCTTCTGTATTCATTGGATAAAATTTTTTTCTTTTTCGAAACCCCAGCTCCTCTGTCTCCTCCAATAATGATAGGTCAAATGGAAATCCTGTGCTAAATACTTGTTGCCTTATAGCAACCGCCATGATTCTTGCCAACTGAGGCGGAACAGAATTCCCTATCTGCTTAACCGCCACCTGTTTACTGCCGCTGATCTCATAATCATCTGGAAACGTCTGTAAACGCTTATATTCTTCAAGCTTAAAAAATCTGTTGTCCCAATGAAGTGGTCCGGTATATGCTCCTCCAGATGCTTTGATTGTTCTGACAGGCTTATCCGGATCCGCTTTGTAAAGAAAATCTGAAAACTTAGACCGCCATGCAAAAACGGCGTTCGGATGCCCCATCTTGTCTGTATAAAAGCTATAATTCAGACCCGGAGGAATGTTGTCCAACAAATGTGCATAACGCCCACCCAATTTATTAGACTGATCTGTTTCCTTCGATTTAACTCCTTGCAACGCCATTCCTGCATTATAAAATGCCTCATCATCTAGTGAATCTGGGCCATGCGTCGGTCTTGGAAATTTAAACATTCCTTCTTTAAGTCCTACAATCATCAGTCTTTCTCTATGCTGAGGCACCCCATAATCTGCTGCATCTATCACTCTATAAAATAATTTGTATCCCGCCTCAGAAAAAGCTTGCAATATTTCTTTCCATGCTTCGCCACCTTGAGCGCCAATGATACCATATACATTCTCAAACAGAAAACCTTTCGGAGCAAGTTCTCCAAGCAATCTTACATATTCCCTGAATAATACTCCTCTTGAATCCGTAAGCCCTGAAACGCCATTCGCACGCCTCCCGGCTGCACTGAAGGTCTGGCATGGCGGGCCTCCAATAATGAAATCAATCTGACCAAGACTTTTTCCGGAAAACTTCCGTATATCAATGCAATGAACTCTTGATTATCCAAACCTCCTATTTTGCCCTGTGTTCAACTCCAGGGTTTCACAAAACTTCCGTTCTATCTCAACCGATGCCACGATATCAAACCCTATATCCGAAAAACCAATGTCTAATCCTCCGGCGTCTGAGAATAGGCTCAGCGTTCGGATAGCTGGAATATTATTCTTCCTAATCCATTCTCTTATAGCAATTCCAAATTGGTCTGGCCAGTCAGGAAAATTAGTTTCACATCCCAAACAGTCACATACCTCACTAAATGCCTGGCCACCGCTTCGCACATCGAACAAACTTATCTGATTCATCATACTTTCTCCGCTCTCTTTGAAATACGAGTTTACCACATTGGCCAATATCACCTTATTAGCCAATATCACCTTTATCTTTCAATAACTCTTTGGCGTTTCTATAATTTAATATTCCACACTTTGCAGAATCAACCCTTTTGCGGGCAGCATTTCCCCTGCGTACTTCCTGTCTTTACTTTCCAGAATCTGTCTGACCCGCAGAGGCTCATATTTTCCCAGCCCGACTTCTGTCAGTGTCCCTGCAATAATCCTCACCATGTTATGCAAAAAGCCATTGCCTGTGATGATAATATCCACTTCTTTCTCCTTACGAACCACTTCAATGCTCGAAATATCCCGCACCGTAGATTTCTTTTTAGAAGGCTTCCTGCAAAACGCCGCAAAATCGTGGACTCCCTGCAGGCAACTGGCCCCTTGGCACATCGCTTCCACATCCAGCGGCTCTGCTATAGCGTACATCCATTTCCGTTCAAACACATTAGGGTCGCTGCTATTGAATATACGGTAACAATATGTCTTTTTCACTGCTGAGAGCCTCGCATGAAACCGGTCTGAGACCTCCTTCATCTGCATAACGCCGATATCCTCTGGAAGATAATGATTTACATAGTCTTTAATTTCCCATGCAGGCATCTCAACCGAAAGGCGGACATTTGCCACCTGCCCGGCGGCATGTACCCCTGCGTCCGTGCGCCCGGATCCCTGCACTTCTACTTCATTTCCCTCCAATTTTGTAAAAATACTGTTTAACTTTCCCTGGATTGTATTTTCTGCATTTTTCTGGCTTTGCCAGCCTTTGTAACGCGTGCCGTCGTACGCGATTACCATTCTATAATTTTTTTTCATTTTCGATCACCTCATTTTTTATTGGACGACTAGACATATGTTTCATTTATACGACAATCCGAAACTTCCATATAAACTTTTCCTGCTTTTGTTCTCTGCCCGTATTTCTTTTCCTAAATTTAGCTTATTTCTTTAAAGCCATTTCAATACAATTCCATCTTTCGCCCATACATAAATAGGATTCTACCTGGTCTGTAGTTATTTCTTTAAATCCACAGGATTCATAACACCGAATGGCAGCTATATTATTTTGAAACACACCTAGAGAAACCTTCTGAACCTTTATAAATTCAAAGGCGTACTGAACAGCAAGAGAAACCATCTCTTTTCCGTACCCCTTCTTCCGTTGCAAATTATCGACGATTACAAATCCCAGTCTAAGTTCGTCTTGATTATCATTCGGAAAACGCATTGTGAAATGACCAATAACCCCTGTTTCATCAAAAGCTGTCATTCCCCAGATATTAGCATTATCCTTATCTTTCTCATAATATAGATTCATGTCGCTGGCAGTAATTGGATAGTGGTTATATCGGTCAGCGCTCCATTGTCGAAAAGCATATTCATCTGTAATCCAGCTTACAATATATTGTGCATCACAATTTTTATATGGTCTTAATTTAATCATTTAAACAATCTCTCCATCTGCAAACTAATCTAAAGAAAATTAACGAGATACGCTTCTATTAGGCCTATAATATTCCATACGCAAATAATTATATCCTCCAAAACTATCTGTATCACCATTCTAATAAGAAAATGTCCATATAGCAGCACAACCCATATGCCTACCTATAGGTTATCCATCCACATCCATGCAAGCGCAATTACAAAACAGTAATTTTCAATTAAGAACTCTGTGGGGACATTACTTACATCCATATGCAGAAATTCTCATGACATTAGTGTTGTATCAGTCGGCAGCACTAATTACCTAAGCTATAACCCAACGGCAGTAACTCTGCTATTTTTATATTTAGTTGCAACATATGTTAATATTTCTTTTAAATCTTCTTTTCTGGCTTCTCGTACCATTCTTATTCCCCCTGCATCCCATTACAATTTCTTCTGATAATCTTCTAATTGATGAAAGATTCCGGCTATATCCACAAAATCGGTCTTAATAGTAAATACAATGACATAATCCATCTGCCCTATAACAGCCTCAAGGCAACCTCTTGTTGCCAAATACATATCCCTGCAACTGGGAAATTGCAGCGGATTTTCCTCAAGATGGTCATATATCTGTTCTATTTCATCCATCAAATGTTTGGCAACCAGCTCGTTTTTGAATTGATTTGTCAGGTACTGTAAAATATTATCAAGCAGTTCATGCGCACGTTCTGCAACACTTAAATTATAAGCTATGTTTTTTCCTCAATTCTGCCAAAGCTGTCCGGGCATCCCTGACATGTCAAGTTTCTATTTGCTGTTCTGACACTGCAACATCCCTATATACTGCAAGCCGGCGCATGATTTTTTCATAAACCTCCATGTCCATAATAACCATATGCCCATAGCCGTTTTGGGTAATACAAATAGGTTCGTCTGACTTGTGTCACATATCGGAAATCTCCGAAGTATTTTTCAAATCTTTAACAGGTATAATATGTGGCATTTCAGTTCTCTTCTCTCCGAACATAAATAAATGAAAGAAAAGTATTTTTCATCTCTTCCATTTTTATAAACATACCATAATTATATCATTCTATCAACTCAAATATTGATACGTTTTATTTTCAGAGTATAAAGACTGTTCTAAAAGCATTCCTACCGAAAAGCAACAGCTCCGAAATTATGTCTATAAAAAACCGAGCATCTGATTGTTATGCCCACACTCTAATTATCATCTTTATTGCCGTCTAACCATTTGATGATATAATGGAAAACCACACCACCCATAACAGCAACTAAACGCAAAGCCAGCATGTTCATAATAAGGCAGCCTTTTTCCGTTGCCGGACTGAGTGTGACAACATAACCAAATGTACACGTACTGAAAAGCGTTTATGCCACCAGAAAAAGATGAGGTCACTGCCGCAGACATCACAGGCCACAAGACGGCATTCGTGTACATCATTTACTATTGCGGACTACGTCGTGGAGAAGTCCTGACGATATAAAAAGTGTAGACATTTTGCAGACATTGTCCCTAAAAAACTTTTTCTGCATACGAAATGCAGACATCCCGAAAGTGTAATCAAGTGTAATTGAAATGCTTTTAAGGGCAAAACAATGGAAATCCTTGAAAATCAAGGATTCCCACTAATTGAAAGAATGAGACATCGGGGATTCGAACCCCGGACAACTTGATTAAAAGTCAAGTGCTCTGCCAACTGAGCTAATGTCCCAAATAATTAATATAAATGCCCAGTTCCGGAATCGAACCAGAGACACGAGGATTTTCAGTCCTCTGCTCTACCAACTGAGCTAACTGGGCAGTTATATCTGAGTTGCGGGAACAGGATTTGAACCTGTGACCTTCGGGTTATGAGCCCGACGAGCTTCCAGACTGCTCCACCCCGCGATATTAAAAATGGATGAAGAAGAAACCGAACTATTTTGGTTTTTCCCTACTTATCCTTAATGGACGAAGAAGGAACCGAACCGCTTTGGTTTTTCCCTACTTATCCTTAATGGATGGAGAAGGATTCGAACCGCTTTGGTCTTTCCCTACTTATCCTTAATGGATGGAGAAGGATTCGAACCTTCGAAGGCGTTGCCAACAGATTTACAGTCTGCCCCCTTTGGCCACTCGGGAATCCATCCATATTATACAGCCGATGATCGGACTCGAACCGATAACCTGCTGATTACAAATCAGCTGCTCTGCCAATTGAGCCACATCGGCATTAAAAATGGGACCTATAGGGCTCGAACCTATGACCCTCTGCTTGTAAGGCAGATGCTCTCCCAGCTGAGCTAAGATCCCATGTATTACTTGTAGTAAGTATTGACTCTTCCTCACTACAAACGACCCAGAAGGGACTCGAACCCTCGACCTCCGCCGTGACAGGGCGGCGCTCTAACCAACTGAGCCACTAGGCCACTTCTTAGAAAGTATAACAAATTTTACTGGCTTTGTAAAGTAAAATTTCCTGCACCCTCAAAAACCCATACAGACATGCCGAGAGGCAATGCGAGGTCAAGCCCTCGACCTATTAGTGGCAGTCAGCTGCGCGCATCGCTGCGCTTCCGCCCCTGCCCTATCCACCCCGTGGTCTCCGGGGGGTCTTAACCCTTTCGGGTGGGAGCTCCCATCTTGAGGGGGGCTTCACGCTTAGATGCCTTCAGCGTTTAT
>Ga0224748_10563_pt1 | contig 11669 bp, 9 predicted proteins | sample LIM_F_Water_Neg_FD_182074 | JGI IMG/M metagenome (GOLD analysis project Ga0224748, IMG submission 182074) | Enriched cells from gastrointestinal tract of the lab mouse from Pacific Northwest National Laboratory (PNNL), Richland, Washington... | ecosystem: Host-associated > Mammals > Digestive...
TAACTTCATCGTCAACTTAAAAATGCGCCGCATTGTAAAATGGCGGAAAAATAGAAAAGATCACGACGAATCCGCATCATGCTCCTATGGCAGTATGCTTTCTTGTCATGCATATTCCGGTATGATAATGGAGACAGAGAGCAGAAATTTTATGATGAGGATGGGCGAAGATATTTCATGCTTTATCTGTGTCCCATTATCAATGGTGAGGGAAATTATTATATTGAATCCCAAACCAGAAACAGCGAACGAACGGATATGATTATAGACTATCGGGGGGGAAACACTGATTGAAGCCGTGGTGTAATTCGAGACTGCGCGACCGTTGCCGAAATATCCGCCGTAACTGAATTTGTTACATAAGGCTCGAATTACACTTCCATTTGCAAAACTCATAAATCCCGATCCCGATTGCCAACGACAAATTCAGCGAATCAACGGAACGCGTATGTGGGATTACCACACTTTTTCCCACATGCAAAAAGCTCTCATCCAATCCGCTTGCTTCATTTCCAAAAATCAGTGAAAACGGCTTATCTGCGGAAGGTTCAAATGTCCCAAGCCGGTACTTTCCATTCAGCATAAAAGAGTACTTCTCTCTTTCGCTTCCATATTCCTGATCATAGTGCGCAAAACACGAAAAATACTCAAACTTCATTTTAAATATGGCTCCCATGGACGCCCTGACCACTTTCGGGTGGAAAATATCAACCGCCGGTTCGATCACAGCCAGATTCGTAATGCCAAATCCAACGCAGCTTCTGATAATCGTTCCCAGATTACCCATATCACTTGGATTCACCAATACCACATGGTTTTTATTGTGATCCAATTTACAATCATATTTCCTGAATATACCCATGGTAATACAGTTATCCTTATCGCGTATCTTTTCAATATATCTGTCATTCTCTACTATTTTCACACCCGTCTTTTTGCCTTCCTGCGCCAGCTTATTACGAATTTCCGCTTTTGCATCCGAATGTACCAGAATCATATCTACTGCTTCCGGCTTGCTTTGCAGCAATTCAAATGTAGGGAAAGAACCGGGGCTGTATGAATAACTTTCTTTTTTGCTATACCTTTTTATCTCGCTCACTTTCATTTGACATTCTCCACATCATTGGCCAGTAAACATCCGCCAAACAAACAATCTCCCGGAATCGGTTGTTTCCTGTTCCGGGAGACTATTTTTACTTTACTTTTTCTGATAAATTATTTTTTTGATCGTACTGCCGGATAATCCGAATTTCTTAGCCAAATGCGTCTCCCCTGATACTCTCAAGTTCTCATATATGATACAGCCTCGACACCGCATCCTCTATATCCGGTTCTTCCACGCTCAAATCCACAATAGAGAGCTCCTCCGACAGCTCCTTTATGACTTCGGAGGCCGTATATCTGTGATGATTAAAGTGACAGACCATCCTCTCCCCGTTTACGGACACCAGCGTCACCTTTTTGGTCTCAAGCTGAGCTTTTCCCTCTGAGACTACCAGCTTCATGACACGGTAGTCTGCCATATCCCTGATGATCTCTTCCATAGGGCCGTCCCTGACGATGGTTCCGTGATTGATGACGATCATCCTGCTGCAAAGCCTGTATACATCTTCCAGATCGTGGCTTGTGAGTATGACGGTGACCCCCATTCTCCGGTTGATGTCCAGAATAAACTGCCTGACCGCCTTTTTGGCGTCAATATCCAGGCCTATAGTGGGTTCGTCAAGAAACAGTATCTCAGGGGAATGGAGCATGGCTGCCGCCATCTCCCCTCTCATCCGCTGCCCTAAGGAAAGCTGCCTGACCGGAATATCCAGAAAGCCGTCCATCTCCAGAATCTTCACAAGCTCCCCCAGCCGCTCCCGGTATTTGACATCAGGCACCCGGTAAATCCGCTTGAGCAGCTCGAAGGTTTCCCCAAGCCGCAGATCCCAATATAACTGAGTCCGCTGTCCAAAAACAACCCCCAGATTCTGCACCACCTTTTTTCTCTCCTGCTGGGGAGAGATGCCGTTCACCCTGATTTCACCCCCGGTGGGCATCATAATCCCGCACATCATTTTGAGCGTGGTACTCTTGCCTGCGCCGTTGGGGCCGATATACCCCACGATTTCTCCCCGTTCTATGGAAAAACTGATGTCCCTGACCGCAGATATTTTTCTTTTTTCCGCAAAAAAAAGATTTTTCACCACGCCCCGCAGCCCTTTTTCCTTTTTCGCTACAAGATATTCCTTGGATACATGTGAAAGTTCGATCTGTGCCATAATTTCCCCCTTATGAACCGCTGCTCTCATAGCGGCTCTTTAACCCGCGTTCAAATATTTTCTTACCAATTATAAAGCTCACAATCCCCACCAAAAGGCTGACTGACGGAAGCTCTAACGGAAGCGGAAATTCCATCCCGCTTTCTATCCCAAGCAATCCGCATACAGGATAAAAGCTGATAAATCCAAGGGGTATCACGAAGGTAAAAAAACGCATAAACCATCCCGGATATATATTCAGCGGATAGGAGGTGGTCTTGCCTATCATATGCAGATTAAAATCCAGCAGCGCCCCGCTTTTTTTCGTCCAGAAGGCCACTGCCCCGGTGGCAGTGAACACCGCCGCGGAGATCAACGTACCGCCCGCCGTTATAATCAGGATTCTTACGATATTCAGCAATGTCCACTGAAACTCCACCAGATGGCAGCCATACAGAAAAATGATCAGCCCCGGCAGCAAATCATAGATCCCGCAGATATTGGCCATGCCTGTACAGAACTGAAAGAAGACTCCCATGGGGCGCAGCAGCAGCCTGTCAAACTCCCCTTCCAGAATCTTGTTTTCAATCCCTCTGGTCTGGATAAAAAACATATCCTGAAATGCATGGCTGAACATGGAAAGGCCATACAAAACCGCCACCTGCCCAAAGGTCCAGCCATTGAGATCGCCGGACTTTTCCATAATCACCTTCAGCACATAAAAACCGGAAAAACAGCTTATGGGAATCATCAAAAGCCAGCAGAAGGTATAGGAGACATACTCCATTTCCGCTTTCAATGCCATCCGGAAGGAAAAGCCAAAGACTGAAAGATAATGTTTGATTGTTTCCATATGCTCATCCTCCCTGTATCAAAATATTTTTCCTGACAAAGGACCAGACGCTCATAAGACAGGCTGCCAGAAAAACAATCCAAATGATCTGAATACGGATGTGGGAAAGCCCCTCCGCCACAGAAATCTTTCCGATGTAAAGCCCAAGAGGCGTCTGAAAGGTATACTGAAAAGGCAGCCATGCAAGAAGCTCCTGGGCCCACTGCGGGAAAAACCAGAGCGGCACCATACTCCCAGAGAGAATCTCCACCACTGTCCGCAGCACCACCGCCATATCCCCAAGCTCCAGGGTCTTAAATGCAAACATGCTGACCAGCGCGTACATCAGCCACAGGATCAGATACCCCAGGCAGATACTGACCCCGAACAGCCCAAATTCCTTGAGCCCCGCCGGGCCCATCAGGCCAAAGCTAACTCCTCCCAGCCCCACCACCGGAATCACCCGCAGAAAGAAATTGACGATCACGCTTCCGATGTCCTGGGAAAGATACAGTCCCAGCAGGCTGCAGGGTCTGATCAGCTCCATGGCTACGCTTCCCTCCCGCACCCCCTTTTGTATCATTCCCTGCACATTGCAGATATAGATCGTGGAAATCCCTGCGGACAAGATTGACCAGGCGACCATCTGTTTCTGGGTAAATCCGTTGATCTGCTGCCGCCCCCGGTAGACGCAGTCCCAGAGAAACACCGTTGCCACGATCTGTACATATCGTGCGGCCAGTGTGGCAAACACCTCAAAGCGATAGCTAAGCTGCACCAGAATCTGCATTTTCATCTTATATAAATAAGGACCCATATCCATTCCCCTTTCCATCAGTCCTTCAACATTACCGGAAATACCACAGGTACTTTATCCCTGGTATTTTCGGTATCCTGTTAAGCTGTATGTATAGAAATTATAAATGGATACAAGTCCTTCTGCAAGTGTCCCGGGATAACCGCCCTTTTCCTGGGACAAAAAAGATCATTCATTATATTTTTCTAAAAAGGATCAAAGCCGCTAAAAACTCCCCCTCCTTTTCCGAGAACTTCATGCTGCCGTTATATTTTTCCACAATATCCGCCATGCTCAAATATCCCAGCCCATGGTTACAGGCGTCTTCCTTCGTGGTGACCGGCAGTCTTCCGTTTTCGAGTACCGCTCCTGCAACGGAATTGGAAACCTCAATCAGACATTTCCTCCTATCCCCGCCAAGCCTGAAATCTACTCTCCTTTCCCCTTCTTTACATTGACAGGCAGCCTCAATGGCATTGTCCAGAAGATTGCCCAAAAGACAGCACACATCATACTCCGAAATACCTGCAAGCTCTGTGGTCACCTTTGTGGTAAAGAGGATTTCCTGCTCCCTGCCCTGTGCCTGTTTCAGATTCAAAAGCGTGTTTACAGCCTCACTGCCGGTATAGATTGTAAGGGGAATATCAGGAAGATGCTTTGTCTGCCTTCGTAGATAATCCATGGCCTTCTCCACCCTGCCCTGCTCCAACAATCCGTACAAAAGCTGGCAACTGTTTTTCATGTCATGCCGCAGCTTCCTTACTTCCCCGCTTACGGCTAAAATCTCCTGCTTTTGCCTCTGCCTGTATTCCTCTTCCCGTATCAGCTTTCCCATCCGCAGACTTTCCCTCTCATATAAAGAAAGCTTCCTGAAAAGGCCGCAAACCAAAAAAGCTGCCATACACAAAAAACTGCATATGAAAAAAGCAGCAACATGCCCATACCAGCCTTTTTCCAAGGGCATCCTCCAAAAAACCCCGGTCATACATGCGGATACCGCGCAGGCGCTAAGCGCCCCCAGCAGGGCACACCGCTCTTTCCTCAATCCATCCCCCGCAAGGAGACTGCCCCGGATAAAGGATTGCAGCCGCCAGAACAGCAGCGCCGGAAAAAGCACTGCCATAAGCGCCGCCTCCTGAAAGGCCACTCCCATGGAAAGCAAGGTTCCCTCCATCGTCTCCCCCATGCTAAAGGCCAGCAGAAAAGCAATCCCGGTTCCCCAAATACCGAAAAAATCCTGCCGTATTGCCGGCCCTGCCGCCGGCAGAGCCAATATTGCAAATAATAGTTTTCTCAGATACATATCTGCCGTTACCATCTTTCAAGCTCACTTTCTCAGGACAGCGTTCCGCCGCGAATATAATCCAGATACTGCCCGCCGATCTGCTTACGATAGCTTGTGCCGATTTCCAGCCACTCTCCTCCTGTCATTTCCACACAATTCCTTTTATAATCAATCTGTACAAGATGTCCCATATTCACAAGCAGGCTTTTATGGATCCTCAGAAATCCTTTTCCCCTCAGCTCCTCCTGAGCCTTCTCCATGGTTTTCCGTATCCTGACCTGACGGTTGCTTATAAGCATATACAAAAGATAATTTTTCTGACTCCATAAATATCTGATTTCCCCTATACGCACCTGCTCCTTAATATGGTAAGCGCCTTCAAGGATGAGGATTTCCTCCTGCACAAACCGGGCACAGAGGCGCTTCATAGTTTCCTCCATGTCCCGGCTGATCAGCTCCGGCGTACGCTTTCGGATAAAAGCAAAGGGTTCATAGGGAAAAACCTGGTACACAAGCTCATCCTGGGAGGTAATAAAAATCAGATACCGCCCGCCGCCTCTGTTCCTGATTTTTTCTGCCGCCTGAAAGCCGTCCATCCCGGGCATACAAATATCCAGCACATAGATGTCAAAGGCTTCCTCCCGATCAGCCCTGATCAGGCTTTCCGCATCATAAAAAACCTCCGTCCGGATCTCCTTCCAGAATTCTCCCGCTTTTGTTTCCCATATCTGCCTAATCTGCTCCGCCACCGGCGGATTATCGTCGCACACTGCAATCCGAACCATTTTCGCCTCATTTCCGCGCGGCTTTTTGCACTCAAACCGGTTTTACGTTTTTAGTTTGGGGATGCCACGCAGACGCTCCCTGCCGTCTCTGCTTCATTTCCCAAGCTACTTTATTATAAGCCTTGCCCATTTTGCTGTAAAGTACGCATTTTGGCTCTCGGATGAGGACATCGCATGGGTAAACGATACCATCGACAATATATCGGAAGCGGCATCAAAATCGGGGCAACCGGAAACGTGCAGTATGCCTATGACCCGGGCCGGATGGCAAATGAGGAAGCCGCCTCTATGGAAAACAATGTGGCTTTTGCCCCGGTCTGCGACATTCATTACAGTTGGCAGAATACCGAGATCATGACAGGCCTTCTGCGGGATGATCTGGGCCTTAACGGCGTAGTGATCTCTGACGCCACCCACATGGTGGGCATGGCCCCGGAAAAATACAAAAAGATCATGATCGTCTATGTCAAGGGCCGCGAAAGCGCCATCGACAAAGCCAAAAAGGCAGGAACAGCTTAAACTCTGCTCCTGCCTTTTTCCTGACATAAAGATGGCTGACAGCGCCTTTGTTATCTGTTTATAAAAGCGTCCTGCCTAGTCCTCCAAATACTGCTGGATATGCTCTAACACTCTGTCAATCTTGCTGTTCTTTTTTTCAGTGTCCTCACACTCTCTCGCTTCCTTCAGATCGTCCTTTACAAAATTCATAAGCAATTTTAATTCTTTTTCGCTGATTCCCACATCCAATACCTCCATATAACTTACTCACCTGGTAAATCCTGGGTTTCTTACTGAAATTCGGCCAGACTCACGACTCCTCCGCCTCTATAATACACACCTCATACTTTTTCAGCGTATCTGCCGCCTTCTCCCCAGTAAGCAGATCCCTCTGACCGGCAAAGCAGGCCGGAAGCGTTCTCTCCTGCTCTCCGAAATTCATCACAAAGTAGAGCTTTTTGCCCTCTTTCGTTTTCCGGCAGACGATTTCCAGCCCTTCGCCGCCGGAAACAACGCTTTCCACTTCCGCCTCAGCCGCCGCCTTGTCCAGGATATTGTCAAGGCCCGCCTCTTCTATATGGGTTCCCACATAGTAAACATGGCCTTTTCCGTAGCTGTTCCTGGTAACCGCAGGCATTCCTTTATAAAAATCATCCCCATAGGTTCCAAGGCTCTCGGCTCCCTCCAAGTGCATCAGTTCGCACACAAGTCCGCACTTACAGCTCTCGCCTGAGTCCATGACCACCTGGTTAAACTGCTCCGGCGCAAGGGCGTCGATCTCTTCCACCCACACTCCGGCCAGCCTGCGGAGAGGCCCCGGATAGCCGCCCAGATGGACATTATCCGACTGCCCCACAATGCCGCTCATATAGGTGAGCACCAAAGTTCCGCCTTTTTCCACAAAGGCCTCCAGGGCCTGAGCCATCCCGTCCTTAACCATGTAAAGAACCGGAGCCACGATCAGCTTATACTTACTGAAATCCGCATCGACGGGTACCATATTCACGGCAATGTTTCTGTCATAAAAATATCTGTAATACTCATGGATATGAGGCACATAAGTCAGGTCAACGGAAGGCCCGCTTGTGTACTCCAATGCCCAGTAGTTGTCCCAGTCAAACACGACTCCCACCTGAGCCTCGTTTACGCTTCCCGGCAGGATGCCGCCCAGCTTCTCCAGCTCTTCCCCGAGCTGCTTCACCTCCCTAAATACCCTGGTGTTTTCCGTACCCACATGCTCGATCACCGCGCCATGAAACTTCTCACAGGCGCCCACACTGCGGCGGAGCTGGAAAAACTGAATGGTATCCGCACCGTGGGCCAGGGTCTGATAGCTCTGCGCTCTCATCTGTCCCGGACGTTTTAAGGAATTGTAGGGCTGCCAGTTCTGCTGGCTGGGGGTCTGCTCCATCAGCATAAAGGGCGCATCCTTAAGCCCTCTCATCAGATCATGGCACATGGCTGTATGGCTCCAGGGCGTGTCATATCTGGGATAATTATCCCAGGAAACAATATCCATCTCCTTCGCCCACTTAAAGTAGTCCAATCCCTTGTAGGTACCCATCAGATTCGTAGTGATGGGGGTTTCCTTGTCAAACTCCCTAATCGCATCCCTCTCGGCCATGAAATTGGCAAGCATGGAATCCGAATTAAACCTTCTATAGTCAATGGAAATTCCGGCAAAGGCCGTCTTTTCGGTACCGATTCCCTCCCCCAGGGCATTGGGAAGAACGATCTCCTCCCAGTCATAAATGGTATGCCCCCAGAATTCCATATTCCAGGCTTTATTCAACTCTTCCAGAGTGCCGTACTTCTTCTGAAGCCATACCCGGAAAGCCCTGGCACAATTTTCACAGTAACACTCTCCGCCATACTCATTGCTGATATGCCAGCATTTTACCTGGGGATTGCTGCCATAGCGCTCTGCAAGCTTTCCTGCCAGAGCCGCCGAATATTTCTGAAAAACCGGAGAGTTGGGACATGCATTGTGCCTGTGCCCGAACTTGTGATGCCTTCCCTCATAATCTGTCCGCTCTACCTCCGGGTATTTCGCCGCCATCCATGCCGGAAGGGCTCCCGTTGATGTTGCCAGCACAATCTCATAATTTTCCCTGCTGAGCATGTCAACCATATCATCCAGCTCTGAAAAATTGTACTGATCCTCCGCCGGCTGGATTTTTGCCCACGAAAATACATTGATTGTGGCACTGTTGATGCGGGCGTCCCGAAACATCCTCATATCTTCATCCCAGATTTCTCTGGGCCACTGATTCGGATTATAGTCCCCTCCATACAAAATCCCGTTAAATGTCTTCATCTTCCACCTCATTTCCGCGCGCTGTCACGCGTTTTTTACAGGAAATCACTCAAAGTTTTTCAGCGTATTTCCCGTTTACTCCTGTTCTAACCTGCAGCCCCCTTTGGCTGCTTTCCTCCTATTATACTCTATCCGCAATGGAGAGTCCAACAGAGTTTTAAAAAGCTACGGATATGGCTTTGCCTGTCATCCTTATTTAATAAGAGGGAGCCTCTCGGCTCCCTCTTATCTCTTATTTTACATAAGAAAAGTTGACAAGACGTGTTGTCCGCCTATCTCTTCATCCGAACCGTCTTAACCTCAAAGGCTCCAAACGCCAGCGTCATCTCTCCGTTCTCCACAGGAATTTCTTCCCTCACATTTTCCAGCATGTCGCACAGGTAGGCCCTGCTGCCCAGCGCACACCTCACCTTAGCGGTAACTGCCGCCTTTTTGGACTCATACAAGCGCAGGATCACATCGCCGCTGCCATCCTCGGCAGGCTTCATGGTATCCAGGATCACATTGGCCTGATCAATCTCAGCCGCGCTGAAAGTCTCCAGGGCCCCTGCGTAAATCTCAGGCTTCACATTCAGCTCATAGCCCTGCCTTACCACATCGCTGTCCGCAAAGCTGCCCTCCCAGGCGGTAAATCCATAGGTAAAATGATGTACTCTGTTGTCCGCCTGCATCTCCGGACATGCGCTCGCACGCAGCAGGCTGAGCTCCAGCGCATTCCCATTCATGCTGATGCCATACTTACTGTCATTGAGCACTGCCGCTCCATGGACTCCGTCGCAAAAAGCGCTGTAATGATGGTTGCACACTTCAAACCGGTCTTTGTCATAGGGCCTGGAACGGTGGGCAGGACGCTCCATATAACCAAACTGGATTTCGTTAATGCCGTTTTCGGCGTAAACATTCACCGGGAAACAGGCTTTGAGCAGGCGGTGCAGCTCTTTCCAGTCGATCTGCGTATCAAAGTTCAGCCTTGTGCCCTCCGCCTCCAGGCGGATGTACTGCACGAGAGAAGAATTACCGATTCGGCCGCTCACCTTCAGCACGCCCTCTAAGCCTTCCGAAACCACTTCCACCTTCGCTTCCCTCAGCGCTTCTATCTCCTGATGGATATAATTGGAGTCAATATCCCAGGCGTCAAACAATCGGGGCACATCCTTATACAGACGGAAACGGTTCATAGGCTCTGCGGCAAACTCTCTGCCTGAGCTTTTGAGCACAAAAGAGACTACCTCGCCCTGGTCATTTACCACTGCCTTCACCCGGTTATTTTCCATCACAAAGCTTTCCCCTTGCTTCCTTACCGTTACCTGCTCCGCGCTTACAGGGGCAGATTTTCCGGCTTCCGCAAGGACAACTCCGGCTTCTCCGCAGGCGTTTCCGGCTTCCGCCGGAATGAGGGAAACCCCTCCGCAGGAAGGAATCGTTACCAGCGCCTTCACCGCATAGCCGCCGGGATTCCCGGCGCTTTCCCCTTCCTCCGCACTCTGCACCGGCACAGGCAGCCCTTCCAGAGTCCTGGCCCCGCCGCTAAACCGCTCCGGCAGCTCCACCAGAGCCGTTCTCTCAAAGCTCAGAGAATTAAATACCGTCACCGCCTGCTCATTGGAGAGGCCGGTGAGGACGGCAAAGGCCTTTTCCTTCATTTCAGCCGCGCCCTTTTGGATTTCTTTATGGGCTTTCTCCGCCTCCACATAAACACGGGCGATGCTGGAGCCGGGAAGAATGTCGTGGAACTGATGCAAAAGCACCTCCTTCCAAAGAGCGTCCGCCCTGGAAAGCTGATACTCCATCCCCTTATTCATAGCCAGACAGCTCCACATTTCCATTTCCCTCATAGCCAGCTCACTGAGACGGTTGTTCTGCTTAATCATAGCCTGAGAGGTATAAGTCCCTCTGTGGGCGCTGAAATACAGCTCTCCCACATAAGTGTTCACCGGGCCGCCCTGCTGCTCCATATCATGGAAGAATTCCGCAGGACCTGCCATCTTCACCTTGACACTGCCCTCCAAATCCTCCTGGCGCTTTGCGTATTCCACATAATCCCTTGCCGGGCCGCCGCCTCCGTCTCCGTAGCCATAGGGCATCAGGAAAGCGTCCAGATCCTGAAGCTGGGTGCGCTCCTTCCAAATCCGGTTTGCCTCTATGGGGTCTGTGCGATAGGTGTAGCTGGTGGGAAGGAAGGATACGATCTGAGAGCCGTCCATCCCCTGCCAGGTAAAGTAATGATAAGGGAACTGCTCCCCTTCATTGTAAGACCAGAAAATCTTCTGGGTCACCAGATACTTTACGCCGCAGCCCTTTAAGATCTGAGGCAGGGCTGCCGTGTACCCGAAAGTGTCGGGAAGCCACAAAATCTCGCTGTCTACGCCAAATTCTTCCTTATAATAACGCTTTCCGTGGACAAGCTGCCTGATCAAAGCCTCCCCGCTTGCCATATTGGTGTCAGGCTCCACCCACATAGCGCCGTCTGCAATCCACTGTCCGCCCTTTATCGCCTCCTTAATCCTGGCAAAAAGCTCAGGGTAATATTTTCTGCACATTTCATAAGAAGCAGGCTGGCTCTGGATAAATTTATATTCCGGGTATTCCTCAATCAGCCGAAGCTGGGCAGCAAAGGTTCTCTCCGTCTTGCGATAGGTCTCAGCCATGGGCCAGAGCCAGGCAAGATCCAGATGGGCATTTCCCACCGCATAAAAAACAGGGGCTGTGGAACCGTTCTTTGCCTCCATCACCGGGCGCAGCGCCTCTCTGGCCTCCTTGTAGGACGCAATCCGCCCCTCTCTTGGCTGCTCGAAGTCTGCAATCAGGGTAAACTGCTGCAGCGCCTTTGCAATCCTGGCCGCCCGAAGAGAGTTTTCCTCCAAAGTGGTGAGAAGCATACTCAGGGTTGACACATCCATGTAGAGCTGATAA
>Ga0224748_10564_pt1 | contig 11668 bp, 6 predicted proteins | sample LIM_F_Water_Neg_FD_182074 | JGI IMG/M metagenome (GOLD analysis project Ga0224748, IMG submission 182074) | Enriched cells from gastrointestinal tract of the lab mouse from Pacific Northwest National Laboratory (PNNL), Richland, Washington... | ecosystem: Host-associated > Mammals > Digestive...
CTATAAGAATTTTCTTGGGTATAGAAAAGGTGCTGATGGGCAACCGGAAATCGACCCGGAGCAGGCTGACATCGTCAGGATGATATACGAACGATTCCTGGCAGGGGACAGCATGAGAGTTATTGTGGAAACGCTTGATAATATGAGGATCCCAACTCCCGGCGGCCAAGAAAAATGGCACCGCTCAACGGTGGCCTCGATACTCCAAAACGAGCGCTATAAAGGTGATGCCGTACTCAACAAAACGTATGTGATGGACTGCATCAGTAAGAAAGTCAAGCGCAACGATGGCAAGGCGCGCCCCATGTACTATGTGGAGGGCAACCACCCCGCCATCATCGACCCTGCCACCTTTGGCCGGGTGCAGGAGGAACTGGCTCGGCGATCTGGCAAGCGTAAGGTCAAGCAAAAAGGCACCAAAACGGAGCAGGGTCGGTACTCCAGCAAATATGCTCTGACAGAGCTGCTGGTCTGCGGCGAATGTGGTACCCCATACCGCCGATGCACTTGGACAATAAAGGGTGAGAAGAAAGCGGTATGGAGGTGCATCAACCGGCTGGACTTCGGCAAGAAATACTGCCACCACTCGCCTACGATGGAAGAAGCCGTGCTACAAGAAGCCATCATGACGGCAATTATGCGCACAGCTAAGGAAAGTGCAGATGTGCTGGGGGCTTTGAAACTCCACATTGGCATGGGATTGAAAGTGGAAGATACAGAGGACAGAAGTCTGGATATTCAGATCAGGATAGCAGAAATCGACGCGGAGTTCAAGACCATGCTGCAAGCTATAGCCACGGATACAGTTGAGGACTTCGATGATCAGAGGGCCACAGAACTCATGAATGAAAAGAGTTCCCTGGAACAACAGCTTGCTCAGTATAGCAATGCACAGCAGGAAAAAGAAAATGCGAAGTCCCGGCTGGATGAAATTTTTACGATTCTGGATGGGCTGGAAAATCACCCGATGGAGTACGATGACCGGCTGGTGCGGCAGGTGCTGGAATGCGTGGTAGTGGAGTCCAAGGAAAGGATTAAGGTGATATTTGCGGGAGGGTTGGAAGTTGAACAGGCGATACAAAGTCCGTGAGAGTTCGGATACACCCACCGATTTGGCAAAAATATCTTTTTGGTCGTGCGTTCACATGTAGGGACGGAGATTTTGATACAACGAGTATCAAGATTTCCGTCCCTGCTTTTATGTCAAAACAGTTATTTTCAGCGGATTTTCGTACATTTTGAAAGCAATCCCCGCCACTGGTCGAAGAAATTCTTGACCAGCGGCAGGGATTTTTTGCGTTTCTATGACTTTTGAGTTTATGTAGGCGTTGAAACTTGGCATAAGGTGTTAAATTTTTGATTTTGGAGGCTGGAGCCGTAAAAACTTTAGACAGGTGTTAAATCATTCTCAACAGCTAATTCGGCAGCACTCATTCATCTGCCGGAACGGGAATATAGACCCGTTCCAGCGGAATGACCTTTTTATATTTTGGGCTGAGATTCTCATAATATTTAAGAACCAGCGTTACAAGCTCATCGCCATCAATGCCTCTGATGATAGGCGTACTGTCCAGATATTTTCTCGCATTTTTTGTATAGCCTGACAACGAGATGAACAATCCGTAGTCGCCCTCACGCATGGCTCCCTTCAACGATTGAATTGTGGTTTCACGAATATCTCCGTCCTGGCTCTTTACTTGAACCAGAATCCGTGGGGGAAGTTCGTCCTTATACGCCGTTATATCAATGCCGCTATCGCCACCCTGCGGTGAGAGTTCGGTGCGATACCCCATCGCATTCAGCAGGTCGGCCACAAAGCTCTCCAAAGCATAGCCCTTCAAGTTCCGGCTAAGTTCTTTTAGAATGAAGTCCTTTGTGCTTTGTTTGATCTCCTCGGCGGTGGCCCCTACACTTTCATCCTCATTCTCCAGCGCCGTCTTCTTGAACCCAGTATCCAGGGAGGCCAAAAACTCATCTGCGTAGTTTTTGATTGTAAAAAGCGACATGGCTGACCCGGACTCGTACAAAGCGCCTTGCGAAAAGGCAGTCCTCGGAAAATGCTTCAGCCACTTTACCTTGCGCCGATTGACATATTCCTGCGCTGAAGCCTCGTACTGATATTCCCCATCAACAATTCCAATATTTATCTCGCGGTTACTTTTTGATGGGAATACCACATAATCTCCAACCTGCACCTCAAATCGGAAGCGATAGAGCATCCCCGCAGCCAGAGCAATGGCCCCTTTCTTATCCTGCGGATAGACTTCGGCATACTTTTTCTTGAACGCTTCCCGGTCATTCTCCATGTGAGTGAGATCACCAAAAGCTCCCCACCCAATGGCAATCATATTGTCCTTCAGAAATAAAGAATCATCCTGTGTATGGATACCCCATAATCTTCTCTCAATTTCGGCCATAAACATCGTCTCTTTTCACAGATTTTTGTGCTTGGGGAATTCACTTTTTGCTTTTTGACTTCGTACCAAGTAACTTTACATTCAATTTTTCAAGCACCGTGTTGCATTCATTAATCGAACAGCCGCGGAAAGCGGATAGTATGTACATATAAGCACAGTCTGTTGGATCACTATTATCGTAGCCCAAGCCAGACAGACGAAGAGCATCCTCGGTCTCATGGAGAGTCAGTTCTAAACCAACTGCCATCGCAGTATAAGACGGCACTTTGAACTTATGATTTTGGTAAACGCGAGTGTAATCCATCGGCGCAAGGTGCGTCTTGTTCTGAAAAATACTCGTGTTCCAATGCGCAGCATCCATATACTTGCACATCCGCTGCGAGGTAGTTTCATTAACCAGGCGATTACGTTTCAACTGTGCTTGAAATTCAGAATTGGCGTCCTCCAGAGCCTTTGCCAGTGCTTTATTATACTCGTCCATGTTCTGAGTGTTGGAATCATAGGACGGCAGTTTTTTGTATTCCGTGTCAGCGCGGAACATATACTGAGCATCACGGATATTCGTTCGGCTGCAAACCAGCTTGTAGGAAAAATCAAGCGTACATTCTGATAGATGTAGCCTTGCGTATTCCGTCAAAAACAGTTCATCTTCGCCCGGCAACACATACTTCTCATCCCTCAGAACAAAGTATCCCTCGGCATAACAAAAAGCACCTGTGTCAAGCGTGGATTTCAGAAGATCATTGCTCATGTACAGCTGGAATGCCGTAACCTCGTCAATAGGCTGCTGATGGAATTTGGCTGCTGTAGAGGTTCTGCGATGGTGGCGGTCAATAACAACCGTTTCACTGTTATATAATTCAACAGCTTCAGGGTAGCCCAATTCGGATACTCGAATTGCTGCAGACTGTCTTGAAACATTGTAGATTTCCGCAATTTCTTCAACAACGGCTTTCAAAGCTGGCATCTGAAAACCACCGTTTCGTGAAACGCCCAACCGCTCAGAAAGGAGCATCCGCACAGTGCAACGCGGCATGAGGATTTTTGGGGCAATAGTCCGTGCCTGCCATTCCATCTTTTCAATGTCCGACCACTGCTCATTGTGACCATGCTGTCCAGCGGTCAGGCATCGAAAGGCAAATTCTGCTCCAAGGCTGTGGGTATTCTGATAACGGAAATACGCTCTGTGCTTGTACCAATGATAGCATTCATGTGCAAGCGTGTTGTTTGCACGGCCGGGATTGATAATATCGGCATCAAGAAAAACTGTGGGCTGCGAAACCTTATAGCCGATGTATTCCTCAGATGACCAGTCGTACACCTCAATGATACCAGCAGAAAAAGCAATCGCTCCCTGTATACTGTCATCTGGGGAAAGGCTCTCGGTATCCACGATATCGAGATTCATCTGCTTTTGCGCTATATCCCTTATGGGTGTTGCCTGTGGACTGTCGAGGACTTCTTTGCAGTATTTCCGCAGAAAGGATTCTGCCTCCGCCTCGAAGTCCTCAACAAAAGGCATGAATGGATTTTTATCATTCTGCATGGGCAGTGTTCCTCCTACTTATCTTCTCCGCGCAGAATACGATAAATCTCACTCATGAATACACTTGCAATCCTCGCACGGATTTCTTCGTTGTTCAGTAACAGCGTGTAAAAATCTGCATTCTGGTCATAGCCTTCAACGAGAGCGTCCTGGATGCAATCGTCATAAGTAAATTTGAAATCATCAAGAGAGTTGTTTTTTGCACTCTTGGTGAGCCGTTCCTTAAATTCGGGATTCTGCAAGAGCAGGTCCCTTATCTGCATGGCGGATTTTGTGGCGAAGTCTGTGCCGTACTTTTTATCGTAAAGAGCATTCACCTCGTCAATGATTTGGGAAAGGCGTTTTTTCTGTTCTTCTTCAACACTTGCCGGTTTCGGCTTTTTGATCTTTACTTCCGGCTGTGCTTCGATCTCCGGCTTTTTATGTTCGCTGGTCTGCTCCTGCCGGAATTCACTGACGGTTATTTTGTCTGCAATGTCAAAGTTGTTTCCACCGCCTCCAACATTGATTTCCTTGATGAGATAACTCAGGAAATTGTAACGTTTGTGTAGTTCAAGGTTTTCATATGCCGTAGCTTGAATGAGGAAACAGTAACCCTTGAGGAATCGGCGAATTGTTTTGACAATCGCTTCCTGATCGGTCTCAGATTTCTTTTCAACCTTCTTTACGGCGACATCAAGCAGATTCCACATACGCTCCTTATCACGTGCCGTCCGCTTTGCCTGATACAGATACCCGTTGAATTCGTCAATATCGTCCACATCAAGGAAATCGTATGTATCCAGTTCACGGTCGAGATCGCGAATATCGGACGGAGAGATAGTCTCAAAAAGGATGGTATCCTTATAATAGGGCGCAAACGCTTTTTTGATTTCCTCGTAATCGTTCTTGAAGTCCAGTACAAAGGTGGTTTTATCATACGGTGGATAGATGCGGTTCAAACGAGAGAGCGTCTGCACAGCAGCCACGCCTTTCAGCTTCTTGTCCACATACATCGCCACCAGTTTCGGCTGGTCAAATCCCGTCTGGTATTTATTCGCCACAATCAGCACCTGATAGCAGCTGCGGTCAAACTCATAACGCAGCTCTTCTTCCTTAATCTGGTTCATACCGTATTCGGAGTATTCCACGCCTTTGATTTTAACCTTGCCGGAGAACGCCACAAGAGCCTTAATGTCGGTATATCCGTGGTCGTGGATATACTTCACGAAAGCCTGTTTGTACTCAACGGCCGATTGAATGGAGGAAGTAACGACCATCGCCTTTGCAGTACCTCCGAGCAGATGGGCAACATTTGCCCGGAAATGTTCAATGATAATTTCAACTTTCTGCGCAATATTTGTGGTGTGCAAATCGATAAAGCGCGCCATCTTTCTCTTGGCGGCAATCGTCTTCAGTTCCGGGTCATCCTCGATAGCTTTGTTGATGTGACAGTAGGTTTTCCAGGTCACATAGTTGTCAAGGACATTGAGGATGTAGCCTTCATCGATGGCCTGTTTCATGGAGTATAGGTCGAAGGATTCTTTTCGTCCCTCGGCGTTCAGTGTTCCGAAAAGCTGTATGGTATCCGGCTTGGGTGTAGCGGTAAAGGCTATCATGGAGACATTCGGCTGTTTGCCGCTCTTCTTGATTTCCTCACGCATTTTATCCTCTTCGGTCTTCTCCTCATCGGAATCATCGTTGGTAAGCACCGTGGTAACGGACTGCATGAATGTTCCCTCGGTGGAGGAGTGTGCCTCGTCGATCAGAACAGCGAAGGTCTTATCTTTCAAATTGGTTAGCAGTTTATTGTCGAGAATGTAGTAAAACTTGTGGATGGTCGTGACAATGATTTTTGTGTTGCCGCGCAGCGCAATCGCCAGGTCGTTGGAGTCGCACTTATCGTCCATGACCTTGACCTGTCCGCTTTTATGCTCCATGCCCATGATGGCTTCCTGCAGCTGACGGTCAACAACGATACGGTCGGTGATGACCAGCACGGTATCAAACACATTGTTGTTCTCGGCATCATGCACCGTGGACAGAATATGAGCAAGCCATGAAATCGTTTCGGTCTTGCCGCTGCCTGCCGAATGCTCGATCAGATAGTTGCAGGACGAGTGGTTGAGAATGACATCATTCATAACCTTCTCCACAGCACGGAGTTGGTGGAACCGAGGGAATATCAATTCTTTTGTGCGGCGAACCTTGCCTGTGTCGGAGTTTTTGCGTTCCTTTGTTTTGATGTATATGAACCGCTCAATGAGGAAGATGATCTTATCCTTTGTCCAGATGTCCTCCCACATATAGGAAACATTGATGCAGGACTGGCAGTTATGGGGATTTCCTTTGCCAAACTCAAAGCCTATGTTGAAGGGATTAAAGAAGGAATCCTTGCCAATCAGCTTGGTGCAAAAATAGACCTCATTCAAATCCATAGCGAATGCTGCAAACACACCGACCTTTTCTTTAAGGAGACGAGTGGTACAGTCGCGCTCATTCTTATACTGCTTGATAGCATCCTCGTAGTTTTGCCCGGAGGTATTGCACTTCAGTTCTACGGCAAAAATGGCGATTCCATTCATAAACAGCACAAGGTCAATGCGCTCATCGCTCTTGTGGTATACCTCCTCCATGACGGAGAAAATGTTCCTGTTGTAGTTTTCGACTGCAACGGGATTTTTTGTGCTGTCTGGCTTTCGGAACATCAGCTTCAGTTCGTATCCGCTGTCAAATTCAACACCGTGCTTGATGACATCAATCAGACCGCGGCTCGGTTTGTTGATCTCGGCATTGATGTAATTGATAATGGTTTCCTCGGTGCGATCTTTGTAGATGGTGCGGAGACTGGCCATCGTGTCAGCCTGAGTGCTTTCAAGAAATTCGAGCAGCATCTCCGTATCCATCGCCAGACCGGGAGAAAACTTATCGGCAGGGCGGATGCGATAGCCGTTATCATCACGCAGATGTTCCAGAATCAGCTTCTGGTAGTCCTCTTTTTCCTTTAGCTGGTCTGCTCTAATTGGCATGACTTGTGACCTCCTTTACACGCTTTTTTCCTGTAACATATTCGTAAATCAGAGATTGTTTGTGGCTTAGAATTTTGTTTAACTGTACTTGCTTATCCAAGACAACAGCATCAATTTGCTGACACTTTTTATCAAGAAACTTTACGATTCCTTTCTGCTCAGATAGTGGACAAAGCAAGCCATAATAATTCACTATTTTCGCCAATATGGTACGAGGCATGGCGGAGCCAGCCATAGAAACTCTGATTTGACTCTGCATATATTCTGACTCCATGAGGTACATCAGGTACTTGTTGTTTAAAGATTTATTGCCACGCAAAATTGCAACAGAGGACAACACTACACATGGTTCATCAGATGTCACGAAACCTACTCGTCCAGTTGTAGCACCGTCTTTGACTATGAGGACATCATCTTTTTGTGGGCGGCACCCTGTCTTTTCTAACATCTTAAAATCGGTTTCTGAAATCTTCTTTGCAGTATCGTAATCGAGTCCGACTCCATGAACATCAGCAGCAGTTATATATGGAAACCCTTCGTAAGTTGTATCTGGTGAAAAATGGCTCCCATCAGTAATGAGGTCACAAATGTACTTCAGTCGCTTGACTTCCCAATGCGCAGGAATCATGCCCGGCCATTCACCGGCACATTTTTTCATCTCTACATTATTAAGTTCCACTCCATGGGTGACCGATTCTGTTATTACTGACATTCGGTATGCCTTTAGTACTTCAATTTGCTGCTCTAAATCATCAATAATGCTGTCAATTTTAGCACACTCTGTCTCCAGGAAAGTAGCAATAGATTGCTGTTCACCAACTGATGGCATGGCGTATTTGAATTCTGCGAAGTCCCCCTGGTACAGATGTTGAATAGTGCTATTTCCGACATTTTTATCCACAAACCAAGTCCAGAACACATCTGATTGCAATACCCAATACAAGAATTTACGGTCGTAACCGTCAATAGTAGAAATACGAAGCACACCACTATTGAGAGAGGTCGGTGCGGTGCAACCGCTGACGATGGCTACCTTGCCAATCGTACCATCCTTCGTAATGAGCAGATCACCGTCCTCAATCTGGATATCGCGGGCCTCTTCCCATCGGTGCATCGGCACATGGACACAAGAATCCCAATTGATCCCGCCGTTTTCGAAGTCCACGCCTGTGATGAGGTATGCGCCTTCGTCTGTGTATTCTTCTGATGTCAATCCTTGCCAGCCAATGCGACCTTTCAAGGAAGCAATGTACTTTATTTTGTTTATTTCCCAGTCAGCGGGGACTGTGCCGATCCACTTCACTCCGCTGTCCTTTGTTTCGGTGGTCATTCGGCACCTCCTGTAAGGTCGGCAATTTTACGGTTCAGTTCCTTTTCGATATCCACGAACTGGGTCAGAAGGTCATCGGCGGACTCTGGCGCTTTATATTCGTAGAAGTAACGTGTAAACGGGAATTCTGCTCCGAGACGTTCTCTGTTTTGTGCGTTTACCGCTTTCTTGGGATCGAATTCGTAAGCCCAGATCGCATCCGGCACATGGGGGAGGACTTCTGCGTCGAAGTACGCCTGCACGTCCTGATTCAAACGGATAATCTCCGTGTCCTTCGTGGTCGGGTCGGTGAGAACTTTTCCCTTGCGGTCTTTCTGGACAACTGCGGTCTTATCGATGACACTCATCTCCATGACGATGCCATTCAAGCGGGAATCAGTATACCCCTCTACATCTTTGATGATTTCTTTGACGGCCGCCTGAAACAACGAAAAATCTGTATATACCGTATCCGACTGATGCATTTCCAGAGCAGCAAGGACAGCGTCAATAAAGACCTTGCCGCGCTTATATTTCTGATATTTCTTTTCGGCCTTTGCGTCACGGGGATTCGTCTCTTCCAGTTCCGCAAGTTCTGACTCGTTATAAAGATTGGAGTTGGCAGTAAAATATGTGCTGGTGCGCAGAGCCTCGATGGACTCAGCATTAATGACGCCGCGCCGCTGAAGGGGCTGATATACGGCCCATTCCTTATACAGGAATTCGTCCCGTTCAAAAATGCGGCACTCAATTTTACAGTCGGTTTTCCGTTTCTCGCTGTACAGTGTTTTCGCACCGGGAGCGAATGCGGCATACACTTCGGTAATCAGGTCAATCTGATTTTTAGAGATTTCACGGCGCTTTTTACCAAGAGAACGCTTAAGCGGTTCCCACATATCCACGGCGTTGATCAGCTGTATCTTGTTTACGCGGTCTTTACGCTTGTTCTTCGACAGAATAAAAGCATAAATGCCAATATCCGTGTTATAGAAAAGCTGCGACGGGAGTGCGATGATAGCCTCAATTAAATCTTTTTCCAGCATAAAGCGCCTGATCTGACTTTCACCGCTTGTTGTGTTGCCGGAGAACAGTGGGGAGCCGTTGGAGATGATGGCGGCGCGGCCGTTCTTGCGATTCATCTTCGCAATGGCGTGTTGCATAAACAACAACTGCATATCACCTGTAGCGGGCAACCCCGCTCCGAATCGACCGTTCTTGCCTTTCTTCGCCTCGGCACGGACGGCTTTTTCTACACCATCACCTGCATCTTTGCCTCCCCATGAAAGACCGAAGGGCGGATTTGCGATGACAAACCGCATCGGAACTTTCTCAAAGCAATCCTCCTTCATTGTATCGGCAAAGCGAATATTGTCGGCCTTCTGCCCCTTGATGAGCATATCAGCAAGGCAGATGGCGTAGGATTCGGGATTGTTCTCCTGACCAAACAGACGAACGGTGGCATCGGGATTCATGCGCTTAATGAAATCGTGTGTGGTAGAGAGCATCCCACCTGTGCCGCAGGCCATGTCCAATACAGTGATTTCCTTGCCTTCGCTGAACACGTCATCACATCCTTCGGCAAGAAGAATGCTCGACAGAGCGCGAATGACCTCGCGAGGAGTATAGTGATCACCGGCTTCCGCATTTTCGGAAAATCTGCGTATGATTTCCTCAAACATATAGCCCATCTTGTGTCCGTCAATCGTTTCGGGATTCAAGTCCAATTCAGAGAACTTTTTTACCACGCCGAGCAGACGGTTATTTTTATCCAGGTCGGAAATCTTCTCCTTAAACTTCAGCCGGGTAATCAACATATCCTTGATGTTCGGGGAGAAGGACTCCAGATAGAAATGAAAGTTCTCCACAATAGCAGGGGCTTCGTTCAGCAATCCTACAAGATCAAATTTAGAGGTGTTGTAAAAAGGATATCCTGCAAGGTTCTCCAAAACTTTCTGAGGTGTTTTGGGATTTGCGTCAAATTTCTCGATGACCTTCTGTTTGCGTATCTTGCCACTTGCGTCCTTTGTAGCGAGAGCGCACTCAAGACGTCTGATTATAATCATCGGAATGATGATGTCTTTGTACTTGTCCGCTTTGTAGGGACCGCGCAGGGTGTTGGCAATGGAAAAAACCATGTCAACTTCTTTATTCACATTCAGGGTGGAGTCATCCATCATGACCTGGGTAATTTTCACTTCTGCCATATCTGTAATCCTCCGTTATATTTCATTAATATCAATGCCCGCCTTTAGTAGCCGCTCGTATCGATCATTTGAAATAATCACGGCTAACGGCTTTCCGTTTTTCAATATAAATCCCGCCGTATCATTTTCCGATATTGCTGTGATAATTTTGGATGCTTGTCCCCGTAGCAAATCAGACATATTGTAATGCTCCATTGGGATTTTACCCTTTTGAAACTGTGACATCAGCACATCCTCCTCTATATCCTGAGCTTATTCTTATATTATGCCACAAAGTAATTACAATTTCAACGATAAAATTCATTACACTCTCAAAATGTTTCTATCTCTCGAAGATATAAAACGGGCGATTTTTCCTTTATCCATCCGTACAGGATGAGGAACAATCGCCCATTTTCCATACCTAAACTTGTATCTTTCATTGATATGACAAAAAATCTCACTCCAGATATTCTTATTCACGGGGAATGTGCAACTCCCCCCGTCAACGGTCAATTACTTATCCACCGTTGCGAAATAATACCGCAGCCTGTGTGCGCACACGGGCGAGGATGCTATAACGCCGACCCTCCCCATCTGGGAGAGGCATTATCAGCACCCTTGATCCTGTGCGCCCTTTTGGCTGTGCATAGGTCCGGGGCTGATACGCTCCGGGCCTTTTTGTGTCCTCGCTCCATCGCACATGGCAGAAAGGACATAAGATGAAAAAAACACAAAAAACCTCAATCAAGCCCCAAGCGATGGTCAAGGCCACCTACCAGGATACCGCATTCAATAAGGTGGTCAGTGATATCCCCGCCCATACGCCAAAGTTCAAGACCTATGTGGAGCAGACCTCTGCCATCATGGACGAACTGCCTGGTAAGTTCGGAGCAACCCTGGCCTACCACATGGACAAGCTCCATCTGACCAACGAGGCCCTGGCTGGCCGGAGTCTCATCAATGAGGACACGATCCGCAAATACCGGAACGGCTCCAATAAGTCGAAGCCCAACATCCAGACCGTTGTCGCACTGTGTGTGGGTCTCCAGCTCCCTCTGCCGTTCAGTCTCGACCTGGTACATAAGTCCGGCCACACCTTTGCTGGTGAGCCAAGCGACATCGCCTATCTGATGATCCTCTCCACTATGACAGGGAGCAGCATCTACGACTGCAATGCACTGCTCCGTAGCACAGGGGTTCCC
>Ga0224748_10566_pt1 | contig 11651 bp, 10 predicted proteins | sample LIM_F_Water_Neg_FD_182074 | JGI IMG/M metagenome (GOLD analysis project Ga0224748, IMG submission 182074) | Enriched cells from gastrointestinal tract of the lab mouse from Pacific Northwest National Laboratory (PNNL), Richland, Washington... | ecosystem: Host-associated > Mammals > Digestive...
GACTTTGGCTTCAATATGCCGGGCACTCTCAGCTATCGCCTGCGCACCTTCCAGGGTATGGATGAGCTGAGAAAAGTGGAGGTGCCCAACAATTACTGTCTGGAGGTAGAGCAGCTGGGACGCTGTATCCGCAATGGAGAGACGCCTTATGTGTCAGCAGAGTTTAGCGTAGCCCTGGCGGAAACCGTGGATCGGGTTTTGGAGACCATAGGGTATTAAAGGATAGCAGGAGGCTCCCTTATAATGAAAAAGAAAGTGGATAAACTGATTAAAAACAGGAAATAGCCCTTGACTTTCCCCCTGGTGGAAGGTGTAAGGTAAAGGCAGTTGGAAGGGAGGTGCAGCATGAAAATCAATGAGGTGGAGCAGGCTGTAGGGATTACCAAAAAGAATATTCGCTTCTATGAGAAGGAAGGGCTTTTGCATCCGGCACGGAACATGGAAAACGGATATCGGGAGTACAGCGTACAGGATGTGGAGGAGCTGAAGAAGATCAAGCTTCTGCGCAAGCTGGCAATCCCTCTGGAGGAAATCCGCCACCTGCAGAGCGGTCAGCTGCTCTTGGAGGACGGCCTTCGCAGACACCTGATTACTCTGGAGCGGGAAAGGAAAAATCTGGAACAGATCTGGAAGTTTTGCCAACATATGCAGGATGGGAACAGTCAGATGGATACCCTGGATGCAGCCCGTTATCTGGAGGAGATGGAACAGATGGAACAGGAGGGGATGCGGTTTATGGACGTAAAACAGATGGATCAGAAAAAGAAGAAGTGGAAGGGAGCTATACTTGCAGCTGTGGCAGGCGTGGCATTTTGCCTTTGGTTTATGGCAATGATGGTATTGGCGCTCATGGAAGAGCCCCTTACTTTTCCGGAGATATGGTTACTTTTAACTTTTGTAATAGCTCCGGTAGTGGTGGCAGCCTGCATTGTATATGCATTGCTGCAGAGAAAAAGAGAGATTCAGGAGGGAGAAGAAGATGCTGCTGCTAAATATTGATCATGTACCAGGAAAGGAATTTGAGGCTTTGGGACTGGTAAAGGGAAATGTGGTACAGTCCAAGAACTTTGGCAAGGATTTTATGGCCGGAATCAAAACTATCGTGGGAGGAGAGATTAGCGATTATACAGAAATGCTGAATCAGGCCCGCCAGATCGCTGTGAAGCGCATGGTAGATGAAGCGGAAAAACTGGGGGCGGACGCGGTGATAAATATCCGCTATGCATCGGCCTCTGTCATGCAGGGAGCCGCAGAGGTAATCGCTTACGGCACAGCTGTGCGGTTTGTCTGACAGCAGGACAGAACAGATTTCTAAAATAGAAAAAAATAGAAGAGAGGCCGTGAACGCATTAAGTGTTCACGGCCTCTGCTGGATTTCAGGAAAAAGGAGCGGCGTTTGGTTACACCTTATGTCCCTTGGCAATATAGAAGGGGAAGCTGTCGGTTCCCTTCATTTCTTTTCCTTCGGAAATGGTGACCCGTTTGTCGGTAATCAGATATTCCACCTTGGCGTCAGCTTCAATCACCGTATCCTGCATGAGGATGCAGTTTTTCACCACAGCGCCCTTTGCCACCTTGACTCCACGGAACAGAATGCTGTTCTCCACAGTTCCCTCGATAATGCAGCCGTCGGCGACCATAACATTTTGTACCTGGGCGCCTGGGATGTAGCGGGTGGGATTGTCGTCGCGGATCTTGGTGTAAATGGGAGCAGCGGAAAAAAGAGCGTCCAGATTTTCATCCTCCAGAAGCTTCATATTCTCGTCAAAGTAGCTCTTCATGCCGCTGATCCGGGCCAGATATCCCTCATATTTGTAAGCGTGTACATGAAGACGATCCAGCTGAGGCAGCATAATATCCCGTTCAAAATAGGAATGGCCCCGGACAAAGGCAGTGTTGACCAGATCAATGAGAAGCTCCCGGTCAATGATATGAATGTTCATGCCAAAGTTATGGATTCCCGGCTCCCGGGCGTTTACATAGATCTTGGTAACGCGTCCCTGATCAATGCTGAAGGTGTAGTAAAATCCCTTGTCATTGGATGTATTGCGCATAAGGCTCTCCGGGAATTCCTGTTCGTTGTAGGCGGAGGTAATATCTGCGCCGCTCTCCATATGGGCTTTGAGCATGTCATTAAAGTCAAAATTCACAGCAATATTGGTATCGGAGATGACCACATATTTTTCCTTCTGGGAGCGCAGGAAATCCAGGATGCTTGCCATGGCGCCCACACGTCCTGTGTAAGGCTTGGAGGTTTTCTCGGCAAAGGGCGGGAAAATATTGAGACCGCCGTTTTTCCGGGCCAGATCCCATTCCCGGCCGGAGCCCAGATGATCCATGAGAGAATGGTAGTTGTTGTTTACCATAATGGAAATATTGTCAATGCCGCAGTTTGCCATGCTGGACAGGATAAAATCGATCATACGGTAACGGCTTGCAAAAGGAATGGAAGCCATGAGCCGCAGATTTACCAGCTCCGGAACCAGAGGATCGTAGCTGTTGGGGAAAATAATCCCCAGCGCGTTTAAATTGGAATTTACCATTGTTCTTCACCGCCTTCCACATTTTTGCTGACCATGGCCTTGGGACCAATCTTGGCATCCGGGCCGATGGTAACACCGGCTCCAATGGTGGCGACGCCGCTTTCCTCGCCGGAAGGCATGGCGCCTACCACGGCGTTTTCACAGATGGTCACATTTTCCGCCACAATACAGTGCTTCACAGCAGCGCCGGCCTTGATCACCGTGCCGCCCATAATCACCGCGTCTTCCACTAGGGCTCCTTCTTCCACCTTCACGCCGGAGAAGAGAATGGAGTGGCGCACGGTTCCCTTGATGCGGCAGCCGTCGGTGATCATGGAATTTTCCACAGTGGCCCCCGGGCTTACCTTGTGGCCGGTCATACCGCTGTTGCGGCTGTAAATCTTCCAGTCATCGTCAAACAGGTTGATGCCGCTGTGCTCCGGATCCAGCACCTCCATATTGGCTTCCCAGAGGGAGGAGATGGTTCCCACATCCTTCCAGTATCCGCTGAAATGATAAGCGTACATTTTCCGGTGATCCCGGAGCAGGTTGGGGATAATATTATTTCCGAAGTCATTTTCGGAGTTGGGATCCGCCTCATCCTCCTCCAGATATTTTTTCAGGATGTCCCAGTTAAAGATGTAGATTCCCATGGAGGCCAGATTGGACTTGGGATCCTTGGGCTTTTCCTGGAATTCCATAATGCGGTCGTCCTCATCGGCCACCATGAGCCCAAAGCGGGAAGCCTCCTCCCAGGGAACCTCCATGACGGCCACGCTGAATTCCGCGCCCTTTTCCTTGTGGAATTTGAGGAAATCACTGTAATCTTGTTTGCAAATCTGATCTCCGGAAAGAATAATCACATACTGGGGATCATAGCGCTCAATAAAGGAAAGATTCTGATAGATTGCGTTTGCGGTTCCTTTGTACCAGTCGGAACCGGAAGCCTGCTGATAAGGAGGCAGCACATGAACGCCGCCGTAGAGCCGGTCCAGGTCCCAGGGCTGTCCGTTTCCAATGTATTCATTCAGCACCAGAGGCTGGTACTGGGTCAGAATTCCGACGGTATCGATTCCGGAATTGACACAGTTGGACAGGGGAAAGTCGATGATGCGGTATTTCCCGCCGAAGGGAACCGCAGGTTTTGCAAGCTTCTGGGTCAAAGCATACAGGCGTGAGCCCTGGCCGCCGGCAAGAAGCATTGCAATCATTTCTTTTGCCATAACAAATCCTCCTAATTGTAAAATCTCATGTTGAAATTGTACCATAAAGTGTAAGAAAATGGTAGTTCTTTTAGTAAAAAAGTTCAGCCAGAACACAGACGGCTGGCGCCACCTGGAATGAAAAAAGCTGTCACCCAAAGATTTGTGTGGATGACAGCTTTTTTCTCATACAGGAATCTAAGAGGCGCTTTTACTTGCCGGCCATCTGCTGCTCCTGTGCCTCAATCATTTTCTTAACCATATAACCGCCAACGGAACCATTCTGCTTGGATGTGAGGTTTCCGTTATAGCCATCAGTCAAAGGTACGCCGAGCTCGCTGGCCACTTCGTACTTGAACTTGTCAAGGGCGCCCTTTGCCTCGGGTACGGCTGCGGTATTCGATGATCTGGACATAAGAAATTCCTCCTTACTTGCAGATTCAATTTTCGGATCTGCCTTGCATTGTTTTCGGGTTACAATGCTAGTATGTGAGAAAAAATTTTTAATACACTGGCATTTGATAGCTTTTCTGGAAGATTTTTTATAGCAAAAACAGGGCCGGCTTAATCCACCCGCTCATAAAACAGCTCGTGCTGCCGCTTCACCCGCTGCCAGATCTGGTCCAGAACGTTTTCCGGCCCCAGAATTCGAATCACAGGGCCAAAGGAGAGAAGTTCAATGAGAAGCTCTGTCTCATCAGAGGGATCATAGTAGATGGAGCAGAGATAGGTGTCTGTATCGGGCTCATAGACCGTCTGCTTTTCGTAGCTGGCAAAATGGAGCATACAGCGCTCCAGGGCATTGCGTTCCCGGCTGATGCGGATCTTAACTGGCTGGGAAGCGTTTTTTTGGTAACGGGTAAAATCCCAGTCAAAGCGTGGTGGAACCGGGGTTTTGGAGACATGGCAAGCCAGGATTCGGTTCACATTCAGCTGATAAAATCTGCCGGTCTTTCCCCGCTCCAGGGAAACGGCCAGAAGACGGAACTTATCGTTTTTGGCGGAATATTGAAGCCTGCAGGGCAAAAGCTCTAAGGTGTGAGAATTTCCCGGGGATTTGGCGCTTTCGTAGGAAACGAAAAGCGGGCAGCGGCAAAGGGCTGTCAAAATGGTCTGAAAATGGCAGCGGTATAAGGGATCCTCATAGGGATCCTGGTCGGAAAAACGGTCATAATAATGAAAGTCCTCCGGAAGATACAGAGGCTCTTCCTGGGAAAGCTCCCGGGCAAGGCTGGTAAGCTCTTCTTCTGAAAAGAAAAGCCGAAACCGGGGATCTGAAAGCAGCGCCTTAATCCAGGATTTTTGAAGCCTGGTCAGAGGAGCTTTCAAAAGCTCCTGGGGGCGGCTGCTTACAGAGGAGAGGGCGCAGCTCCAGTATTTCTCTTTGGAGGGAGTGAGAAGAGAGCTCCAGGAGCCTTCTGTTAGTTTGGGGATAATGGATAGAAAGCTTTCCTCAAAGGCATAAGATTGGGAGATCTGTTTCATTTCCCCGGTGGTCAGGGGAGATTTTGCGGATTCCAGCAGGATTTTCCGCACTACCTGAAAGTAGGCGCTGTATATTTCGTGAAAAAATTCCATGGGTGTTTCTCCTGTTTTTTAACGTGGATTCCTTTTGTTCCGTATGCGCATCTCTCTTTGCTTTTAGGCAGGCGCTTAGCATAAGCTTCCCTTATGCGTTTTCATTGGCTCCACGGTCTGCGTACATCCGATAGAGTATATCCAGATCTGCGGTAAGCTTATTCTGGGCCTCTACATTGCTGCACTGCACATCCAGGATCCGTCCGGTAAAGGTTTTTACCCAGTTCAGCATTTCATTGGCGTCATAGAAGGTGCCTGTATATAGGAAGGTATTTTCGCAGATCCTTAAAATTTCTCCACCCCGTCCTTCTCTCTTCAGTCGGTTCAGCAGGTAGGATTCTGTCTTCTCATCAATCTGCAGCTTCAGGCACAGAGTCTCCATCCGGCTCCTGCCTCCAAAGGAGACGCCCCAGCAGTTTGGAAGATTTTTTGAGAGTTTTTTTTGCAGATCTTCATAACCGGGACAGAATTCCAAAGCTTCTACCTGGGAGATGCAGTCCAGCCGCAGACAGTTAAACCGGCGGCGGGGCTCAAAGTAGAGACACAGATACCGGCGCCCTGTACGGGTGCTGACGAAAATTTTTAAAGGCAGGCCAAAGAGGGTAGTCTGAAGGCCGGAACGGCTGCTGTGATTGACAAAACGGATGTACCGGCGCTCCCGCATGGCAGAGAGAATCCGCAGCAATATTTCATCCTCCAGAGTATGTACCAGAAAGCCGTGCTTGAAGCAGAAGCGGTCATTGTGTAAAAATTCCCGGTCCAGCAGGGTATTTCCCACAAAGCCAAAGGGCATGGCCTCGGAGCAGAATTTTACGGCTGTCAGAAGATGTTCCCGAAGGGGGCCTGGTTTCTCAAAGGCAAGGGGACTGGCCAGCTTATAGGAGAGGGATTTTCCTTCTTTTACAGAGCAGAGGATTCCAAGCTTTTCATATTCCCGGCATTTAAGCCTTACCGTCTGCACATCCAGGGTTTCCCCGTATTTTAGAGAAATCTGGTCGCAAAGCTTTGAGGGGCTGAGTACCTGTCCCTCAAAGAGCAGATCCAGGAGGAAAAAGTGAAGCAGCAGGTCCCGGTCCGTAAAGCTTTTGGATTTCCAGGCCGCGTACAGGGGATTGGAGAAAATGTGCTTGGGGTTTATGCGGATGGATACCTGCTTGCCCTTTGCGGTATATTCCCCATGAATATAGGGGGCCAGATAATTTTCGATCCTTCGCCTCTCATTGTCATAGGTGCGGGGACTTTTGTCCTGAAATTCGGTTCGGACCTTGAAGCCATAGAGAAAAAACTGGCGCATATAATCCCGGATTTTATCAAAGTTTTTAATGGATTCCTGAAAACCGGACATGGGGGTAACGCCTGCCTTTCAAGTTTTTCTTATTTTATCACAGAGAAAAAGAGGTTCGCAACTTTTTTTACATGATCTGCCATTTCGGATCTGGTAAGATAAAGCGCGTAACAGGGAACGGAATGTTTGGAAAAAGGATGTGAGAATATGTTTGTATTACAGAATGAGGAAGGACGTTATCCCTTAAAGGTATGGCTAAAGCAGGAGAGTGATCTGGAGGATACCTGCCGGGAACAGGCAAGTCATTTGATGCAGCTTCCTTTTCTATATAAATGGGTCTGCCTCATGCCGGACACTCACGCGGGAATGGGCATGCCCATCGGCGGGGTGATTGCGGCCAAAAATGTGGTGATTCCCAATGCGGTAGGGGTGGATATTGGCTGCGGCATGGCCTATGTGGGAACCAATATTCCGGTGGAGGTGTTGAAAAACACCATGACGGGAAACGGAAATCTGATCCAGGGCATGGTGGGAGATATTCTGCGGAATATTCCGGTGGGCTTTGCTCACCACAAGACGGCCATGCCCTGCTATACCATGGATCGGGCCATGGATGAGCTGTCTCTCTACGAGGAAAACGGGGAGCTTTTGGGTCAGCTGGAGGCCGGATATTTCCAGGTGGGAACTCTGGGAGGCGGAAACCATTTCATTGAGCTCCAGGAGGATGAAGAGGGATTGCTTTCCATCATGCTCCACTCGGGCAGCCGCCATGTGGGAAAATCCGTCTGCGACTACTTCCACCAGAAGGCCCGGGAGCTGAATCAGCGTTGGTATAGCCAGGTGCCAGATGCTTTCCGGCTGGCGTTTCTGCCTGTGGATACGAAAGAGGGAAAACAGTATTTAAACTGGATGAACCTGTCCATGGATTTTGCCCGGGAAAATCGGGAGAAAATGCTGCTGGCCGTGAAAGCCGTGGTGGAAAAGTGGATCGGAAAATATACGGATCTGAGTCTTTCCTACCGGGAGGAAATCAACTGTCATCACAACTACGCGGCTCTGGAGCATCACGGCAATGAAAATGTATGGGTGCACCGAAAGGGCGCGGTTCGGGCCAGGGAGGGAGAACTGACCGTAATCCCCGGAGCCATGGGATCCTACAGCTATGTGGTCCGGGGAAAGGGAAATCCGGAAAGCTTTTACTCCTCCTCCCACGGCGCCGGCCGGGCTTACTCCCGCAAGGGAGCCATGGGGGCCTTTACCTGTGAGCAGGTCATGGTGGATCTAAAGGATCAGGGCGTGGTTCTGGGCAAGAAAAACAAGCAGGATGTGGCGGAGGAGAGCCGCTTTGCCTACAAGGATATTGACCAGGTCATGGAGAACCAGCAGGATCTGGTAACGCCCATTCGGCGGCTGCGCACAGTGGGCGTAGTCAAGGGCTGAGACCAGACGCCGGAAAGCATGGCCTGCTGAAAGAAAAGGCCATGGTTGGGGCAAGAATGATATCTTCCGGCTGCGAGCCGGTTCAGATAGAGGACAGCTGCTTTTTTGCATCAGGCTTCCCGCTGCATTCCCATGCACGGGGCCTGGGCGGTGCCCTGGTCTGGTAGACCGGCGGTATGCCAAAGCAGATGTTCAAAGGAACGATCATACGGAGGTTCGAATCCTCCCCTGTAAGGAGACAGGTAGCTAAGTGGTATAGCAATCGTAAAAGATTTGTGAATCGGAAGATTCACCACCAGAAAAAAGGAAGAATTGCGTTCGCTGCTTTTCCCGGTCCCGGAAGGAAATCCGGAAGGGACAGCCGCAAAAAGGCAGCATGGATTTGGATACCGGAGGATTACAGGGCAGGACAGCTCTTGGCAGCAAGGCAAAGAGTCCTCCTGTCCGGAAAGCCTTCTGAAAAATCCATCCCCGTTTTCCGGTGGGAAAGGCGGGCGTACTTCCGTAAGGAGAGGAGACAAGGAAACATGAAGTATACAATTCGGGAACAACAATGCGGATATCTGTTGAAGGACGGAGTACTGCAGAAGCTTTTGTTTGCAGGGAAGCATTCCGTGGCAGCTTGGCGTGGTTATGAGCTGAAAGTTGTGGATATGATGGGAAAAGTGGAAACTCATGAACTGCCGGTGGAAATCCTTATGGCGCAGCCGGAATTTAAGAGCCGGGTAGTGCGGGTGCGTATTCCGGACAGCTGTATTGGCCTTCACCTGGTAAACGGAATCTATCAGGAGGTGCTTCTGGACGGAGACGCCCTTTACTGGAATGTGTTTGAGGAGCATGAGGTTCGCCTGGTGGATGTGACTGGCACGGAGATGAGGGCGGAGCAGGTGCCGCCCATGTACCGGCACCTGATTCCCACCCGGATGTACCGGCGTATGGTGGTGGGAGAGGGAGAACTGGGACTGCTGTACATAGACAACCGGTTCGAGAAGCAGCTGAATGCCGGTACCTATTATTACTGGATCTATGCCCATGAGGTAAGCTGCAAGGTGTTTAACCTTAAGCTTCAACAGCTGGAAATCTCCGGACAGGAAATCCTGACGGCTGATAAGGTGGGAATCCGCCTGAATATCCTGTGCAGCTACCGGATTACGGATCCCCTTCGTCTGTCCAGAACTGTGGAAAATGTAGGAAATCTCCTGTATGCCAGGCTGCAGCTTCTGGCCAGGGAGCAGGTGGGCCGGTATCGTCTGGATGAGCTGCTGGCACAAAAGGAGGAGCTGGGACGAATGCTGCACCAGCAGATGACTGAGCTGCAGGAGGAGTACTGCGTGGAAGTGCAGAGCGTAGGCGTCAAGGATATTATCCTGCCCGGGGAAATCCGGGAGATCATGAACACGGTGCTGGTTGCAGAGAAAAAGGCCCAGGCCAACGTGATTATGCGCCGGGAGGAGGTGGCCTCCACCAGAAGTCTGCTGAACACGGCCAGGCTTATGGAGGAGAACCAGATTCTCTATCATCTGAAGGAGCTGGAATATCTGGAGCGCATCTGCGACAAGGTGGGCAGCATTTCCCTAGGCGGCGGGGGAAATGTGCTGGAGCAGCTTAAAGGCCTGGCGCTGCCAAAGAAGGAGGGGTGAGAAGGCGTACCTAAATGGATTGTCAGTAAATATAGAAGAAGCAGTGGATTGTTTTGCGTGGCATACAATCTACTGCTTTTTTATTCCCGCAGGCAACGAGCCAAAGTCATGCTAGCTTCTATTTTGTCATGCTATTTAGATCAGAGAGAAATAGAAGGTGCCAGGGAATGGAAAAACAGCAAACTTACCGGTAAAGGAAAATAAGGTAAACTTTGTAAAGGCTTTCCGGAGATGCCATACTGAAAGCATCTGCATTTACAGGGAATAGAATCCCTTTGGGAAAGCGGTAAAGCTGACCAAAATCAACAAGCATTGCGGATGACTGTGAAGCAGACAGAAGGGAGAGAACGAGATGAAAGCAGTGATGTACGGAGCCGGCAATATCGGGCGTGGGTTTATCGGGATGTTATTTTCCGCATCCGGTTATGAAGTGACATTTGTGGATGTGGCAAAGCCTGTCATAGAGGCCTTGAATCAGAGAGGAACCTATCCGGTCCGCATGGTTTCTAATGAGGGAAAGGAGGATCAGGAGGTGCGGCATGTGCGCGCCGTGGATGGAAATGATCAGGAGGCTGTAGCGGAAGCGATTAGGGAGGCGGATTTGGCAGCTACAGCAGTTGGAGTCAAGGCTTTGAAATTTGTTATTCCCAACCTGGCAGCAGGAATCAAAAAGAGGATGAGAAAGGGAGGAGCGCCCTTGAATATCATCATCTGTGAGAATCTGATGGATGCCCATAAGGTGGTAGAAAAAATGCTGAAGGCGGAGCTTTCGGATGAAGAAATACGCTGGTTTGACAGGAATGTGGGGCTGGTGGAGGCCTCAATCGGGCGTATGGTTCCGGTGCAGACAGAGGAGATGAGGGATGGAGATCCTCTGCGTGTCTGTGTGGAGCGTTATGGATTTCTGCCTGTGGACCAGGCGGCGTTTAAGGGGGAGATCCCAAAGATTGAGCACATGGTTCCTTTTGAGCCTTTTGATTTTTATATTAAGAGAAAGCTCTATGTCCACAATATGGGACATGCCGCATGCGGGTACCTGGGCCTCTATTCCCACCGGGAATATATCTATGAATCCATAGAGGATGCTGTGATTCAGGGGATGGTCCAGAACGCCATGGAGGAAAGCTGTCTGGCGCTTTCCCAAAAGTACAAGGTGCCGGCGGAGCAGTTGGTAAAGCATATGCAGGACCTTCTGTTCCGCTTTACAAACCGGGCGTTAAAGGATACCTGCAGACGGGTGGGGGCGGATCCGGAGCGGAAGCTGGCGCGGACCGATCGGATGATCGGCGCTTCCCTTCTGTGCATGGAGCAGGGGATTCTGCCGGTGTTCATCAGCGTGGGCACGGCTGGGGCAGTATACGCCTATCTGCAGGAGCAGGGCCAGAAGCAGAGCATGGAGCAGGCAGAAATGGCGCTGAGAACCGTTTCGGGACTGGAGGAGGGACATCCTCTGTACGGATGGATCCTGCCATTTTATAAGCTCTACAGAGATGGAGCCAGCATCTGGGAAATCCGCCGTGCTGCAGAAGAGATGCGCAGCCGGCAGCTGACCGGGATCATTTGAAAGGACAGGAGGAAAAAAATATGTTAAAGAAAGGTGTCGCTTTATTGTTGGCGCTGACCATGGCGTTGGGTCTTGCTGCATGTGGAAACTCAAAGAGTGGGACAAATGCTCCGGCAGATCCCCAGCCTGCACAGGAAGCAAATGCAGGAGAGGATGCTTTGGCTGCTGAACAGCCTGCTCCAGACGGAGCAGTGATTTACCAGGGAGACCAGGAACCAGTGAAGGTTGGTTTCATTGGCTGGGGATATACAGATGGTCTGGGAATGGGCTATCAGAGAGCCTTGGATTATGCGGCTCCCATTTGCGGTTTTGAGGTGGAGTATGCAACCTACAGTACCTATGATGAGATTATTACCAGTGCGGAGAATTTGATTCAGGCTGGCTGCAAGGTAGTGATGACTACGAAGGCCTCTACAAGCC
>Ga0224748_10567_pt1 | contig 11644 bp, 13 predicted proteins | sample LIM_F_Water_Neg_FD_182074 | JGI IMG/M metagenome (GOLD analysis project Ga0224748, IMG submission 182074) | Enriched cells from gastrointestinal tract of the lab mouse from Pacific Northwest National Laboratory (PNNL), Richland, Washington... | ecosystem: Host-associated > Mammals > Digestive...
GAACCATTTAAGGGAAACAGCCAGTATGCAGATGCTGATCCATTATGGTGTGTTTGTGAAGGACAAGCAGAAAGGGAAAAACTAGGACCTGACTGTTGCAGAATATAAGGTACAGCAGGAAACAAAACGTCTGGAAATGGTGGCGGGATTCCTTGAAGAAAAACAGGACAGGCTTTTTGATGCCAGCCTCCGTCTGGAACAGGCGAAAAAAGAAGTTTTAGAGGCAGAAAGGGTGTTATCCGACACGAAAATAGAACTTGCCGGAGAAGAGGAAGATTTGATACAGATAAAAACGGAAAGCATGGAAACGAAACAAAAACTCATGGCAGAACAGGAAGAAATAAAGCAGGAAAATCTATCCTTAAAAATAGATACGCTTACCCTACATTCCGATAAAGAGCGGCTTTTGCGAGATGTCCGAAAAGCGGCAGACGAAAAAGAACAGATACAAGTAAAAAAAGAGGGGCTTTTAGAAGATATCGGTGTGCTGGATAAAGAGTTTGGAAAGCGGCTGGATTTCATCAACGTACTGGATAAACTCAAAGCAATCCTTTCTAAGCTGCTGTCCATGATTCCGCTGGTAAGGGAGTTTGCAAGGCTTGTGGAAGAAAAAGGGATATACGGGCAGCCTCCCCGTATGGCTATACCCCTCTCGGCAGGCTGCTAAGGGAGTACTGTACCCCTCTCCCCCGGTATGACAGGCTTGTCATGTTTCCAGAGGTTGCATCATGGCAGACTTCCAAGGGGGAAGTGATTCCGGTGTATGAGGATTATAACGGACGGGGAACGGATTATAGGCTGGCGGGATTCTGGAATGTGCAGACGGAACAGGCTGTGAAGGTTTCTGAAATAAGGGTCGAGATTATACCGGAGAACCGGATATGTACGCTGGAACAGGCAGAGGTGTATGTAAAGGCGGTGGAGAGTTTCATGGAAGAAATGAAATCTACAGAAAGTGTAAGGCATGATCGTTCTGTTTATAAGACAGATAAAGAGAAAGATGGATGGAGTAGATAAACAGATGGCTCTATAGATAATAATGGTTACTGGTAGACAAGCATGGTGAAATACCATACATTTATTTTGAAAATAATGTCTTGACATTATGAGTACAATATGTTATCTTGATTTTAGCGTACAGCATGTTATCATAAAAAATAATGAATGCTTTACCGTCAAGAACCTCAGTATATAACCATGGTTAAATAAGAAACTTATTAAATTAAAGGGGAGGTAGATATTTTGCAACAGGTTTCAGATTATGAATTAGAACTGTTAAAAATTATATGGGCAGGTAATAACAATCAGGCAATGTATGCAGAAATCGTGGAGGCTTTAGAAAAAAAAGGACTGTCATGGACAAAAAATACGATTATTACGTTACTCTCGAGATTGGTAAGTAAAGGTTTCTTAAGCGTTCAAAAAATTGGTCGCAGGAATCAATACATAGCAATCATATCAGAAGAACAGTACAAAGTGGTGCAGACGCAGAGCCTGCTTGACAGGGTTTATGAGGGAGATGCCAAAGGACTTGTTTGTACCTTGATTCAGGGAGCATTGCTTTCACCAGAAGAATATGAAGAATTAAAAATGTATTGGAAGGAGGGAAAAGACAGAAAATGAACGAAATTTTAGCGGTCATTTTATCAATGTCACTGTCCGGTGGAATTGTGATTATCATGCTGTATCTTGTGTTACTGTTGTTTGGAAAGAAATTTTGCAGACAATGGCAGTACTATATTTGGATGATAGCCATTATCCGGCTTTTACTTCCTTTTGCTCCACAACAAAATTTGATGAATGAGTTGTTCCAATCTGCAAAGTCGCCAATTAGTGGTATAGATAATTCTTCCTTGGAAGGATTGCAGAATGAACAAACGCCAACGGAAGACTTCAAAACAAATGTTATCCAATCAGAGAATACAGAAGACGAAAAAGGTAATATACAATCATCGGAAATCAATTATGAAATAACAGATGAAACTGTGGATGAAGTAACTAACAAAGAGCTGACAGGAAAACCGTATGTTTTATCAGATATTGTCTGTCAATATTTATGGCTTATCTGGTTGTTGCCTGCAATTATTCTATTTGCAAGGAAAATATTAACATACGAAAAAAAATTGCAATATATTCGTGCGGGGAGTAAAGAGGTACAAGATATTGTTTTGCTGGAAGAATTTGATAAATTGCTGGAGAAAAATCATGTCAAAAGAAGGATGGCGCTTTCTGTAAACAGCATGATAAGATCTCCTATTATGATTGGCTTATTCAATCCTTGTATTATCCTTTCCACAACCCAAATGACGGTTTTGGAGTTTCGGCATACTATTTCACATGAGCTGGTACATTATAGAAGGAGAGATATCCTGTATAAATGGCTGATACAGATTGTTGTCTGTATACATTGGTTTAATCCTCTTTTGTACATGATGGAACGGAGTATAAACAGGGCTTGTGAGCTTTCTTGTGATGAGGCGGTAATATGGAACTTAGATAAACAGGAGCGATATGCCTATGGAGATACTTTATTGCGGGCGGCGGGAAGAAACGTAAAATACAAATTGCCTGTATCGCCTATTGCATTTAGTGATAGCAAAAAAAATTTAAAAGAAAGGTTAGGTGCAATTATGAATTTTAAAAAATTATCGAAAGTAACTTACATAACAATGTTTTCTTTAACAATAATATTGTTTGTCTGCTCATCTTGTATGGGGGTATATGCAGCAACAAAACGGAATGTTGCTGTAACAGACAAATCTAAAGCAAAAACAACATCTTCCAATTCTGTGCAGACACCTCATTCCGTTGTGTATAAAAATGGAGAATATTTTATCCTTTTTGATAATGCAGGGGAAAAAGATATACCCGGTTCAACTGGACCAGACTACGGAGTGACTTTTAGTGCCGTGTGGCCGGATGCCTATGTTAGTTTTAACAGTTATTACGTCAACAAAAATCTCAGTAGTAAAATCAAAAAAGAAGGTAAATATATGCAAAACAAGGGATGGCTTACAAAAAAAGAAGCCAATGCAATTATTGATGTGGCGCTTAAGGTACAGCAGGGCGATACGAACGGCTTTAAAACGGACAAACAAGAAAAAGAATATACCAAGTGGAATATTACGATAAAAAATGGTGTTTATTATTATAAAAACAAGCGCATCCGTATTCTTATGGACACAAGAAAAGACCGTTCCTTTAAAAATTTCAGTTATGATAAGAAAGGAAAAGTAGATGTAAAGGTTATAAGAAACAGTGATAATAAAATTACCAAGGTCAAATATCTGTCTAAGAAAAAAGCACAAGAAATTTTAGAAGATTTAAAATAATAACTCACTTTTGTCTTTTGGATTTATACTGTTGTTTTATTCTTTTGAGGCGAGTAATAAATAAGGGAAAACACATAAAATTTCGTAATATGAAATTCTAAGTGTTTTCCTTCGTTTCTTTGGTTTATCATACATCTAAGCTGTCTTTAGCGTCTATAAATATCTGCATTTCGTTATTTAGATAAAGCCTTGCATATTCAAGTGGATTGTCTATTGCCATAGCATTTAGCACATGATCCGTCCATGCTGTGGTCTTTAATCCTTCTTCTGCCTTGTTACAGTCAATCCGTAATATGTAGCCATCAAATGTAGTAATATCAATACTGTTATGGTACATATTGTAACTTGCATGTATCAATCTCATTTTTATCTGTCCTTTCATAATTTTTACAAGCATATCAAATCAGTTCCCACGCCGTAATTGTTTTGTGTTATAATGTGTTGTAGGTTTTCCTTTCCCTTAAATTTTCCCTTATTAGGGTTAATAACAGCAGGGGAGAGGAAATAACATAAGGGAAAGTCTAAGGGAATGCTTACCTTGCACAAATTTAGTGTTTTCGGCAGTTAGAGAAGTTCATGTTAACAAAATATAAGAGTTATTAAATCCCTTAGATTTTGTGAAAATCCAATCGGGATATTAAGGAAGCGACAGTATGAATAAGCAACAAAAAAGCACTATATTAACATTGATGAAAGTGGATAAAATGGACAGGGACTATACAAATAATTACTGGTTCTCATATGAGGATTTCTTAGATCCAACCGATGTTTTTACGGATTTCTCATGTGAACGTCTTGATGGGAAACAAGGCTACATCGCCTTGATTGAACATTTGCTCAGTTTAGATGGAACTGCAAAAATTTTTGTACAAGTCTATGGACTGGAAGAAGATAATAATGAGCAATGTATTTATGCAGATACCTTGATTATTTTCAGCAAATTATCGCTTTATGAGATAAAACAAATTTTTCATGGATCACAAGATATATTTCCAGACGATATTGGAAAGGAAGTGGATTTTTCTCAACCAACTTTTCTTATTGATGATAATGGTGAACTCATTCCAAGTACAAAGCTATCCTATGATGATTATTCCATTTATTATTGCTGGTGGGATTAAATTCTGTTTGGTAGAAAAGTCAACAATAGGGAGGAGCCGATAATGTGAAGGAGGAACACATAATGAGTGATATTATGAAATTTGAGAGCAGGGAAGAATTTAGGACATGGCTCTATGAGCATTGCCAGTCAAATGCCGGTATCTGGCTGTTATTTGGTAAAGCTGTCGGACCAAAAACAATAAAAGCCGGAGTAGCACTGGGGGAAGCTCTCTGCTTTGGATGGATAGACGGACAGATGCAGCGTATCGACGAGAAAACGTATAAGAAATATTTTTGTAGGCGCAGAGAGAAGAGCAAGTGGTCAGAGAAAAATAAGAAATTGGTACATGATCTTGAAAAGCGGGGACTTATGACTGATTTCGACAGAGAGAAAATCGAGGAAGCTAAAAGAAATGGACAGTGGGACGCTTCAAAGTCCATAGAAATCACAGAGGAACAGATTGCGCAGCTTTCTGCGTTGCTGGAAAGGTATGAGCCCGCTTTCACAAATTTTCAGGCCATGTCTTTGTCAGTAAAGAAAACCTACGCGCGAGCATATTTTGACGCAAAAACGGATGCTGGACGGGAAAAGAGGATTGCCTGGATGGTCGATAGGCTCAATAAAAATTTGAAGCCTATGTAGTTGTAGGCATGTGGGAATGGAGGGGGATGATAGTGAGCTCAGCCTGCCCGAATTGAAATCTGATCTGGTGCTAGAGAAGAAGGCAGGCCTTTCCGAAAAAAAAAGAAAAAGACATTCAATCTTTACGGGAAAGAAAAAATGGGGTAAAATGTAAATATCAGGTTGTACACATATGTTTTCGACATGGCCGATTGCAGATCATATGATCACTTCCATCAGTTTGTGGATGAACCGGCTGGATAAAGTGAGAGGGATAGGTGATAGTTTGAGTGATATTTTCAATAACGAACTGTTTGAAGCGTTTGGGGCGGCGTCGGATCATGTTTACATATATGTATGTGATATGAAAACCAATATTTCCCGTTGGTCTAAGGCTGCCGTGGACTATTTTGGGCTGGAAGGGGAGTACCTGGAGGATGCGGCGAATGTATGGGCAGGGCATGTACATCCGGATGATCTGAAAACTTATATGGAGGACATCGAAGGCGTTTTTTCCGGCACGAAGAAATATCATGACTGCCAGTACCGGGCGCGGAATGCGGCGGGTGGATATGTGTGGGTGGAATGTAAGGGCAGCGTGATCTGGGACGAGGAAGGAACCCCCATCATTTTTGCGGGACTTATGACGAGGATAGATGGTCAGAGCAAATACGATTCCCTCACCGGACTTTTGACAACACATGAGACGCGCTATTTGGACTTTGCTTCACAACAAGGAATCGCCCTGTTGATCGGTATGGATGGATTCCGCAAAACAATAAGTAATTACGGATATAACACCGGGGACGAGATACTGATCAAATTTTCGAGGGAGATCAGTGATCTATGTAAAACCGGCTGGAAAGTGCTGCGGTTTAGTGGGGATGAATTTCTTATTATTGCTTTCGCGTCCGGCGCGCAGGAAGTGAAGGATTTTTACGAGGAAATACGCCGGAAAACGGATGTTGTCATACTGGAGGACGGACGAAAGGTTGGAATTTCCATTTCGGCCGGAGGAGTGCATTTTCCGCAGGATGCGGATACGAGGGAAGTTCTCATCAATAAATTAGAGCACTCGTTGGAATATGCCAAGAATAACCAGCGAGGACACCTGGTGTTTTTTTCGGAAGAGATCGCCAGAAAACACGAGAGAGGACTGGTTTTGCGGGAAGATTTAAAGCAGTGTATGAAAAATGATTTTAAGGGGTTCGAATTGTACTTCCAGCCGTTTATTGATCCGGATGCCAGTAGGATCGCGGGTTGTGAATGTCTTCTCCGTTGGAAAGGAGAACGAATAAAAGATTCCTATCCGATGGAGTTTATTAAAGTTTTAGAGGATTACGGCGATATCCATGAAGTGGGATTCTGGGTGATGGAACGGGCGATCCGGCAGCAGGCGGTATGGCGCGATCTGTATGGTGAGCTGCGGATCAGCTTCAACGTATCTTATCAACAGTTTTTAGACGATACGTTCGAGGAACGAGCGATCTCCTACGTGAAAAAATACGGGGCAAATCCGAATTATATCATTATAGAGCTAACGGAAAGCTGCCAGGTGGAACATCCAAAAGAACTTGCAGCCATGTTTCGCAGGCTGCGTGCGCAGGGGTTCAAAATTGCGCTGGATGATTTTGGCACGGCATATGCTTCTATGGAGATGTTAAAATGGCTTCCAGTGGATTATATCAAAGTGGAGCATTCTTTCGTCAGTGAGCTTGCGCAGCCGGGGCATGATATTGATTATGTGATCGTTGACAGTCTGTTGGAAATGTGCACGCGTCTGGGATATGATTCGATCATAGAAGGTGTGGAGGACAGTAAGGTGGCGGATATTGTGGGAGAATTGAATGCCACGTTGTTACAGGGATATCACTATTCGCATCCGATCTGCCGGAAGGAATTTGAAAAGATGCTGGATGAGGATCAACTGCGTAATTAGATGATATCAGGTGTTATTGATATAGCCAGAATGGGAATAGGTGATAAGCTGTCCGGTACATAGGAGATTGTTTATATATGGAAAAGTATGTCATTTATAGCCATATAGGCGAATTGTCTAAGTCTAATAATGGCTGGGTGAAAGAATTAAATTTAATTTCTTGGAATGACCGAGAACCGGTTTATGATATAAGAACCTGGAATGACGATCATACAAGATATGGGAAGGGGATTACGATGACGTCTAAGCAAATGGAGGCATTAAAAGGATTATTAAGTGGGATCGATCTATTTTAGTTATCTTGATGGTGCAAAGGAGATTTATCGAGAACGTCGAGCATGGAGGAGATAGGGTATGAAGGTAGATGAATTGGATGTATGGGAAAAACTGCAGAAGAAATTGACATGGGAGCAATTAGGAGAATTCTCGGGAAAAAGAATATTGGAATTTGGCTGCGGCAGCGGCGTCATGGGAGCACATTATGCCGAACAAAATACAGTGATCGGTATGGATCCGGACGAGCAGACACTGCTGCAGAATACGTATGACGGTGTAGAACAAATCTGTGGCGATATAACATGTTTGTCGGAATATGCGGATCGATCGTTCGATATCATATTGTGCCATAATGTATTGGAGTATGCCTCCGAGCGTGCACAGATCATGAAAGAATTTCAAAGGCTGCTAAAAGACGGCGGCCTTCTTTCTGTATTAAAACATAATAGATCGGGACGGGTGATGCAGATGGCAGTTCTTTTGAATAATTTTGAACACGCCAATGCTCTGCTGGATGGTCGGAACGGTGCGGCTGAGCGGTATGGACAGATTTCGTATTACGAGGATGAAGATCTGGTGAAATGGGCACCGGGATTGCAGATTGAAAAAGTGTTTGGTATCAGAACTTTTTGGGATCTTCAACAGGATCAGAAAATCCAAAAAGAGGAGGAGTGGCAAAGGGAGATGATGAAATTGGAGCAGAGGGTTTCGGATGTGGAAGAATACCGGAATATCGCATTTTTTCATCATATCCTTTTGAGGAAAGCGAAGGGATTTGTATCATTATGATATCCTTTCGTTTACAAAGCACTGCAATATGCGACTATATATTGTTTATGAAGATGAGAAATGGCTGCGATCATGAGAGATGAAACGGAAAGGATTATCAGTATATCAGAGAATTATAATCTTGTGTATTTGGTTCATATGTGATAAAATCGGTGTCAAATGTTATATGAAAGGAAATGATAATTTATTTACAATTATCATACAGGAGGGCGAATGATCATAACATCGGGTTTTAATATTGAAGGATATCTGATTGACAACTATTTGGGGTTTATCAGTGGCGAGAGCGCCCTGGGAACGGGATTTTTGAGTTCATTCGGCGCGGGTATTGCTGATGTTTTGGGAACAAATAGCGATATGTATTCTAAAAAAATGCTACATGCAAAAGAAATCGCAATAGGCGAAATGGAGTACAATGCCAAGAGATTGGGAGCAAATGCTATCATTGGCGTGCAAGTAAATTATGTGGTGTTTTCAGAAGACATCGTGGGAGTTAATGCAAGTGGTACGGCGGTGCATATAATTAAGTGTTTTGATGATACGGAGTTAGAGGATAGTTCTATTATAGATATACCGGTTATAAATTATTATAAAGATTATTTTATTCCATATAATTTACAATATGATGCCGTACAGCAACGATTGCAGGTAGAGTTGAATGTAAAAGAGAGCAAGAAGGTTCAAGCAATAAATGCTGATATTATATTTAAAACAATTTTTGGAACGGACTACATTTATAAAGATGTTAATTTTACGGAATTTTCAGGTGAGGACACCTATTGTATAAGTGAGTCCGTATCAATGAAAATTCCGCAGAATCAAATGAAGATCATACAGAGCGCGATCATACAGATCAATTATTGCCTGCTGGAAAATGAATGTATCACACTCGGCGAAAATTATCTTGTTAGCACAATTGATATAAAGAAATTAGTGAAATTAAGACAGAACAACGGAAATGATGTGGTAGCTGATTATGAACAATTACAGTCATCGTGGTTGTGCTTATGTGGAGAGTCAAATGAATCAGCAAACAATAAATGTAGTAATTGCGGCAGGGAGAGAGGAGTTTATGGGATTCAGGGTTATGATGAATTTATGGCTAAATTGGAAACATTTGATTGTGTAAAAGACATGTATGGCTTTTCAGTGGAAGATGCGAACATATCAGAAGTGATCGTTACCATGTTGAAAAAATATGCCGATCTAGAGCGTCTATATGGTAATATGAAAAATGAATGTATGCAGGAATTGCGCAAAATGAACCAAACCGATGCGTGAAGGTTAAGCCACTCAGGGATGAACTTGTGAGACATGGGACAAAACTACGGCAGGAGGATTTTGCTATGGATCAATATGTGATCGCGCTTGATCAGGGAACCACGAGTTCCCGCTGCATTCTTTTTGATAGGGCGGGGCGCGTGTGCAGCGTTGCGCAAAAGGAATTCCGCCAGAGTTATCCGAAACCTGGCTGGGTGGAACACGATCCCGTAGAGATCTGGTCCAGCCAGTTCAGTGTCATGACAGAGGCCATGAGTAAGCTCGGTGTTTCGGGAACAGACATTGCTGGTATCGGGATCACGAACCAGAGAGAGACGACGATCGTGTGGAATAAAAAGACAGGAGAGCCAGTGTATCCGGCGATCGTCTGGCAGTGCAGGCGGACGGCAGAACGGATCGACCGCCTGACAGCCGATGGGATGGGAGAATTGATCCGCCAGAGGACAGGCCTGATTCCGGACGCGTATTTTTCGGCAACCAAAATAGACTGGATATTGGAACATGTGCCGGGAGCGAAGGAGCAGGCAGAGAGGGGTGAGCTGTTGTTTGGAACGGTCGATACATGGCTCGTCTGGAAACTGACTGGCGGGCGCGTCCATGTGACCGATGTAACGAATGCTTCCCGCACGATGCTGTTCGATATCCATAATCTGAAATGGGATGAAGAAATTTTGCACTATTTTCATATACCCGCCAGCATGCTGCCGGAAGTAAGGACTTCCAGTGAGGTATATGGTTCGAGCGACTGCTCGCTGACGGGAACAGAAATACCCATCGCAGGCATCGCCGGTGATCAGCAGGCGGCATTATTCGGACAGTGCTGTTTTGAGGCGGGAGAGATGAAAAATACGTATGGGACGGGGTGTTTTTTGCTGATGAATACGGGAACGGAGCCGGTCATCTCGAAAAACGGACTGCTGACAACTCTTGCCGCGAGTGTGGGCGGAGAACACCAATATGCACTGGAGGGCAGTGTGTTTGTGGCTGGCGCGGCGATCCAGTGGTTACGGGATGAGATGGGACTGATCCGTACCGCTGCTGAATCGGAGCGCTGCTGTCTGGCGGTGGAAGATACGGCAGGCGTTTATGTCGTGCCTGCTTTTACCGGTTTGGGAGCGCCGTATTGGAATGCGGAAGCGAGGGGGATCATCACCGGGATTACAAGAGGGGCCGGGCGGGATCATATCATCCGAGCGACGGTCGAGTCGCTGGCGTATCAGGTCTATGATCTGGTCCAGGTGATGAAGCGTGACTCCGGGCTTCCACTTCTTGCGCTAAAAACAGATGGCGGCGCCAGCGCCAATGATTTTCTGCTGCAGTTTCAGGCAGATCTTTTGGGGGCAAAGGTATATCGTCCGTCCTGCATTGAGACGACGGCGCTCGGGGCGGCGTATCTGGCTGGATTGGCGGTGGGCTACTGGAAGGATTTGGATGATGTGAGGAAAAACTGGTCGTTGTTAAACTGTTTTGAACCGCGCATGGAAGAAGAGAAGCGGATTCACTTATTGGACGGGTGGAAGGATGCGGTGGGGATGTGTCTGTGCGGGACGAAATGAAGCAATCATGTGATGAAGTCGGTAGATACCATTACAACAGAGACGGTCTCACAGGCGGATATGGCTAGAATACCCCTGAAAGTATCTGTGATTTATGCACACCGCATCATCTGCCGGGAACGGTTCACTGTACGAAAGAAGAAGCGGAGGGTGCGCATTATTAAATGAAATCCCCTGTGGGAAACAGGGGATAATCCTGCTGCGCTGCTGACGGCATATAAAAATGCCGGCGGGAATATTGAACTGCGTCACGCGCTGCTTGAAATGATGAACAGGGGAAAGAGTGTCCCAGGCGGAGCGTGCGGATTTTGGGGCGCCTGCGGGGCAGGTATTAGTACAGGCATGTTTATTTCGATTATCTCCAACGCTACGCCGTTAGCTGCTGAGTCGTTTGGCCTGTCCCATTTAATGACGTCAAAAGCTCTGGAACAGATTGGAATGGTTGGCGGCCCTCGCTGCTGCAAAAGGGACTCGTTTCGTTCCATCCTCGCGGCGGTTGATTTTGTTGAGCAGCATTTTCAGGTCAGCATGGAAAAGGCGGAAATAGTCTGCAGTTATTCGGCGTAAAATAATCAGTGTATCGGAAAACGCTGCCCGTTTTCAGGGTGATTGGATCTATTAGAATCCGCTCATCAGAGATGAAAACCGGTAAATTGTAACTGAAAATAGCGGATTCTACCTTGCCGCTTTTCTTGCTGTTTTTAAGATGATATAATGTTTGCGATATATTGTCGGATATTTCGGATTT
>Ga0224748_10569_pt1 | contig 11630 bp, 10 predicted proteins | sample LIM_F_Water_Neg_FD_182074 | JGI IMG/M metagenome (GOLD analysis project Ga0224748, IMG submission 182074) | Enriched cells from gastrointestinal tract of the lab mouse from Pacific Northwest National Laboratory (PNNL), Richland, Washington... | ecosystem: Host-associated > Mammals > Digestive...
ACATATCATATTTTTGACGGCATTAGATCAGGAAGTGGATCAGGTTATGGGATATGAAGCAGGAGCAGATGATTATATTACCAAGCCATTCAGCTTGTCGGTGCTGAAATTGAAAGTGTCGGCATATTTTAAGAAACGGCAGGGGACAGAGCAGGAACGTATAGAGTCTGGACATATTTGCTTTTATGTGAAAGAAATGCGTGTCGTGATGGAAGGCAGAGAGATTTCGCTTACAAAAAATGAATGGAAAATGCTGCGTATTTTTATGGAACACCCAAGACAGATATTGTCTAAAAATCAGCTTTTAGAACAGCTTTTTGATGCTGAGGGAGATTTTGTGGATGAAAATACGATTGCGGTAAATATTAGAAGGCTTCGGGAGAAAATCGAACCGGACAGTTCAAAACCGGAATATATCAAAAATGTTCGTGGAATCGGATATCTCTGGGACAAGGAGTGCAGGAAATGAGAAAATATATACTCCCCGTTATTGCGGGGATTTTCCTATTGGTTTTTACAGACTGGCGCCTGATCACAATGGCAAATCATGAATATCAGGAAAAGATACAGATTCTTTCTGTAATGATAGAGGAACAGGAGAGAGGCGCAGACAACTTTGTAACGGCCATAGATATATTGAAAGGGGAGAATTATTTTCAGGGAACCGATGGGAAGGAAAAATTAAAATCCTATGGTTATCTGGGACAGGAAGAGAATTACTATAGTCTGAAGAGAAAAAAATCTGTACAGCAGATCATTGTGCTTTCCATTCTGCTGTTTCTGGCATATCTTTTGTCTCTGAGATATCTATCCAGGAAATGGAATATTCAGCGGCGGCAGGAACTGGGGAAGCTGTCCCAGATATTGAGCCAGTTTTCCAGTCATATCTATGAGAATGATTTTAAAGAACAGCTGAATGAAAGAGAGACAGAGATGGAGCGGATTGTAAGCCAGCTTGCAGGGCTGAGCGAACAGCTTCGCTACAACGAGAAACGGGTGATGAAGGAAAAAGAGGAGACCAAGAGTCTGGTCACTGATATTTCACATCAGCTGAAAACGCCGGTTTCCGGACTGAAAATGTGCTTTGAAATATTGAATCAGGAGGATTTAAGTCCCGAAGAAGAAAGAGAATTTTTGGAACAATGTACAAGACAGCTCAGAGGGCTTGAAGCGCTGGTAGGGGCGCTGGTGAATATTTCCAGAATGGAGGCCGGGCTGATACAGATTCACACAGAACCGGCAGATATCTTAGAAACATTGGTGACAGCTGTAAACCGTATTTATCTGAAAGCAGAGGAAAAACAGATTGCCATACAATTTGAAGAAATGGAGGATAGGGCAGCAATGATAATACCTCATGATGTGAAGTGGCTCTGTGAGGCATTCATAAATATTCTGGATAATGCGGTGAAGTACAGTCCCAAAAACACGGAGATTCATGTTTGTATGATCCGGATGACGACATTTCTGAGGATTGAAATAGAAGACCAGGGAATCGGCATTCCGCAGGAGAAATACCATAAGATTTTTCAGCGTTTTTATCGAGGAGACGAAGAAGAGGTTCGCCAGGCAGAAGGTTCTGGAGTGGGACTGTATCTTACAAGGAAAATTTTGGAGTGGCACGGAGGCAGCATAACGGTATCCTCCAGATATGGGAAAAAACGTCACGGAAGCACTTTTACGGTTCAGATTCCCTATGAAATTCCGCTTGACGGTACTTCTTAATAGCAGTGAAAGAGTAAAGAAATATAAAATTTCAAAAAATTGAAAAAAAGCGTAACTTGAAAAAGGAAAATACGAATATATAAATAGGCGGCAGATTTTATCAAAAAATTTGCTGCCGGAGGGGAGTATTGTAGAAGAAAGGAAGATTAATATGAAAAAAATCAAACAATGTTTGGCGGCGTTTCTTTTGGCGGCTGTTTTCATGGGAACAGCTGCATATCCGGAACATGTGTCTGCCCAATGGGAAGCGCCGAAAGGGGTAGAATATGAACCAACTGTTTTTGGTAAGATTAGTACACAGACCGATAGGGTGCGGGTATATGTTTATAACAACACTACCTTAAAGATTACCAGCAATGCAAAGACCATCTTTCAGAAAACATATAAGCATGAAGGGAAGAAGACGGTAAAGCTGCCGATGCAAAAGGCGCATGCAAAACTGAATTTTACCCTGACTTCAAAAAGTGGAAAGGTTGGGCCTGCTGTCGTAAAAACTGTGAAGGACGACGGAATTATTTCTAAAAGGAAAGTAAGCCCTTCCCTGAAAAAACCCTTGGTTGCGGGGAAGATTACAGATAAAACCACCTCGGTGAAGGTATATGCAAAAAAAGGCGATACGCTCTATATCCAGAATGGTGCAAAAGTATTAAAGAAGGTAAAATACCGAGAGAGCGGATATCAGAAATTTTCCATCAAAAAGCAGAAAGCGGAAACCAAACTAACATTTTATACGGTAAATAAAACAGGAAGAAGCCCTTATGTGACAAAAGAAGTAAAAGACGTCACACCTCCTAAGAAACCTAAGGTGTCCTTTGTTTTTGAGGGGGTTTATAACTGGGTTGACGTAGAAGGAGAAATAGGCTGTGACGTCTATGTGAGGAAAAACAGCAAGAAAGGAACATCTAAGTGGAAGTATATGGGTACATTAGATAGGATGCATCTTGGTTTCCATGTAGATCATTTGCCGAATATCACGTTTATGGACGCAGGAGACACGTTATCTATACGGATTGTGGATGATGCAGGGAATAAGAGTCAAATTGCAACCACCGAAGCGGTGAAGGAAGACTGGTATCCCCTTTATCCGGAATAAGCAAGCGTTTTCTTAAATTTTTGCACCATGATAGAAAGGTTTATTTGGACTGGCTAAAGGCAGCTTTATAAAACAGAATAAAAAATAAGAAAAAGCGCAGAACAAATGTTTTGATTTGTCTGTGCTTTTTGTTTAAAGTTTGTAATGTATTTCCATAAAAACCGTAACTTTTTCAAAAAAAATACGATATTTTATGTGAGAGATATTTTCATAAGCTATAGTTACAGGGTATTTTAACGAAGAGAAAAAAGAAGGGGAATGACTTATGAATGATGCTTATATAATTGATTTGTTCTGGAACAGGGATGAAAACGCCATAAAAATAGTAGATGAGAAGTATAATTCTTTCTGTTATTCTATTGCCTGGAGAATTCTGACAAACCGGGAGGATTCAGAAGAATGCGTAAACGACACATGGTTTGCGGCCTGGAAATATATTCCCCCCAAGAAACCGTCAAGGCTGGCTGCTTTTTTAGGGAAAATCACACGGGGGTTTGCGATTGACATGTTAAGGAAAAAATACGCAGTGAAACGGATGGATATGCATATTACAGAAATAAAAGAAGAAGTGCAAGATATAAATATGACGGTCGTGCATAATTTTGAAGAACATATTGAGGAAGAAGAGCTGATTGAAATCATAAACAGTTTTCTGGCCGGGCTGTCTAAACGGGACAGAGATATATTTGTTCAGCGGTATTGGGGAATGGAGGCGCTGAAACATATTGCAGCAAGGCATCAGATATCAGAAGGTGCAGTAAAGCAAAACCTGCTGCGCAATAAGAGAAAATTAAAAAAATTATTAGAAAGGGAGGGCCGTTTATGAGAGAAGATGGATTTGAATTTTTAGAGCTTTTCGGAAACATTGATGAAGAGTATATTTATCAGGCAATGCAGCCTTGGGAGGGGCAGACAAGAAAATATGCATTATACCATATGAGCAAAAAGGTGGCCTGCCTGTTAATTATTATGATGCTTGGCTTTTGCGCAGTATTTCACAACCAGGTTTATGCAGCCATCAGCAGATTTACGACCCTGATTGGAGAGGTGTTAGGATTATCCGATGACCTGACACCTTATACAGACCTGATCCAAACAACACAGAGACAAGACGGGACAGAAGTTACTTTGAGAGAAGTGATTTGGACAGGAAACAGCCTGCTTGCATCTGTTTCTGTGAAGGGGATAGAGAATGACGACAGCGCAGGTGTAAGCGCACAGGAAAGCGTAGAGATCAATGGGCAGGAGAAAGTATGCAATTCGACGAGAGTATTCTGCAGTGGAGATTTTGAAGAAACGGGCAGTAATTATGTAATTGAATGGAATTATGGGAGCAGTTTGCAGATAAAGGGAAAAGCAGATATTAAGATAAAAATTGTTGTGCACAGAAATATGGAAGATATGGAGGGGCAGACATTTGAATTTGCATTTTCAGCATCCAAAGAAGAACTGCAGGAGAATACCGTTCACATGGAATTAAACCAGAAACTGGAGATTGATGACAAAGAGGCCGTTCTCAAAGGGTTGTCATTAAATAGTGTGGTAAGCAGTATTCAAGTGGAATGTGAGGAGCTGCCGATAGACGAAAAACAATATTATTTGAAAGTTACGGATAAGAGCGGCAGTGAATTCTGCTATTCCATGGTAAAGGTAGAGGATAGAGTGTATACGTTTCAAAATAACGACCATTTGCCTTCTTCCGAGAATGAATGGCTGGAGGTTCAAATGTACGTTTTGGCATATGAAGAGGAGGAGAATACAGAGGAACTTGTTCAGCCTGAGGAAGAATTAAGCAAAGTCTTCCAGGTAAATTATGAGAAAATGAAACCCGTAAGCCAGAAAATCAGGATTACGGTCAAGAAATGACCTGTCAAAAAATATCTGTGCTGACGGCTGTTTTATGTGGAAAAAATTTTTTGAAAAAATTGTAAAAAAGCGTAACCTCGAAGTAAAAAATACGATTATTTATTTAGATGGTAAATGATAAGGCAGAAATAAAAAATGATTATTTATCAGACGTGAAATAATTAGTTGGGGGTGATGATGTGAAATCCGGATAAGGGGGAGCTGTTGTTGGAACATAATTAGATGTTTTCTATCTGCAAAGCGGAGCTTTTATTTATTGTATCGAGAAATATTAAGAAAGAGAGTGAGAAATCATGAAATTTAGTAAATTTGTGTTATCTATGCTGACTATTACTCTGCTGGGAACGACAGTGACGCCTGCCTATGCCGCTGATGGCAGCAAGCAGACATATCCATGCAGACTGATGGAACAAACAAGTGAACAAGAGTGGGAGATGGAGGGCAAGATCGCGATATCAGACGACGACAGTATGATACTGGCGGACAAGATGGACTCCATAAGTTTGATTGCAACAAATGATTATGATTTAGATGCAGAATATGCAGCGGAAGTCAGCGACTATAAATTGAGCTCATCGTCCGTGACGGCAAGAGCGGCCGCCAAAAGCGTACAATATGCAAGGTCATGGAAAATTTACAGAAAAAGTGATCATGCTACTATGGTTCAGTGGGTATTAACAGGAGTATTTACGTATGATGGAAAAACAAGTAAATGCATGCAGACATCTATGACAAACAGCAATAAGGATTCAGGAACTTATCAGGTGACTTCGAGTTCACATTATCCATCAAGAAATTATGCAATCGGAAATTGCAAGGCAGTAAATAAAAAGACAGGAAAATCTTACGCGAGAGTCATTAAGTTTGGCGTAACAAAAAACGGAACATTGGTAACAGGATAGAAATTGCAGGTAAAAGAATGGATAAAAATTTACATTATGAAAGAAGGATGTTATGAGTGTTACGGGAATTGGTTCTGTCCAGAGTTATATTTATAATTCACAGACAGGGAAGCTTTCAACCAAAGACAGTTTTACAGATGAATTTGTGGAGTATTTTAATGGAACATTATCCGGGGAATCTTCAGCAAGCCTCAATGGATATGATCTTCAGAAAAAATGTGATATCAGTGAATTAATTGACGTAAAGGGTGGGTGGAGGAAACCCTGGTATAATCCGGATATAAATGAGTATGAAATTACCTGTGAAATTGTCAATGGGGAAGAGGCTAGTTATAGCGTAAATGGAGATAAAATTCTTACGGTATACACGGCGTTAACTTATTTGCCGGAGGAAGCAGAAGGATGGAGCGCAAAAAGCCCGTACAAGACACACCAGTCAAAAGCATATGATCCTGCAACCAACAGTATGAACATTGCAGTGGGTGATGTATTTGATCTGGGAAACGGCTATAAATTGAGAGTCCGGGAGGACTGTGTGCAGGCGGTCGGTTATTGAACAGGAAGTGGTGTCAATGATGAAAAGATCCGTCATTTGGAATATGGATTGAATTCATTGATCCATTTTGCTGACCAACAGTGGTTTGCATCCAGTATCTTGCAACAGTATACACCTATGCTTTTGAGTTTTCTAACAGAATTGGGTATAGATACAAGCAGAGAATTTACGATTAATGGTACGAAGTGTGTTGTAAAAAACGGGGAAATCCAAGAATCAGGCAATAAATGGGTAGTTCCGAGTTCTGTCCATAAGAAAGCATTACAGCGGTATGAGGAATGGCTCTCACAACCTTTACATGGAGTGCGTGAAGGGAATTTCTAGAAAATTACTTTAAATTTGGATCATATTTAGAAAAAATAAAGATTCCGTTTCTTACCTAAAATTAGGGCAATAACATAAACAAAAAGTACAGAACAAAAGTTCGAAATTGTTCTGTACTTTTTGTTGTTTATATGTTATAATGATAAGCCAAATGACTGGACTTTGCTTTTTATGTATAGTGATATGCTGTAAAGGACGGAGGAGCTTCACAATGATTAATTCAAAGATTAGAACTTATATTCATGATAATAAAGAAGAATTGTTCGGGAAATTACTAGAAGCAAGGAGAGGAAATGAGCATAAAGAAGAAAATTTCAGACAAAATTGTGCAATTATATTGGATGATTTGTTTAAGAAATTGGAGATTGACAGGAACGTAAATGTAGAAAATGAATTTACAGTATTGCAAGGGCGAATTGATTCTTTATATGGTAATTTTCTCATTGAATATAAATATCCAACAAGAATTGCAAGTTCTAATACGGCAGGAAATTTGAAATTTATAGAGCAGGTTCAAAGGCAGATGAATGGTTTCCATAAAAAAACGAGCGTTCCTTTCCATAAGATCATGGGGGTAGTTTTTGACGGATATTATGTAATATATATAAAAAAACAGGGGAATGATTGGAATATCAGTGTGCCGCAGGAAATGACCGTTGATTCATATGAGTTATTTCTTATGAGACTGCTGTCTGTAAATTCCAGCGGTAAAGCTTTGCTGGCTGATAATTTGATACATGATTTTGGGTCAGCCAGCAGTCAGTCAATTCAGGCTATTTCGACATTATATCATAAGTTGGAATGCAACAATGAAATGAATAAAGCAAAATTATTATTTGAACAGTGGCAGATTCTTTATCGGGAGGTATATGGATATAGTTTTGAGACTAAAGATTTAAGAATAAAAGGTTTAAAAGAACAGTATTCGCTGAAGACAGAGACGATAAACTATTCTTATCTGATTTTTGCCATTCAGACATATTTTTCTTTATTGATAAAAGTATTATCCCTGAATATTTTAACATACTTAAAGGGCAGTACTATGATGGAAAAGTATTGTTTCCATACAGAAAGTTTTGAAAAGTTAAGAGATGATTTTAAGGACATTGAAGAGGGAGGGATTTTTCGCAGACTCGGTATTTCAAATTTTTTGGAAGGAGATTTTTTTAGCTGGTATCTTTATCTTTGGGATGATGAGATTGGTGTACTTTTGCAGACATTGATTGAAACTTTTGAAAAATATGATTATTCAATTATTGTTTTAGAACGTGATATTGCGAGAGATATCTTAAAAAATTTATATTATGAATTGCTGCCCGCCGTATTACGGAAGAATTTAGGTGAGTTTTATACACCAGACTGGCTGGCAGAGTTTTTATTGGAAGACTTGCAGCCTCAGATGAAAGAGGACACATTATTTTTGGATCCAACTTGCGGCTCAGGTACATTTTTAGTCATGCTTATAAAAAAGATCATGAATCAATATGGATCCAGTTTGCCGTCCGAAAAACTTCTAAAAATTATTATGAACAGCGTAATAGGATATGATTTGAATCCATTGGCAGTTATATGTGCCCGTGCCAACTATATCATTGCGCTGGGAGAGATGTTATCCGAGTGTGAGGAACCGGTAGAAATTCCGGTATATTTATGCGATGCCATGTTAACTGTCTTAGAAGGATATGAAGAAAGTAAAGATTGTTATATAATTCCAACTAAGGCAGAAACTTTTATCCTGCCGAAAAAACTTGTCGATATCAAAAAATTAAATAATGTCATGGATATTGTAAACGATTGTATTCATAGAGGTGGTAATTTAGATGTATTTGAAATGCAGCTCATAAAGGAATTACCAGAACTGAGACAGAGCTTGTCACAAAAAGAATACAAGGTACTTAAGGAATTTTATATAAAGATGGAAGCGCTGAATAAAAAAAATCTGGATGGTGTCTGGGCCAATGTTATTAAGAATGCGTTTGCACCCATATTCCAAAGAAAGGCTGACTACATAATCGGCAACCCGCCATGGATTGATTGGCAGAACCTCCCGGAAAATTATAGGGAATCCATACAAAAGTACTGGTATGATTATCGCGTGTTTGATCATAAAGGACAAAAAGCACAATTAGGCAGCGCCCACGATGATATCTCCGTACTCATGACGTATGTTATCATGGACAATTTTTTGAAGGATGGAGCTAAGCTGGGCTTTGTAATCAATCAAAATTTATTACAGGCATCCGGAGGAGGCGACGGATTTCGGAAATTTATGATAAAAGAAAAAATCCCTGTAAGCGTTAAGTCTGTAAATGATTTTGTTGAAGTTGAGCCTTTTAAAGATTTGGGAGTGAATAATAAAACCGCAACTATTATTTTACAAAAGGGTGAAAAGAATACATATCCAGTTGTATATAAAAAGTGGTATAAATGCGGCAAAAATGTAATTAGTTCCAACGAGAGAAAAGAAAGTGTGTTTGAAAGAATGATCAAATGCAAAGAATTCTATGCTTCTCCAATTAATGAATACAATTCTCCATGGATGGTTGCTGCATATCATGAGAAGAAGATGTTTGATAAAATGATAAATAAAGAAGGATCTTCGTTTTATCGTGCACGAAAGGGTGTAGATACCAGTGCCAATGCGATTTTTTGGGTAAGGGAAAAGAAAAGAATGAAATCTGATTTGATACTTGTAGACAATTCTCCGGAGAACAGCCGCAAAAAGATTTCTCAGGTTTCTAATTTTCCATTAGAAAAGCAGCATATTTATCCGTTATTGAGGGGGAAAGATGTGAAAAAATGGAAGTACAACCCAGAGTATTCCATTATACTGCCTTACACAAAGGAAGGAAAAGTGATTGCAAAGGATGAATTGTTATCAACTTGTCCTAATATGTTTGACTATTTCTATTTAGACAGACATGGTTTTATTCCTGTTTTAAAAGAAAGAGCCACATATAAAAAATTTATTTTGAGACAGGATGAACATGCACCTGAGTATTCTTTATACAATATTGGCAAATATACATTTTCTCCATATAAAGTTATTTGGAAGGCATTGTCTAAAGGTGTCGCAGCGGTAACGATCTCGAATGATGATAACCGAATGCTTATACCGGATCACAATCTGCTAATGGTTCCATTGGAGAATGAATCAGAAGCATACTATTTGACAGGTGTTTTAAATGCGGATATTGTTTCACGGTTTGTAAATGCATATGTCGCGTGGTTCATATCAGGGCATATCTTAGAGAGAATCAATATACCTCGATATTGCGAAAATAAGATATTACATAATGAAATTGCTATATTGGCAAAAGAGGCTCATACTTTAGCAGGGGATGAAAAAGAATTGGAGGAAATTGAGCGTCAGTTAAATGAAAAAGTAAATAGGCTTTTATTGGATTCTGTGTGATGGACCAAATGAGAGAGGAGAGTTACGGATCGGGCAAGTACAATCAACCATAAGTGGAATGTGCTTAATTCAACTGATAGTTCGTTTATCATGAGATGATTTTCCAGTAAAATACGCACAGAAAGGAGGATTTCAGGAATGAATCAGGATGAGATAGGAAAATTTATTGCCTCTTGTCGTAAAGAAAAAGGATTGACACAAATGCAGCTTGCAGAACAATTGAATATCACGAATCGGGCAGTATCCAAATGGGAAACCGGAAAAAGTATTCCTGATGTGTCAATCATGTTAGAACTGTGTAATATTTTAGAGATAACCGTAAATGAACTATTAAGTGGAGAAAGGATTGCTATGGAGAATTATAAAGCAAAGGCGGAGGAAAATATGCTCTTATTACAAGAAAAGAAAACAAAGGCAGAAAAAGATTTTCGGCGTGTGGAAAAGATTTGGCTGGTAGTCGCTGTGTTACTTACACCAATCCATTTTGTCATTAATTATTATTTTCCTGATAACAATGGAACAGGCATTGGTTTGGCTATACTTTTTATTGGATTGATTATGTATACGGTCTACTTTTGGCAGCATTATGAAATTGAAATCAAATTGAAGTAATATGATTTCTTTGATTTTTCCAAAACCCAAGGGAGGACGGATATGTACAAATTCAGGATTAATGGAGAGAACTTCATGATAGAAACAGAACGATTAGCGTTGAGAGAATTTATGTGGGATGACTGCGATAATTTGTATGAAATTCTTTCAGATGCGGAAACAATGCAACATTATCCGCAGCCATTCAATAAGGAAAAAACCAAACATTGGATTAACTGGAATTTACAAAACTATCAAGAATTCGGATTTGGGTTATGGGCTGTAGTATTAAAAGAAACAGGGAGATTTATAGGAGATTGCGGAATTACAATTCAAAATATTGATAATGAATTCTTACCAGAAATCGGCTACCATATTCATAAAAAATATTGGAAAAAGGGTTATGGAAGCGAGGCGGGAAAAGCTGTAAGAGATTGGGCGTTCACAAATACAGATTATGATTGTTTATATTCCTACATGAAATATACCAATATTAGTTCTTTTTCTACGGCAAAAGCAATAGGCATGAGAAAAATCAAAGAGTATTCTGATAAAAAGAATGAAATATCTTATGTTTATGCAATAACGCGCAATGAGTGGGAAGATCTGTTTTGAAAAGAAAGGGTATAGAATCATTCAGAAGCAGAACACAGAACGGCAAGAGGTTATTCTTGTTAATTTTATCATGGAAAAGGAGAAAAACAATGAAAGCAGAACTTATAGCTGCGGTCATATGTATTATGGCTGCATTGGTCTTATATACGATTGGCGTGTTTGCGGAGCGGAAATCACATATGCTGAGTAAATGGCACGTGATTGTTTTTTGGGCAGGTTTGGTATTTGACACGACGGGGACTTCTTTGATGGGGATAATAGCAGATAACAGCGAAAAATCAGGTGTGACATTGCATGGGGTTACGGGGTTTATCGCTATTGTACTGATGCTGTTCCATGCAGTCTGGGCTACGGTTACTCTGACCCGCGGAAATGAAAAGCAGATGCAGACATTTCATCGATTCAGCCTCTTTGTATGGATGGTGTGGCTGTTTTCTTTTTTAACAGGGATGATTATAGGGATGGGATAACCGAAAGTTTGAGCTAAACATCTCCCTGATTTTTCTATGGTATTACTCAATGGAATAAATTCATCTGTGCAGG
>Ga0224748_10570_pt1 | contig 11619 bp, 14 predicted proteins | sample LIM_F_Water_Neg_FD_182074 | JGI IMG/M metagenome (GOLD analysis project Ga0224748, IMG submission 182074) | Enriched cells from gastrointestinal tract of the lab mouse from Pacific Northwest National Laboratory (PNNL), Richland, Washington... | ecosystem: Host-associated > Mammals > Digestive...
TATGTTTGTAGCCATAGACCGCGTATACAGCATACTGGACGCATCCTTCCATGTACCCGTCCCCGAGCAGAAGCGATCCATATTGGAGGATGTAGAACTGCTGCGCCGAGCAGGCGACCTCCTGGTTTTAGAGGTTTCTACCTTCCGCTCAAGTACAAGCCATTAAAGCATGTGAACAGCGATTGCCGCCCGAAAATCTCATTGATTTTTGGGCGGCTTTCAATTTTCGGCTGAGGCTGTTTTGCCTGAAACCCCATCGGAAATTGGGCCTGCATCCCCCGCTTTTACGCCACCACCTGCATCAGCACCAGATCCTCAGGCGCGTCATAGGTCAGAAAGGACAGCCCATGCGTCCAATATTCCTTTTTGTCCAGGTAGGAGGTAAACAGCTTCGCGCAGTGGTGGAGCTTATCATCATCATACATTCGTTTCTGGCCCGCAGCCATCTGATGGCCGGACCGGTAGATCAGGGATGGCCGCACTATTACATAGAGCGGATCGCTGTGCTCGCCCCCAACAGGCCACTTGCGCTCCTCCCGCCAAGCCTCGATCCGCTCCCGGACGCCGTCCCGGAGGTGGAGCTGATCTCCTGCCGCCGCAAAACGGGCTTCCACGAAGGGCCGCAGAGCTTTTCGGGTGCTGGAGGCCATATCGCTGTTCTCATCCTTCAGTTCCTCCCGGGTGTAGTACACTCCGCCCGCCGATTCAGCCAGCAGATCGATCCCGTCCGTCCAGCCCGGCTCGCAGGGGCGCAGTTAATAGCACGCCTCCGCCGTGAAGTCCTCCAGCGTGGACACCCCGAAGTCTCCCATAGGCGCGATCTGCCAGATCTGCCGGATGATCTCGCCGTCCGACATCCGCAGCTGCTCCCGCAGGGCCAGATGGGGCAGGGCATGGGCGATGTCGCTGAGCGTTCCGTAAGAGGACCCGCGCTTGGAAAAGACCATCCCCTCCGCCATCATCACCGGTTGATCCTTGACAAGCTGGATGCCCAAAGGCACTTCACTCTGCTCGTCGTAGCGCCGGAAGCATCGGATCGACAACCACAACATACGCTCCTCCACCGGGCCGCCCCAGTCCTCATCCCGCAGCACTACACGATCCAGGGATACGCTGTTATCCAGGTATTCATACTGGAAGGCCAGCCCATCCACCAGCGGCAGGACCTCCTCCAGTGGCTGGCCGTGGTAGTCGGAGTCCAGGAAGCTGTACTCGCGGCCAAGGCTTGTGGAGTGGGAGGCAAAGAAGTCCTCATCATTGGAGTAGATCCGCACGCTGTGCTCCAGCGCCTAGGGCAGACCGTACAGATCCCGGAAGTATTCGTCCAGAGCCTTCCCCAGCGCCAGGCCGCTGCGGTTGTCCGCACAGAACTGCGGTGGCCGGGTCTCCACATAGACTTGGAACGCCTCGCCATCCAGAGACACAGTGACCAGCGCGTCGCTGTCGATCTCCGCGCTGAAGATCACCGTATAGGTGCCCACCTCTATGTCCAGGACCTCGGCCTTGCCGCCGTAAGTGTCTGCGACGTAGGCCAGGGCCATTTCCGAGGTCACGCGCTCCATGTTCCGTTTCTCCTTCTGATGCTCCAGATACTTGCAGCTGGATAGAGCGGCCGCGCACAACACGGTCAGCAGGAGCACCAGGATCACACGCCTGATCATAAATTTCTTTGACATATTGCTTCTATGCCGCACAGATAGTCCCACCATGCGTCCCCCTTGAAATCTTCGATATAGTGATCTCCCAGGCACTTCGGATGAAACAGGATGTCTTTTGAGAGTTCATGCTTGACTTGCCGGCGCTGGAACGCACTGAGGTCGGGCCGGTTCAGCTTTTCAATGATCTGCTCCACCCGTTTCTGCATTTCAGAGCCTGCAGGCCAGCCGGAGAGCTCCTGTAATGCAGAAATAACGGGCTCCATATCCGGCACAGGTCCCACCCGCCGTCCCATTCACATCAAAATCCAGACGGATCAGCAGCGTGTAAAGGCCGCCGCAGTTCCGGCGGCATGATCTCGTCCCCTTGCCGAACCTTGTGATTTGAAGCCCGGGGCCAGGTTTTTACCGCGTATTCTGCCAGGTCTGCTTGGGAAAACTCATCACAGGGCAGGCAGTAAAAGGCGTAATATTTCTTTACGGAATCCTCCAGGGCCTCCCACACTGCCTCCGTTTCGTCCTGCGGCTTATGGACGGCCGACTCTTGAAAGTTGTTGAACCGGGGGGAATAGGTTCGCCAAGGCAGCTCTGGCCGGAAGTCATACTGCCCTTTTGGCACCAGCTGGGCCAAAGGCTTACCCTCCAGCCAGGCGAAAAAGGCGGACAGCTGTTCAAAGGTCCGGGCGGCGCCGGCCATCCCGGCAGCAAATAATTTTATCATATTCATTATCCGATCCCCCAAGCAGAAATAGCGGACTCAAGCGTCCAGCAGCTCCTTCAGATACTGGTCAACCGCCGAGAAATCCATCTCGCGGTTTCCGGACAGATATGCGGAATAGAATGCCTCCGCCTCAGCCGTGCGGCCTGGTTTGAGCAGGCAGTAGCATTTCAGCATCCTATACGCCTTGTTCCAAAGGAGCGGCACACAGGAGAGCATCCCCTCCACGTCGGAAAACTCGCACGCTGCGATTGCATCAAAGGCGCCCCAGCGGGCAAACCATGCTTCCACATCCGGGAGCCCGCTGGTGATTGCCGGGACGACCCAGGGATCCGAAACGGATACCAGAGGCTCTTTGAATATGGCAAGCGAGGAAACCTGCTCCATTCGCTGCCGAAAAATGCACTCATATTCTTTTGGCCGCTCTTTAATCTGCAGTTTGCCAGCTATGAGAGATGGCAGCCCAATGGGATGTAGGCCAACATTGATAAAAAGTAATCTCCGTAAGCCCCGCTCTGGAAGTTGAACAGCTTATAATGAGCAAAATAAAAAACTGCACAGAAGGGTCCTGAACCGACGAATAGCGGCAGATAGAGATCGGGAGGCGTCAAAAAGGACTATAGAAATGAGCCAAGGGTAAGATAACAAACAGGCGGTCGATGGCTTTTGCGGAACGCACCACAAAGGATTTGAGGTCCATATACATTTTTTGCAGCTTGAACGTAACCTCGATTTTCCAGCGGTGGGTATAATGAGAAAGAATTTCCCCATCCGAAAGGCCGAAATCAGAGCAAATGAACGCGCGGAGCGCCTTCTTGCTGCCAAACGCATCTTTGGGATAGGAGAGCAGGACAACAGCCTTGTCGATTCCATTGAGCGCCCCTTCATCTATGCTCAGGTAAATGGGGGGCTCCCTTTGCCTGAGCCAATCATCTGCTTTCCGCAGCGCTTGTTTCTGCTGCTGTTGGGTCACCTTTTGCTCATCCCATTTGCCCTTGGACAGAAAATCTCCGTAAGCCTCTTCTGCGGTACACTGCTTAAATTTTTTTCAAATCCGTACTGGTAAAAAAACTTGCCCGTTGCTTTCCTGCCTGCTATAACGTCTGTCCCTCTGAGGTTTGCTTTGTTTATTTTTCAGATTTGCTCATTTAGAGTGAACAGGACAATAAAGGATATCACATTTCCAAGAATATGCGAAAATGTACTGAGAATGCAATTACCCGATTTATGATAAATCATCGAGAAAATCAGGCTGTCAATAAACACATTGGAAATGTCAAAAATCACAACGCCAACGTTTCCCGGTGCAATATGCCCTGCGGCAAAAATAATGGACGATACAACCGCACATATCCAAGTAGGAAATAACTTTGAAGTTTTTCCGAAAAAGAAGCCGCGAAGTGCAATTTCTTCGCCAAATCCCGCAAGGATAAACTGTATTATCAGTAGTAATGTCTTGTCAAAGGATAGGATAGAACTCGTCCGTCCGAGTACATGGTCAGCAAATTCCCCACTGAAAATCAGATTTCCCACAACAATCGTTACAATGCCACTAAAGCATGGCACCAATGCCCATGCGATTACACCCGGCTTTTTAATATCCTCAACAATCGTATTAAAACGCAACCCGGATTCGGCATTTGGTGTTTTGGAAACCGCTTCCACAAGGAAGAAAAACGCAATTCCAACAAACACAGAATAACTCGCAATATTTGAGGACGGCGATACTTTTGTTGCCGTCAACACGATCATGATTGCTGCACCTATCATTGTGAGAATAGTACCCTTTTTATTATTTTCCATAGCTTGTTGATTTTTCATTTCATTTCCTCCTGTACGGCTAATATTGCCCCTCTGTAAGCCTGTTCTAAATGAGACTTAATGAGTTCTTCATCATACTCTAATGAATTGTTAGCTATGATACTTGCGTATCCATGAGCAAAAAGCGAAATTGTCAAAAAAACCTTTTTTGTTTGTTCAATATTCATACCTGTTGTCTCCTGCATTGCAGAAATAACAGGTACAAGTTCCTCTGAATCAATCATTTCGAGCAAATTGTTCTCCACTACAAAACCCGATTGAAACAGGAAACGAAACAAATTCGGTTCATCAACTGCGAAACGAATATAATTCAAGCCTATTCCAAGCATAACGCCATTCTGTGGCTTCTGAATATTCATCAAATATTCCGTATGATACCAGTCCAATTTTGCATAGACAGCTTTTTTCATTTCCTCAATCGTCGCAAAATGGTACATAACGGGATGTGTGGAGCAATTCAGTTTTTTTGCGACAGTCCGTGCGTTGATGTTTTCTCCGCCTGCTTCACGGGCAACTTCAAAGGCAGCGTTAATGACCATCTCTTTTGTGATTTTAGGTTTTGGCGGCATAACAATTTTCTCCTGTTTGGTAATTTGCGTTACGTAACGCGAGTTACATTATATGCCGTAAAACTGATTTTGTCAATCTTTCGACTGAACGTTTACCCCCATTTTCACCCTTCCCAAAAAGTATGGTGGTAAAATTTTCTATTCATGAAAGAAAAAAGAGGATTGTGGTGGATTCTGTAGTAATCGGCATTCGTGGCAATGTGTATAACTGGCTGTCTTATGGAATTGTGGGTAACTCTGTTTGCAGGACGTGGGAAAGCTGCACGTTAGCTTTTCCTTGTGCTGTGAACAGAGTTATCCATGATTCCATAGCCTGTTATGCACATTTCCGCAATGCTTCTTTTGTTCCTCCCGGCGCTTAACTGCCCCCGCTGATTGACTGTCTTTTCCGGGAGCTGAAGGCGTCAACTTTTTTATACCTTATCATTTTTTGATACAGAGAAGTTGCTCAAAATTTCATAATCTCTTGACTTTTTCTGAATTGTATTGTATCCTGTTTCCGTCATATGTCGGTATTGCTTGAGGAGGTACTTGTATGGCCAGACCAAGTCGTTGCCGCCGCGTCTGCGCGGAACCGAGTTGCTGGGGCTTTATTCCCCGAGGGAAAGAAAGCCCCAGCGAAGTGGTTCTCACCGTGGACGAGTACGAAGTAATCCGGCTGGTCGATTACGAAAAGCGAACCCATGAACAGTGCGCGGCGCAGATGGGGATTTCCCGGACAACGGTAACGGAAATTTACGAAAGTGCCCGATTTAAACTCTCCGACAGCCTCGTCAATGGCAAGACCCTGTCCATCTCCGGCGGGCATTATCGGGTCTGTCGGGGTGACCGGGAGTATGGATGTGGACGGCGTTGCCGCTGGACGGGCGGAAAAAATATTGATATTGAAAAAGGAGAGTCCCTGATGAAAATTGCAGTCCCTTATGAGAACGGTCAGGTGTTTCAACATTTCGGACACACTCAGCAGATGAAGATTTATGACGCAGAGAATGGGAAAATCGTTCAGGAACAGATTGCAGATACCACCGGCAGCGGCCACAGCGCATTGGTGAGCTTTTTGTCCGGCCTGCGGGTGGATGTGCTGATTTGCGGCGGTATTGGCGGCGGGGCCTGGGACGCTTTGGCTCAGGCTGGGATCAAACCCTGCGGCGGCGTGACCGGCGGGGCGGACGAGGCGGTGAATGCCTTCCTGTCCGGGACGCTGGAATACAGCAGCGATGTCCAGTGCAGCCACCACGGCTATGAGCATCACTGCGGCCACTGCGGCGAGAATAAGCATGGCTGCGGCGGAAAAGGAGGGAACTGCGGCGCATAAGTTCCGCTCCCACATGATAAAAGGAAACAGGAGGAATACGCTGTGGAACAAAAGTTTTATATCTGTGAGCATTGCGGCAATATCGTCGCCATGGTGAAAAATACCGGGGTACCGGTGATGTGCTGCGGGCAGAAAATGACCGAGATCATTCCCGGCGCCACCGATGCCGCTGTGGAGAAACATGTCCCTGTGTATCAGATAGAGGGCAATCTGGTCAAGGTGCAGGTTGGCTCAGCGGAGCACCCCATGCTGCCGGAACACTACATTGAGTGGGTGGCTTTACAGACCAGGCAGGGCAACCAGCGCAAGGTACTCCACCCCGGCGACAAACCGGAGGTTCGCTTCGCTCTGTGCGAGGGCGACCGCGTGGAGGCGGTTTACGCCTGCTGCAACCTGCACAGCCTCTGGAAGGCGTGACCGAATGCCCTGCATGGATTTCCAAAGCTGCTTCCCTGTTTGGAGCAGGCTGACGCCCGGGCAGCAGAATCTGATGCTGGAGCAGCTCCAAGAACGCCAAGTCGAAAAAGGGACAGTGCTTCACAACGGCAGCGAGGACTGTACCGGACTGCTTCTCGTAAAGTCTGGTCAGCTCCGGGCCTATATTTTGTCGAAAGAGGGACGGGAAATTACCATCTACCGGCTGTTTGATTGGGATCTCTGCCTGTTTTCCGCCTCTTGTGTCATGAGGAGCATTCAATTTGATGTGACTGTCAGAGCGGAGAAGGATACGGAATTCTGGGTGATCCCGGCGGAGGTTTACCGGCAGCTTATGGAGCAGTCCGCCGCTGTCGCCAACTACACCAACGAGATCATGTCCGCCCGGTTTTCCGAGGTCATGTGGCTCATGGAGCAGGTTATGTGGAAGAGTATGGACCGGCGGGTGGCCGCCTTCCTCCTGGAAGAAGCGGCTATTGAGTGTACCAGCCGGCTGAATATCACCCATGAGACCATCGCCAACCACCTGGGGACTCACCGGGAGGTAGTCACCCGGATGCTCCGCTATTTCCAGGGTGAGGGCATGGTGAAGCTGTCCCGGGGCGCGATAGAGCTTCTGGACGAACAAAAGCTGACGGCTCTGCGGGATACATAAAAACACCTCTCCTCAATCGCTGACGCAGATTGAGGAGAGGCGTTTTATCTACTGGTCCATGCCGCAGGCTGTGGACTGTTCTATCAGGCGGCGGTCGTTTGTTACCGCATCATAGAACCGAAAACCTCCGGCGAAGTTATATGTCTCATAGCCATGCCCGGCCAGGACACGGCAGGCGATATAGCTGCGCAGGCCGCTCTGGCAGATGACATACACCGGCTTACCTTGCTCTACTTCGTCCAGCCGTTCCCGCAATTCGTCCACGGGGATGTTTCGGAACCCCTCGATGTGACTGCCCTCGTACTCTTGGGGCGTCCGGGTATCCAGCAGGGTCACGCTGCCATCGTGTGGCAGGGCGTTCACATCCTCAATATGGAACTGCTTCACAACTCCGCTGGCCAGGTTTTCCACCATGAAGCCCGCCATATTCACCGGGTCCTTGGCAGAGGAGTAGGGCGGCGCATAGGCCAGATCCAGATCTTTCAGTTGGATAGCCGTCAACCCTGCGTGGATGACGGCGGCAAGCACATCGATCCGCTTATCCACCCCCTCATACCCCACGATTTGAGCGCCCAGCAGACGATAGGTTCCCATTTCAAAGACCACCTTCATGGTCATCAGCTTTCCGCCGGGATAGTAGCCCGCATGGCTCATGGGGGACAGAATCACCGTGTCCACGTCCAAGCCGGCCTTTTTGGCGCTCGTCTCGTTGACGCCGGTGGAGGCCGCCGTCAGGTCAAAGAACTTGATGACCGAACTGCCCTGACTTCCAAGATAGCGGCTGTCCCCTCCGCAGATGTTGTCTGCCGCGATACGTCCCTGCTTGTTGGCGGGACCGGCCAGGGAGATCACCGCGTCCTGCCCGGTCACAGAATGCTTCACCTGGACCGCATCCCCTACGGCATAGATGTCTGGGACAGAGGTCTCCATCCGGTCATTGACCACGATGCTGCCCTTGAGGCCCAGTTCCAGACCGGCCTCTTTTGCAAGAACGGTGTCCGGGGTGACACCGATGGCCAGCACCACCATATCGGCGTGGAGAGGGTCTGCGTCCTTCAGCAGTACGTCCACGCCGCCGCTCCTCTCCGCAAACCCTTCCACCGTATGCCCAAGGGCCAGCCGGATGCCGTGCCGCCGCGCCTCGCCGTGGATGAAGGCGGCCATATCCGGGTCAAAGGGGTTCATCAGCTGCTTTGGACGCTGGACGATGGTGACCTCTATTTCCAGCTCCCGCAGATTCTCCGCCAGCTCCAGGCTGATGAAGCCCCCGCCCGCCAGCACGACGGATTTGGGGTGATGGGCATTGATATAGTCCTTCATACGGAAGGTGTCCTCCACTGTGCGCAGTGTAAAGACCTTCTCGATTCCCACGCCGGGGAGCCGGGGCTGGATGGGACTGGCTCCGGGAGAGAGGATCAGCTTGTCATAATGCTCCTTATATTCCTCGCCTGTCTCCAGAGCTTTCACGGAGACAGTCTTTTTATCCGGATGAATTGCGGTGACCTCGTGGCGCACCCGCATATCCACCCGGAAGCGGGCGAAGAAGCTCTCCGGCGTCTGGAGGGTCAGGGCCTCGGGCTCCTCGATCACCCCGCCGATGTAGTAGGGCAGGCCGCAGTTGGCGTAGGAGACATACCCTGACCGCTCAAAGACCACGATTTCCGCCGTCTCTTTCAACCGGCGAAGCCGGGCCGCCGCTGTGGCCCCTCCCGCCACGCCGCCGATGATGACAACTTTCATTTCAGCGTTCCACCTTTCCTGTGTAGGCGGCGATGCCGCCGATATTTTTGATATTGGTATAGCCCATCTGGGCCAGCAGCCTTACCGCTTGGCTGCTCCTGGCGCCGCTGTGGCAATAGACGAACAGCGGGGTATCTTTCTTTGGCGCCACAGCAGTCACGCGATCCAGTTCCTGAAGCGGAACATTTTTGCCGCCGGAGATGTGGCCCTCCCGGTACTCTTGGGCAGTGCGGACATCCAGCAGCACCGCACCGGGCGTTTCCTGAAAGTCTTTTGCGCCCTGATCAATATCAGGCCCCTTAAAAAAATTGAAAAGTCCCATAGCTGCTTCTCCTTTCTTTTGTCTGGCAAATCTGTTTTAACTCACTTTTTTGTCCTGTGACAATGTCATCTTTCCGGTGTTTGGCCTTGCAGATCAGCTGGGTCATAGTGCCCATAGGGCAGTAGACGCACCAACTGCGGGGCTTGAACAGGGCCATGGTAAGCAGGCCGAGGACGGTGGAGGTCAGCATGACGCTATAAAACCCAAAAGCGAACTGGGCGACGCCGGGGGAAAAGAGGGTTCCATGATAAGCCCAGTGCCAAGGCAGTTGGAACGTCCACAGCAGAGTCACCGCCTGCCTGAGATTCTGTACGCCGGCAAAGACCAAATAAGTATTCCACAGCATCTGAAAGAACATGATGAAGAAAAAAATCAAAAATCCATAGCGGAACCATTTGCTCCTCAACCACTTCGGAACGTCCTTTTTCCGGGACAGGCCAAAGCGTCCGCCCAACAGACCGAACAGCTGTCCCCGGCCACAATATCGATTGCAGTAGCCCTTGGTGCCCCAGACGAGGGAAATCATCAGCGGAATACAAAAGAACAGCATACCCAACCAGGCGAACAGGATATTAAAAAGGCCCAGGGCCATGTAGGTCAGCTCCACGATCCACAGGTAATCATACCAACGCTTTTTCATACGGTTACCTCCTGAATTTCAATAATAGAGGCTGGACACTCCCTGGCGCATTTGCCGCAGCCCACGCACTTTGCTCGATCGACTTTGGCCCAAATCCCATTCCAAATCTGTATGGCGCTCAAGGGACATACTTTCACGCAGCAGCCGCAGGCAACGCAAATGTCTGTGCGAACAAAAGCACACCGTTTTGCTTTTGCTTTGATTTCCATATCATGACCTCCCGGAAGTTTTCATTTATGATACCATCAATGCCAGTGTTTTTCTGTGATAAGATTACATAAAAGAGGCAAATCAATGATAAGCAGGGAATCTGTATTACAGTCCGCAAAGCTATTTCACTACCTCCAGCGCTAGAGCGATGGGCCGCCAGTACATCCTTGTGTTCCATGACAATACGGACGTCCCTGTCAATGGTAAGATGCCAAAACCTTTACAGACAGCGTGGCGCTGTTTGAGGAATTATGGGAGGAATGGCTGAATACAAAGCTGTACCTGATAGCAAAAGGCACTTCACTATTGGAGAAAGGCTATAAGGGTGTGTTTGAGAGCCTGCCGGAAGAAAAACAGTTGGAACTTATCGTGAGAAAAGCTGATTTTGCGAAAACAGCGGAGATATATCTGTAATATTATTCCTGTGAGAAAAGGCACAATAGTTAGTGGTTAATCAACGATCAGAGAGGTTCTGTATAATGCAGGGCTTTTTTTATTGAACTTTTTTGATAAAAGACAGAATGAATGGGTGGGTGGGATTCCGGCGTAACCAGCATTGTGGAAATGTCGTATAACTGGCTGTTTTATTGAGTTGTGGGTAACTTTGTTTCCAGGACATGGGAAAGCTGTACTTTGCTTTTCTGTGTGCTGTGAACAGAGTTATCCATGACGGAATAGCCAGTTATACACATTCCCTGCAAATAAATAGATAATCCTTTTGAATATGCGATGTTTTGTTCTGTCAAAAGTTAAAGACTTGTTAAGAATTTCTATGCTATGATCAGAACATGAAGAAAATAAAACGAGGGAAAAGAGGTATACACTATGTTCTGGAGGATATTGAAAAAAGACCTGAAACGCAAAAAGACCATGAACATCATTCTGCTGTTGTTTGTCATTTTATGCTCAATGTTTGCAGCGGCGGCAGTGAACAACATTATAGCCGTTACAGGCGGTATCGAGCATTATTTCGATGCGGCGGATGTTCCCGATATCACCGTGCGGATGCTGACTAGCGAGGAAAATGACCTCGAGGAAAAGATTGGGGAGCTTGCCTGTGTCAAGGAGATAAGGAGCGAACATTGGCTGTGTGTATCAAGTTCAAAATATTTCAGTCATAACGGAAAAGAACTTGATAATTTCACGAATGCTGCCTATCTGCTTTCCGATAGTGAAATGTCGATCAATTATTTCGATGAGAACAATAACATCATCGAAAGCGCGGAAAAGGGCTGCTTTTATGCCAACACTCCTTTTTTACAGGATCTTACTATAAAAAAGGGCGACGAGGTGGAGCTTACTGTCGGAAACAGTCATCTCACACTGAAGTTTATGGGGCGGTTTAAAGGAGCGCTGTTTGATTCGGGAAACACGGCTTCTCCGTATCTTATCATAAACTCTGCGGATTATGACTATCTTGACAGAGACGAAGCCACTCATATCATAAATGGCAAGCAGTTTTGTGTAAATACATCAGATGTTGATGAGATAAGGGAATTTGCAAAGAACTATAGCGGTGTATATGTCAACGCACGAGAA
>Ga0224748_10552_pt2 | contig 11612 bp, 13 predicted proteins | sample LIM_F_Water_Neg_FD_182074 | JGI IMG/M metagenome (GOLD analysis project Ga0224748, IMG submission 182074) | Enriched cells from gastrointestinal tract of the lab mouse from Pacific Northwest National Laboratory (PNNL), Richland, Washington... | ecosystem: Host-associated > Mammals > Digestive...
CTCTAATGGTCTGCCATCCACAATCTGCATTACGTTCATCGTGCCATTTCCGATATCTGCCATCATATTAAAACCTTTCATCGAAACAGCATTATGAATACCTGCATTGAAGGGTGGGAGAAAATCAGTTCTCACAGATTCGGAAAGTATGGATTGCAACGTGGCTGGAAACGAAGAGGCGATATACAGGGATTTACGCCGCTGCCGGATAATGCGCAGACACCTTTTAAGGAGTAAATAGCAGTATATTTTAAACTCTTTTTAATCCGGTTTACAGGGCGCGTTTACGTTTTTGTAAACGGTGTGTTTACAGCAGAATATAGGAAAACCAAGGCTTTTAGCCATTTGTAAACGGTGTAAACAGAAAAAAATGAAAACGCAATAACAAGATTAACAACAATATGGAGGACTTTTATTATGCAGAAATATAACAATACAAAAATCATTATCGGGCTGGATCACGGCTACGGAAATATAAAAACAGCGCACAGGGTATTCAGGACAGGAGTGGAATGCTTTGAAGAAGAACCGATAGTCAGCACGAATTATATCAAATATAAGGATAAGTATTATGTGATTGGGGAAAACCATTTGATTTATCAGGGTAATAAGACGGATTCACAGGACTTCTTTATCCTTACGCTGGCAGGACTGGCGGAAGAACTGAAATTCCGGGGGCTGCATGAGGCAAAAGTGGCTCTGGCTGTCGGACTTCCTCTTGCTTGGGCGAAAAGTCAGGCGGCGGATTTTAAGAAATATCTGATGCAGGAGCAGGAGTTGTTCTTCTCATTCCGTAAAGAAAACTACAGGGTGCATTTGTGCGGAGTTGAAGTGTTTCCACAGGGATTTGCGGCAGTATGCAATGCTGGTTCGATGAAAGGTTTTAATATGATGGCAGATATCGGAAATGGCACGATGAACGTAATGCAGATTGTGGATGGCAGACCATTAGAGAAAAGCCTTGTGACGGACAAATTCGGTGTGTCTATCTGCATGAAGGAAATTCAAAAGGAACTGTCAAAGTCAGCGGGGGAAAGCATACCGGAGATTATGATTGAGCCGATATTGATAAACGGTTTGCAGGGCAGGACAGATGATGTGGCGAAAATAGTCAGCCGGATTGCGGAGCGGTATGCAGGAGATATTTTAAAGAGGCTGGTTGACTATGGGTATAAAGAAAATTTGGTGCATTTGTATGTGATTGGCGGGGGCGGCTGTCTGCTTAAGTATTACAGCGATATTGTTTCAAAAGGGAATGTAACTTTTATTGAGGATATCTGTGCCAATGCAAAAGGATATGAGTACCTTGCAATGCAGAAACAGCGCAGACAGGCAGTATAGAAATGAGGTTATGGAATGAGAAAGACCAATAAATGCAGCAATATAAAATTCTGCATGGAAGATGAAAAGCAGCGCAGAACTTGGGAATACTTGCAGGGCATGACACGAAAAGACGGTTCTTATGGGAAGGCACTTTCTGATGCGTTTGTGGCAGTTCTTGATGGACAACTACGGGATAGAACTGATAAAGCGGTGAGCGATTCTGCTATTTCATTGGAGCAAGATACAGATATTTTTGGGAAGATGCTGGACAGGGCGTTGGAACAAAAATTCCATGAAATCATTCAAGAGTTGCAGAAAGTTTTGGCAGAGCAGATCCGTAACAGTTTCAGTGAATATGTTTCCACAGTTCATTCTGATGCAGAAGAACTGATAGAAAAGACTGATGCAGGCGGAATGGGGCAGACGCAGGAGCCGGAATTGTCCGAGGATATGATGGCGTTTGCTTTTGCAATGGGCGAATAGACGGTTCCGAATTTTTATATTCGGTACTCAATTCTGAAAAGGAAGCTTATGGAACGGTTCCGAAAAGCTTAAATTCGGTACTGTTGCCCAAAGCGAATGACGGCTGTATTTTGCCGGAATGAGCCGTCTGTCGGAAGATTTTTCCGGCAGACGGTATTTGCCAGCGGCAAATACTACCCTCGGAGAGCGCCTTACTTCTGATGCGTATGCGTCAGAAGTAATAAGGCGTTACTTTTGACAAAAGTAACAAAACCATAGTTAGTATGTATACATAAAAATATGAGAAAGAGAGTGATGCGTTGGCGGCAAAAACAATTTCTTTTCCAAAAGGGAAAGGACATCTTACGCATAATAACAGAGATTTTATATGCAATAATGTGGTGCCGGAAAGAACAGCTTGGAACCGGATTTACATACAGGAACCATTAAGAGATGCTTATGAGAAATGTTTCGGACAGGCACTTCGGGATTATAATGCGGCGCAGAAGCGCAAGGACAGGCAGAAAGACGATTATCTGAAAGAGATAGAGAACTCCGGAAACAAGGAAAAGACATTTTATGAAAATATCGTACAGATAGGCAAAAAGACGGATACTCCGGTCGCAGATGAGAATGGGGTGATGACAGAGGAGGCAAAAGCGACGATAGAGGTCTTGGACCGCTATGCAAAGACTTTTCAAGAACGTAATCCAAATTTATATTTATTTAACTGTGTGATGCACTTGGACGAGGCAACGCCGCATCTGCATATAGATTATATCCCTGTGGCGCATGGATATAAAAACGGCATGAAAACACGCAACAGCCTGACAAAAGCATTCCAGCAGATGGGATTTGCAAAGGCGGTCAGCAGAAAACAGAATGAAACGGTAGCATGGCAGGAACGGGAGAGGGAATATCTGACAGAACTGTGCAGGGAGCAGGGGATTGAGATAGAAGTTCTCGGTGTACAGCGTGATAATCTGTCATTGCCGGAATATAAAGCCGCAATGCGAGAAGTGGAGGAGTTGGAACAACAGGCGGTGGTGTTGGATAAGCGGAATGAGACTCTTGAGCAACAGAATGATGATCTTGCGCAGAAGACAGCAGAACTTCGTGGACAGGTGCAGGAAATGGAGGTACAAAACAATGAGCTGGTTCTACAGGCACAGAAACTCACAGAGCAGATTGAGAAAGCAGAGGAAAAAGAAAAAGCGGCGAAGGAGGTTCTTGCGAAACATGATTTGAGGGCGGAAACATTTAAAATGATTTCAAAGGAAGTGGCGGCAGAAACAAAAAATATGAAAAGCATTGCTGTTCCAGTGACAAATCTTTTCGGCAGTGAGGAATATGTCAAAGTAAAGAAAAGTGACTGGAATAAAATGCTGGATGCTTTCAGTAAGGCGGTATCGAGAAATCATCTCTTGGAGAAGTATGAGAAGAAAATATCGAATTTGGAGAAGAAGATAGCTACGCTTAATGAGCAAGTCGAAAAATTAAAGCGGTTTGTAGCATCAAGAGGACTTGGGGAGGCGTTTGTGGAATTTGTAAAATCGCTTGCGCCAAAGACCATGAAGCAGAGGCTGGAGGATGCGAAATCAGATGCTATGGAGCATAACCAGCAAAGAAAGAACAACCAACAGGATATAGTAAAAAAGAATAAGCAGTGGCAACAGGAAATGTAATTTTTAAGGAAAGTGAGGAACAAGCAATGAATATAACTTATGAAAAATGTGGAGATTATCTGATACCGAACTTAATTCCTGATCCAGAGCCGGAGGGAGAGTTGAGAAAGTTTGGGTTGATGCGGAAATCATACTTGGAGAACCATAGACGAGGCATTTATTCAGGGCTGTTGTTATCGGGCGAATTAAAGAAACATCTGCTTATGATACAGGCACAGGCGGAAACGAGATTTGATTTGCTTGTGGAACAGATGGCAGAGCGAGAAGGAGTGACGGAGCAGTTAAAGGCACAAGAACAGATGCTTTGGGTAAGGAGAATGAATAATATTAGAAATGCAGCTGAGGAAATCGTTTTAAAGGAGATAGTATACTGCTGATAAAGGTGGAGTAGGCAACTGCTCCACTTTTACAATATGTCATGAGAAATTTCAGTCAAAGGTTATTTTTCCGTGTTCTTTTTCAAATTCGGCAATGTGCCTTTTTATTAAAACTTCCAATTCACGGTTAGCAGAACGTGCATTATAATCTGCAATGTAGCGGAACTTTTTAAGCAATTCGGCATCTGTTCTTAATGTAAATTTAGCTGTATCAGTCATCGTGATTATACCTCCAATATGACATTATTATACCGTCGAAATGACGGCTAAAAATATATTGACGGCATAATGACGGCATATTATAATTTCAGTATAACAAATTAATAGGAAAGAGAGTGTAATATGGCAACAAGAGATGATAATTTATTAGATGTACTTATGGAAGAAAGAATACATAAAGGTCTGGAAAAAGCATTAAATGATAATGAACTGTATAAATCTGCACAAAAAGAAGTTGATGAAGCTATCAATGAACTAGAGAAAGCAGGATTAAGTCGGGAGCAGAATAAAGTGGTAGACAAAGCTATTTCCGCGGCTAATGCCAGTGGCGCCGCATATGGTGCAACTGCTTATAGACAGGGATTTAATGATGGCATAAAGTTGATATCAGAAGTAAATCAAATCAGCCTGACAAATAATATAGCAAATTAGCAGAATCTGATAGCGGAAAAATAATATGTTATTTATGATTGTAGTTTGCATTTAACTTTTTGTATTGCATATTTTACATTTGATAAAATATACATTTGAAATTAGCAATGGGCGTTTGCTTTGATAAAATCAGCAAGCGCTTTATTTTATTAAAATTAAACACTGTATTACATTTCATATACCATATGATAAGCTAAAAGATTATTTTGACATTATCAAAAAAAAGTTTTATAATATGCGTGGAGGAAACGGAATATTATGACTATTTCAGAACAAATAAAAGTATTATGTGTTAGATGTAATGTAAGTGAGGCAGAATTGGCAAGGCGTTTAGGAAAATCCCCTCAGAGTTTTAATTCCAAAATGAAGAGAGGCAGTTTTTCGATACCGGAGATTGAAAAGGTGGCGGACGTTTTAGGTGTTTCTTTTAACAGAGAGTTTATATTAGAAAATGGAGATAAAATATAATGAATGCAGAAGATGTGAAAGAGTTCAGGCTTGGGGAATTATTTTGCGGACCGGGAGGACTTGCGCTTGCTGCCATAACTGCCCAAATAGATAATCCGGAATACAGGATAGTTCATAAATGGGCAAATGATTATGATTTAGATACCTGTAATACATATCGGAGAAATATATGTCCTGATGATGAAGAAAGCGTTATCTGCGGCGATGTGAGAAAATTAGATATAGAACCTTTAGGTGATATTGATGCACTGGCGTTTGGGTTTCCATGCAATGATTTCTCTGTTGTAGGTGAACAGAAAGGTTTTAATGGAACTTTCGGACCGCTATATACATATGGGGTAAAGGTATTGAAGAAATATCAGCCCTTATGGTTTCTTGCTGAAAATGTTGGCGGCTTAAAGAGTGCGAATGAGGGAAAAGCCTTTGAGAAAATAAAGAAAGACTTGATTAAGGCAGGATATAAAATATACCCGAATTTATATAAATTTGAAGAATACGGAGTACCGCAGGCAAGGCACCGTATGATTATTGTGGGCATACGGAAAGATTTGCCTTATGAATTTAAAGTACCAAGTCCTGCACCGTATAAGGATATGGATGTGACCTGCAGAACGGCGATTGAAAATCCGCCTATTCCTGCTGATGCGGCAAATAATGAGCTGACAAAGCAGTCGGCGCAGGTAGTAGAACGCTTGAACTATATTAAGCCGGGGCAGAATGCGTTTTCGGCAGAACTTCCGGAAAGACTAAAATTGAACGTCAGAGGGGCAAAAATCAGCCAGATATATAAAAGGTTAGATCCTGATAAGCCGGCATACACAGTGACGGGTTCCGGCGGCGGGGGAACACATATTTACCATTATGCTGAACCGAGGGCATTGACAAACCGAGAAAGGGCAAGACTTCAAACATTTCCAGATGACTATGTTTTTGAAGGCGCTAAAGAATCAGTTAGAAAGCAGATAGGTATGGCGGTTCCTTCTAAAGGGGCAAGGGTTATTTTTGAGGCGATATTAAAGACTTTTGCCGGAATACCATATGAAAGTGTAGACGCGTATACCGGATGCGATGATTAGAAAATGAGGTAAAGATATGCTTAATTATTGGTGGGTGACAAGACCAAAAAGGAAATTAAATTCTGTGCCGGAAGTGTTGGCAGCGTTTGCGGATTTATCGCTTAATCAGGAGTGGGATGGGCAGAGAGATTCGCATTTGGCATATGAAGATGCTTTGGAAGCGGCAGGATTAAAACGCAAAGGGGAAAGACGTGATCAGACAGGTGGCGGTGCAAGAACATATAAAGCGTGGCTTGCCAGTCTTGGGTTGATTTTTACACAGGAATCAACAGGGAAGATAAAATTGACTTTAGCAGGAGAAGCTATTATGAATGGTGATTCTCCGGTAGATGTACTGACAAATCAGATATTGAAATATCAGTTTCCCTCATCATTTTCGCTTGGAAGAGGTGTGCAGGTAGCTGAACGGTTTAAAATCAGACCATTCAGATTTTTATTAAAACTTCTTGATGATAGTAAAATCGGTTATCTGACGGAAGAAGAAATTGCTAAAATTGTTGTTACAGAAGCCGAGAATGAAAGTGATAAGTGCTTTAACTATATTGTCGATAGAATTATTCAGTTCAGAAATTTTGGCGACAGCTGTTTAGAGGAAGATTTTTTTCAAAAATATCAGTCCTCTAAAGGAGAGGTTAATCCAGAACACCCATACAGTCATTTGATGGATTTAGCGAATACCATTATTAATTGGCTTGAGTATACACAGCTTGCTAAGCGGGAAGATGGTAAAGTGGAAATTCTTGATGCTAAGCGGGAAGATGTCAGAAAGACTTTAAACGAAAGACCTAATTTTATTGACCGTCCGGAACAACATGAATATTTCCAGAGGAAGTATGGCATTGATCCGAAACACAAGAAAGACAGTCGTAACCTTGCCATGACGCAGACCATTACAGCAATGCTGATCGCTAGGCAAAAGGTAAGGCAGGCTTATATTGCTGAATCACTAGAACGCCCGATTACAAAAATAACGCCTTTGGTAGTTGACTATATTGTGCAGAGAACAGGGATAGATGGAAAAACTGTTGAAGACATTTTGATTGAAACATATCCGAATGGCTCTGTCGGTGCATTTATGACAAAATATTTTGAGATGGCATTTAAGGGGCGTGATGAAGCGACAGAGTTCGAGAAAGCGACAGTAGAGCTGTTTCAAGACGTGTTTGGATTTGAAGCAAAACATGTTGGACCGATAGGTTTAACGCCGGATGTGCTGTTGCTTTCTAATGAAAGTGGATTTCAGGCGATATTGGATAACAAGGCATATCATAAATATACAATCAATAATGACCATTATAACCGTATGGTACATAATTATATTGGAAATATAGGCAATTACAGCAAATCGGACAAGCCGCTTGCCTTTTTCTCGTATATTGCGGGCGGTTTTGGAAGTAACATCGACAAACAGCTTAAAAATATAGTTGATGCAACAGATGTAAATGGTTCGGCAATCAGTGTGTCGAATGTGATAAAAATGGTGGAGCAGCATAGAGAGAAACCTTACACACATCAGCGGATAAAGGATATTTTTAGTGTCAACAGGCAGGTGTTAATGAAAGATATTATATAGGACAGTGATGTGATAGATGGATAATCTGACAAAAGAGCAGCGTAGAAAGAATATGCAGCATATTAAGGCGAGGGATACCAGCATCGAAGTGAAACTGCGTAAATCGCTGTGGAGCAGAGGATATCGTTACCGGAAGAATTATGACGGACTGCCGGGGAAACCCGATATTGTATTAACGAAATACAAAGTAGCTATTTTTTGTGACAGTGAGTTTTTTCATGGAAAGGATTGGGAAGTATTAAAGCCGAGATTGGAAAAGAGTAATAACAGCCAGTATTGGATTAGTAAGATTTCCAGAAACAGAGAGCGTGATGATGAAATAAATAAGAGGCTGTTGTTTAAAGGGTGGACGGTTATTCGGTTTTGGGGAAAGGATATTGTTAAAAATGTGGATGAGTGTGTAAGGGTAATTGAAGAGGCAATATGGGATATAAAATTGCAACAATAGGAAGAAATTGAATGTGTAACTGGACATAAAATGGAGGATTTATGAGAATTATAGATTTATTTTCAGGAGCTGGGGGATTAACCTTTGGGTTCTATTACAGAATAAAACAGAATAAATTTGTAAGAAACAGAAAAAACTCTTTTGTTTTTGCAAACGAAATTGACCCATTTGCGGCAGAAGCGTTTGAAGTTAATTTTCCAGATATAAGAATGTTAAATAAGGATATAAAACAGTTAGACAAAGATACAATTGAACAAATGATAGGAGAGGAATCTGTAGATTTAATTATTGGAGGACCACCATGTCAGTCATTTAGTACAGTTGGTCAGAGAGTGTTTGATGAGAAGGCAACATTGTATGAAGAGTATCTACGAATTTTAAGTATTGCAAAACCAAAGGTATTTCTTTTTGAAAATGTTAAAGGCATGTTGTCTATGAGAGAAACATTTTATAAGACAGATACTGATGGAAACATAGTATATGAAATTAAAAAAAATAAGGAGACTGGAAGAGAAAGAAAATATCCTGTGGTAGAAAGATATGGTAGAAAAATAATTGATATTATCAAAGAAAAGTTTGCGTTTATAACTGATGATTTGGGATATAATATAAGTTGTCAGGTTCTCAATACTGTTGATTATGGAGTGCCTGAAAATAGAGAGAGGGTTTTTGTTGTTGGAATCAGAAAAGATTTAGATATGGAGTGGAGTTATCCGCTAGTTAACAAGGGTAATAAGCTTTCACTTAAAGATGCAATATCGGATTTGCCGGCTGTTTCGGAAAATGAAAATATAACTCAGTATTGTTCACAACCTCAAAATGGTTATCAAAGATTGATGAGAGGAAATAATAATGTATTGACAGAGCATTATTGTGGAATATATGGAGATAAAATACGAACAGTTATACAAAATGTTAAGCAAGGTGAGGGTAAGGACGATTTTAATAAATTGATTGATGCGGGAGTGATTGATAAAAAATATAGATTAACATCGGGATATAAAAATACATATGGTAGGTTGATTGAGAATATTCCGGCACCGACCATAACCAATAATATGACAGCACCATCGGGATTAAGATGTATTCACTATTCACAGAATAGAACATTAACTCCAAGAGAGGGAGCAAGAATACAATCATTCCCAGATTGGTTTGAATTTAGGGGTGGGGTTGGTAGTGTTACAACACAGATTGGAAATGCAGTACCTCCATTAATGGCGTTAATATTAGCAAGACAGATAGAAAAATTGTTGAAAGGATAGATGGCATGATTGCAGAAATTGAAAATAAAGAAATTAATAATAGAAATACGGATGATGCTATATATTTCAATTTTTCGTATGCAGCGTTAAAACTTTTGGGCAAAAATTTATACAGTAATGCTGCTAATGCCATATCCGAATTAGTTGCCAATGGTTAGGATGCAAAGGCAAAAAATGTATATGTATATATTGATATGTCTGATAAGGAACATTCAACCATAGAAATTATTGACGATGGAATTGGTATGGATTATACTGATTTATCTCGTAAATATGTGTGGATCGGTAGAAATAAAAGAAAAGATGCAGAATTGTTGGAAGATGATAAAAAAAATGTAATGGGAAGAAAGGGTATTGGTAAATTAGCGGCATTATATCTATCAAATAATTATTTTATTCTAACCAAAAAAAACGCAGGCGCTGAAGCAGATCAGTGGGAAATTAATCTTTCTGTGTATGATGACTCGGATTTCCCCAAACTTGATCGCGTTAATAAAAAGATTCATTTGGTGAATGATGAGATATGGGAGAAAAATCAGCATGGAACAGCAATTGTGTTGCATAATGTAGATTTGAGAAGGAATGGCGCAAAAAGAATAGAAGCATTAAAAAGAGTATTTGCAGATTTTTATTTAATTGATGAGTTGACTTCAAGCATATATGTTGGAGTAAAAACTGGTAAATTTGAAGATGTAACTTTTGAAAAAGTGGAAAAATTTGTGGCTTTTGAGAATTTTTATGCAATGTATGATAATACTGACCAATGCCAGTATAAGAAAATGAAAAAGAATATTGCTTTTTCGTGGGCATCAAAGTATCCAAATGTTGCAAATAAAGAACGCAGTACTATTCTTTGGAATGAAAATGATTTTGCTCATAAAGGTAAAAGGTTTTTTAAAACTGAGAGTGGTGAGTTAATTGAAAAGGAATATGAGTTAATAGGTTGGGTCGGTGTACATGCCACGATAGAATCGAGAAATGCTGTGGATAAAAAGTTTATACGAAATGATATCTATCAACCTAATAGGCTTAGGATATATGTAAGGAACAAGTTGGCAGTAGCGGACTTTTTTGAAATGCATCCGAGTACACAGGCGATGTCAAATTATGTAGAAGGGGATATAACTTTTAATATTTTGGATGACGATGATTTACCAGATATTGCAACCTCAAGTCGTCAAGATTTCCTTGATGATGAACGGGTAGAATTGTTAATATCGTTAATTGATCCAATTGTTAATGCAATGTTTAAAGTAAGAAATGATATAGGACAGAAGATTAGAAAAGAAAACGAAGACTATGAAGAATATTTAAGAAAGCAAGAGGAGGAAAGGCGTAAAAAAGCGGAAGAAGTTCGCAAAAAAGCGGAAGAACAGGCAAAAGAAGCAGAGAGGAAAAGAGAAGAAGCGGAAGAAAGGCAAAAAGAGGCTGAACATAGCAAGCAAGAAGCGGAAGAAAGGCAAAAAAGTGCAGAAGAAAAAGCTGAAAAAGAACGACAGCGAGCACAATATATATTGAATGTGAGCGGTGTTGAAGATAAAAATATTATGAACTCTATACACAGTATATATAATATGTCAAATCGAGTAAAAGAAAATTTAGATGATTTGAGCGGAGTGGTTCAGAAATCTGATAAGGGCATGAAAAAACTTGAAAAAGCAGTAATGTCAAATCAGCGAATATTATCCGTATCTAAAATAATTTCAAAAGCTGGAATGATTGTAGATAATAATGATGCTTCAAAGCAAGTTGAATTAAACATATTTTTAGATGAATATGTAAATAACGTTCTTTCGTGTATTTATGATAAAAGTGATATAGATATTGCATGTGATATTGGTCGAGATTTTGAGTATATAACAAAAATTAAGCCATTATCATTCATTATGATGATAGATAACATTGTCGGAAATGCAATAAAAGCCAATGCAACAGAACTTAGAATAGTAGTGGATGGTACATCGAATGAATACTATATTATAAAGTTTATAGATAATGGTAATGGAATTGACCAATCGGTACACGATATAGAAAGTTTATTTGAGTTTGGTGTTACAACAACGAATGGTTCTGGGTTAGGTCTTTTTTATGCTAAGAAGTACATGGATGATATACATGGTAAAATAAATATAGTGCCGAATGGAGATAAGGGGATTTCGGTAGTGTTAGAATTTAAAAAACAAAAGAATTGAGGAGAAAAATATGCTACGAGATTTAACATACAAAGTGGTTGTAATTGATGATGATCCGGATTTGTATGAAGATTACGTTGAGGAGATTGAAG
>Ga0224748_10077_pt2 | contig 11611 bp, 8 predicted proteins | sample LIM_F_Water_Neg_FD_182074 | JGI IMG/M metagenome (GOLD analysis project Ga0224748, IMG submission 182074) | Enriched cells from gastrointestinal tract of the lab mouse from Pacific Northwest National Laboratory (PNNL), Richland, Washington... | ecosystem: Host-associated > Mammals > Digestive...
GCAAATGTAGAACTGTTTAAGAAAATGATACAGGAGGGTGATCAAATGTGTGAGGAATTGAAGGAACTGCTGGCGCCTGAGATTGTGGAATTTAAGATACGTCTGGCGGAGCAGAATGCAAAACTGGCAGACAAGGATGCGAAACTGGCAGACAAAGATGCAAAGCTGGCAGACAAGGATGCAAAGCTGGCAGACAATGCTGCGGAGATCGCAAAACTCAAAAAGCTGCTTGCAGAAGCCGGAATAAAGGAATAAAGAATCAATCGAGTAGTGGAGAAGGTCGTTCCCCTACTCGATTCTAACCTATGAGCAGGAGCATATCCTTGAAAATAGCCCCGTTCATTATCAAAAATAGGCGCAAATGTAGAACTGTTTAAGAAAATGATACAGGAGGGTGATCAAATGTGTGAGGAATTGAAGGAACTGCTGGCGCCTGAGATTGTGGAATTTAAGATACGTCTGGCGGAGCAGAATGCAAAACTGGCAGACAATGCTGCAAAACTGGCAGACAAAGATGCAAAACTGGCAGACAAGGATGCAAAGCTGGCAGACAATGCTGCAAAACTGGCAAATAATGCTGCGGAGATCGCAAAACTCAAAAAGCTGCTTGCAGAAGCTGGCATCAAAGAATAAAGAGCCATGACAGGGGGACTGTGTAAATAGTCCCCCTGTCTATGCATATGGGATTCTAATACTCTCTCCGGTCAGAAATTAGAATCGTGAACCATCTGTTTCGCACCATTGCCTCGTTAAAATTTCTAGACGATGCCAAAGCGTTTTACGGATCAGAACCAATGATTTTATAAATGAGAAATCCCTGCTTGACAACGCCGCTATACGGTCGTATAATAAATTATACAAATGTATAAGGAGGCATTGATCCATGGAAAACACACGAAAGAAGCTGGGGGAAGCCGAACTGGAAATCATGCAGGTGATCTGGGACAGTGGAAACGCTGTGACCTCAAACCATATTTTGAGGCAGCTGCAGGGACGAAGGCAATGGCAGCTTTCCACGCTGATGACATCATTGTCAAGGCTGGTCGATAAGGGATTTGTCAGCTGTGACCGTTCCACGGGAAGCAATCTGTACGCTTCCATAATACCGGAAAATGAGTACAAGACCGGAGCGAGCAGACATTTTCTCGAAAAGCTGTACAACAATTCGATAAAGAGTATGATAGCATCACTGTACAGCGATAAGGCGATTCAGGACGCTGACATTGAGGAACTCAGAAACTTTTTAGATGAATTGGAGGATGAACGATGACTGCGATATTTTTGTCTTTTTTGACGATTTCACTGTCTGCCGGATCGCTGGTGTTGGCACTGATCCTGCTCTCACCGCTTTTTAACATGCGATACGCTGCCAAATGGAAATATTTTATCTGGATATTTCTGGCGTTTCGGCTGCTGGTCCCCATTGGCGGAGGCGGTCAGTTTATCACCGACAGGCTGGCACAGGCGGGAACACATGTCGTGCCTGGATCGGAAAAAGAAAACGCGGACGCTTCGGCGGAGGCGGCGTACAGACCGATCATGGTCGAGATACCGGAGCAGATGACCACGCCGATCACCGTGCAGAATGCTTTACAGTCCGGGGACAGCGATATTGAGATCAATATCACACTGCTTGACATCGTGGCGTTTGTCTGGATGGCGGGCGGCATGATCTTTTTATCCATACATTTCATCAGCTATTTCCACTATAGGCGACAGGTGGTGAAAACGGGAAGATTGACGGAAGATGACCATATTTTCAGTCAGATCCTGGATCTGAAACGCGAACTGCACATCAGCCGCACGGTGCAGGTGATCGAGTACCGCGAAGCTGAAAGCCCTATGATCATGGGATTTTTCAAGCCTATCCTGATCCTGCCGGAAGTGGGGTACAGCCCGGATGAACTGTATTTTATCTTAAAGCACGAGCTGGTCCATCTAAAGCGGGGCGATACTTATCTGAAACTGCTGTTTGTGACAGCGAATGCCGTTCACTGGTTCAATCCGCTGATCTGGCTCATGCAGAAGGAGGCTGTCATTGACATGGAACTGTCCTGCGATGAAAGAGTCACCCAGAACATGGGTTATGCCGTGCGCAAAGCGTACACGGAAGCGCTGCTGTCCATGCTCCACAGGCGGTGCGGCAGGAGAGCTGTACTGTCGACACAGTTTTATGGAGGAAAAAAGATCATGAAAGTACGTTTTCGCAATATCTTAAAAAATCGAAGGAAGAACGGGATCCCTATTTTGATCTGTGCAGTTGTCCTGACGATCAGTTTGGGGACGCTGGTAGGATGCTCTGTCACAAAGGAAGACGCTGCAAATGCGGATGCGGAAAACCAAAGTGCAGGAAGTGCGTCTGTCCAGTCACAGCCGACGGATGTTCTGGTTACAGATATTCAGGCAGATATTCAGACGGACGATCAGATGCAGCAGGTGCCTGCTGATGATGCTTCTGAGGGTGCTGATGCATTGGAACGTACAAACACACTCACGTTCCTGAAAGAAGGAGAAGAGGAACACAAGCAGGCAACGCTCGCGGTTGGCGATGGATATTCCATCTATCTGCCCGACGGTGAATGGCAGCAGTCGGACACTGATATGTGGACAGCGGCAGTGAACGAACAGGTTCATCTCTGGGTAATGCATTATGAGGATAAGACGATCGAGGCAGTCGGTCAGGAACTGACAGACGATGGCTATGTGACAGAGGAGGACGGCAGCAGGCAGAAACAGGAAGGGGATCTGCTGAACCATGCACTGCTCAAACAGACTGAGAGCGATGTGTGGGGTGTATTCTATTGTTATCCGGCTGAAGCCGAGGAAGGCTGGGGCAGGGAACTGCCTGTGATCGCAGATACGTTTGCAGTATCCTTCGGGGCAGCCCCGGTGAACAATGACAGTGCCGACGAATACCTGCAGGCAAAGGACTGTGAGGAGATCAGCAGTATCATGGACGAGTTTGCGTCAGCGTACTTTGACGGCAATGCTGACACCATCCAGACTTTTCTCGCAAGCACCTACAAAGGGCAGATCGAAACCTACGAGAGCGCGGGTGAAGTCAGTGACCTGACTTTGAAGGGATTGTCCGATAACGACGAGAAAAAGATCGAGAACGGAAACTATGTTGTCTCCATGCAATTCAGGGACAGCAGCTATGAAGATATGTTCCTGTATCTGACCTGTATGCTCAGCAGACAGGAGGACAGCTGGAAGATACAGTATTACGGTGTGGAGGCGTAGATCCGGAGTGCGCATTAAAAAATTACTTCCATGCTCTGTTAGATGTGTAACGCGATCTGAAAAAGCATACAGAGGCATAACACAATATTTTTTGAAAAAAAGCCCTATATTTAGAGCATTCCAAAGCATTTAAAAGTGTAAAAGTCGGGCTGATTTATATAAAGTTCGTGCAAAGTTCATATAAAAATAGAAAGAATTGTGCTATAATCATATCATAAACAGGAAAAGAGGTTGATATGAAAAGATTGAGAAAGCTAACAGGGGCTGCGGCTGTCCTGACACTTGTTGTTATGATTGTAGCACTGTTCCGGTTTCACGGGGAGGAGGTGTCCGAGCCAGGGCAGCAGGTTGCGTACGATCTGGATGAGGGATGGAACCTGGTCTCCCTTCCGGCGAGCAAGGACGTGTCGGAGATGACACCGCTTGTCCGGGAAGCGCTGTCATCAGGCACTTCTCAGACGGTAGATCTGCCGTATCGCGCGAGCGGGGAGGTGCTTGTTTTTCAGAGCACATTGTCGCACGACTTTGCCGGGATGACACTGGTTTTCTCCTCCGCAGGGGCGGCTGTCCGCGTCCTGTTGGACGGGGAAGTCCTCTTTGAGTACGGACTGGATGCGGCAGCGGATCAGGCGGCTGGCAGCAGCGATTACTATGTGAACATGCCGTCCTACTTTGAGCGCGGTGAACTGTGGATCGAGCTGATCGCATCTGTTCCCGGCACGGAGGCAGAGCTTGAAGCGGTTCAGATCGAATCGCGGGACATGATCATGATCGGGCTCGTGGGGGGCAGTGTCGCGGATATCGGGTGCTGTCTTCTGATGCTGTTCATAGCGTTTGTCATGTTCATGCTCGCCCTGATACGGCGGTACACGCGCCAGCCGCAGAGGGGAGAAGTCTATCTGGGATTGTCCGGGATCGCGGCGGGAGTATACTGTTTTATCAAAACAGATACGCTGGGGATATTTTATAATTTGTATGAGCCCTATGTGATGCAGGAGTATCTGGTCGTGCTGGTGCCGCTGTTTTTGGCGCTGTACCACGACCACAATCTGCGGACGAGATATCCGCGCCGCTTCTCGGCGCTGTTGGGCTGTGTGAGTGCCAATGCGCTGCTGCAGATCGCACTGCAGGTGCTGGGTGTATGGTATATGGAGGATATGGTGATCCTGTCTGCAGCCGCGATCAGTGTTGTCTGCGCGGCTGCCATGGTGAGCCTGATACAGTCCGGGTATGAGAATAAACGTCTGTATATGCTGCTGCCCGTGTCAGCCCTGGCGGCACTGCTGTCGGGCGTGGCGGCGGAGAGTATCGCGCATGTGATCGGCGGAGGCATGTACGGCAGTATGGCGGGGCAGTACGGCATGACGATATACAGCGTCTCGATGGCAGCCCTGCACATCCTGCAGCTCTCAAAAGAATACCGGGAGAGTGCGGAGCACAGCGCGCGCCTTCTGGAGGAGAAGATCAAAGTGACAGAGCAGCAGAACGCACAGCTCGCACTCGCCAAGAAAGACGCGGATGACGCCCGGCACGAGGCGCTTGCGGCAAATGAGGCGAAGGGAAGGTTTCTGGCAAACATGTCCCACGAGATCCGCACGCCGATCAATGCGGTGCTCGGCATGGACGAGATGATCCTGCGTGAGACGAAAGAGCAGCAGGTCAAGGAGTACGCCATGGATATCTACACGGCAGGACAGACGCTGCTGTCGCTGATCAATGATATCCTTGACTTCTCCAAGATCGAGTCCGGTAAGATGGAGATCGTGCCGATCGCGTATGATCTGAGCAGCATGATACACGACCTGGTGAACATGGCTGCACAGCGGGCGGCGCACAAGGATCTTTGCCTGGAAGTGACGGTCGACCCGCAGATCCCCTCGCGACTGTACGGCGACGATGTGCGCATACGGCAGGTGCTGACCAATATACTGACCAATGCGGTCAAATACACGCATGAAGGGACGGTGTGGCTGCGGGTGCAGTGCCGCGGAGACGGCGGTACGGTGGTGCTCCTGTTCGAAGTGGAGGACACAGGCATCGGCATCAGACAGGAGGATCTGCCAAAGCTCTACACAGAGTTTGAGCGCATCGAGGAGGACAGGAACCGCAGCATTGAGGGCACCGGGCTTGGCATGAGCATTACGCTGCAGCTCCTTTCGCTGATGGGCAGCAGGCTGCAGGTCGAGAGCGAGTACGGAAAAGGGTCCAAATTCTATTTTGAGCTGGAGCAGAAGATCGTCGACAGCACGCCGATCGGAAACTTTGAGTCGAGGATCCGGCAGATCGCGGAGGATTACGACTATCGATCAAAGTTCTGCGCGCCGGATGCAAAGATACTCGTCGTCGACGACAACGCCGCCAACCGCAAAGTGTTCCGGCACCTGTTGAAGGAGACGCTTGTTCAGGTGACGGATGTGGAGAGCGGCATGGAGTGTCTCGAACTGGTACAAAAGAACCGCTACGACCTGATCTTTCTGGATCACATGATGCCCGATATGGACGGGGTGGAGACGCTGCACCGCATAAAGGAGCTTCCCGGCTGTCCCTGCAGGGACACACCCATCATTGTGCTGACTGCCAATGCAGTGTCGGGCGCAAAGGAGAACTATCTGTCCGAGGGATTTGACGATTTCCTCTCCAAACCGATCGTGCCGGACAAGCTCGAGAATATGATCATCAGCAGGCTGCCAGAGGGTCTGCTGAAAGAGGCTGCCGCCGACAGCAAGAAGACCGTGCCGCCGGCTGGGATAGGAGGACAGGCGGAAGCTCCGGACACGCTTCCCCAGGTGGACGGTCTCGACTGGCAGTACGCGTGGATGCACCTGCCGGATATGGAGCTGTTAGCGTACACAGTCAGGGAATTCTATGGTCAGATCGATCACAGTGCGGACAGGCTGGAAACGTTCTACAGCCATATCGCAGAGCCGGGGCAGACAGAGCAGTACCGGATCCAGGTGCACGCCATGAAGAGCCTCGCGGCGACCGTGGGGATTTTGCCGCTTTTCGGTGTCGCAAAACTGTTGGAGTATGCGGCGAAAGATGGTAATATAGAAGTGATAGTGTCTGTCACGCCCGTGTTCCTGCGCGAGTGGCGCAGCTATCGCGGGAAACTGCAGGGCGTCTTTGGCATAGAGGAGACGGCAAAAAAGGAAGCTGCGGACAGCGCCGTCATACTGGCGCTCGTGGAAATGGTCCGTTTCAGCGTGCAGGAGATGGATATTGACGAGGCGGACCGGATCATGGCGCAGCTGCAGGGCTATGCATATCCTGACCGGATCGGCGGGAGTATGCAGAAACTCGCAGAGGCAGTGACCAGCCTCGATGTGGAGGCGGTGGAGGCGTGCGCTGCGGTTTTGGCAGAACAGCTGGCATACATAGAATAGAGAATCGAAGGAGAAGGAAATGAAAAAAATACTATTGATCGGAAAACTGAACAGTGTAGTGAAGGAGACAAACCAGTTTTTGTCACAATATTTCCATGTCCAGCTTTGTTCCGAGAACGCAAATGTTGCGGAGGGGATGCTAAAGATCGTGGATCCGGATCTGGTCCTGATCAGTCTGATCGGCGCCTACGGCATTGACACGTCCATATTTTATCTGCTGAGCGACCAGTATGCGCATATCCCGGTGCTGACCATCGGCACGAAGGAGGAGAGCAGCAATTTCTTTAAATATTATGAGAACAGCCAGTTTGAGAACCTGATCCGCCCGGTGGAGAACACGGCCATCATGGAAGCCGTGTGCAGGCGGCTTGACGTGAGCGGGCAGGAGGTCGAGGAGGAGGCAGCGGCAGAGAAGAGCGAGCGCGCGGGAAAAAAGCGGATCCTGGTGGTGGACGACAACGGCACCATGCTAAGGACGATGAAGGCGATGCTCTCAGACCGCTACGAGGTCGCCGTGGCAGTCTCCGGCGCGCAGGCGATGACCTCCATCGGTAAGCAGCGCCCGGATCTGATCCTGCTCGACTATGAGATGCCTGTCTGTGACGGCAGGATGACGCTGGAGATGATCCGCGCCGACGAGGAGATGCGGGATATCCCGGTCATGTTTCTGACAGCCGTCAACGACCGGGAAAATATCGAGGCGGTGCTGCGGCTCAAGCCTGCGGGATATTTTCTGAAACCGCCGGTGAAGGACAAGCTGACCGCGGAGATCGACAGGGTGCTCTACGGAGGCAGCGAAAAATAAAGGAAAACCCCGGCAATCGTGGATCGCTGGGGTTTTTGGTGTGGATCATCTGCCGTCCGTGATGCCATAGAAGGTAGTCGCTGTGGTGTCTGTATCGGAGTCCTCGACAACTTCGGTTTGGTCAGATCCGTCACCTGGAATGGAAGTCTGCTCATAGGAATATCTGCCGTCCTCGTCCTTTGTGATCTCCAGGTAAACGGTCTCGCTGCCATGTGTCAGGGTGAGACTACAGGCGCCGTACTCATCGAAGGAGTCCGTGATCTCGATCTTCTGATCGTAGTAATAGACCCAGACCCTGCCGTCCTCGTCCACGCCAATCTCAGCCGATTTACTCAGCTCTTCCGCAACCTCATCTGCGGACAGCCAGGTTTCATTGCCGCTGTCATCAATGCTCACGCCGCCGCCGCTGATCCCCTTTGTCTCGCCCTCCTGCGAGTATGTGAACGTATAGCCGCCGGAACCGTTCTCGCCATTCTCCGTCACATGGACCTCAGTCTGCGCACCGCGGATCCATATCGAGATCTTCTGCTGGATGCCGCCGATGTCCGCAGCGTATGCCGTTCCGCCGGCGCCGATTGCGACCGCGCATGCGACTGCCGCCGCGACCGCCATATTTTTCCTGTGCCTTTTTTGTATCTGTTCCATTTCTTCTACCTCCAAAGTGAACTGTCCGGAGGAGTGGAGGGTTGAAAATGCCTGTTTGTACCGTTCTTTATTTGTCATCATCCCACTCCTCCTTCAATACTTCCCTGAGCATCGCACGTCCGCGCATAAGGCGGGTCTTCACATTGCTTTCACTGAGTTTCAGGATCTTTGCGATCTCTCCCACAGAGTAATCCTCGTAGTAATACAGATGGATCACGATGCGGTATTTCTCCGGAAGCTGCATCACGGTTTCGAATAAATTTTCGGATTCCGGTGTCTCGAATGTCAGCGTTTCCATAGAATCCTCGATGGAGACTTTGTTTCGCCGCCAAAAAGTCCGCGTGACATTCTTCGCCTTGTTGACCGCTACCCGGATCAGCCATGCGCGTATGTGCTCCTCACTATCAAATTCTTTTTTAGTCGTGTAATACTGGACAAACGTATCCTGGATCACATCCTCCGCATCCTGTGTATTTTGGCATATATTGAACGCCACGGCAAAGAGGTTGTCCTGATACATTGCTGCCAGCTCGTGTAAGGATTGTCTCATGAGTACTCCTTTTTACAAGTGTGATCTGATCATCTGAAAAGCCTTTCACTTATAATACAAACGAGGAGAGCGATCGGTTGCAATCTTTTTCTTTTTCAATATAACACATTCATATAATTTGTCAAAAGTGTATGGTCAGTTTGTCAAATATATGGTAGACTCATTACTGAGAATAACTTTTTTGAGTATTTTTTGAGCATAGATCAATACAAAAAAGTTGTTCTTTTTTTACAAACGCTCTGGCGCAGGAAACAAATGTTTGGCGGGATAAGGAGAATGCACATGTATAAGTTATTGATCGTCGAGGATGAGAGAGCGATCGCGCAGGGGATCGCAAAGAGCAACCCGTGGGAGGAGTGGGGACCGCGGCGTGGACGAGTGCAATACATGGGGTGATTACTATTATCTGGAAGGGCTTATCAGAGTGCACAGGGACTGGAAGTCATACTGGTAAGAGACGGATCGCGCGCTGCAGTGCAGCATAAAAATGCCCTGCAGCGCGCGGATGCTAAGATGCGATACCCGCGGAAAAAACGCGTCCGCAGGGAGCTGACAGAACATGATAAAAAATTTGAAAAAATTTGTGAAAAAAGTGTTGACACTTTATTAATTCTTTGATATAGTATTTATTGTTCGGTGAGTAACACAGAAAAGCGAAGCCGAACGAAAGATTTGACCATGCACCGCTAGCTCAGTTGGTAGAGCACCTGACTCTTAATCAGGGTGTCCAGGGTTCGAGCCCCTGGCGGTGCACTGAAAGCACTATTTTTGAAGCAGAACGCTTTGGGGATGGTGTTTTTTATTTTGTACTGCAAACTATGTGCTTGGATGCCTATAATTGACAAGTTTTGCCTTTTCCATTATTATATATGTGTTGCCCCTCCTATACTGGCTTCAGGAAGGAGGTGACTGTATGGCAGAACTAACATCCTTCATACTCTCTATCATGGCAAAAGTAATCGCCTATTACGTATGCAAATGGTTCGATAGAGTTTTAAGCGGCAATGAGCCTGAATCTGGTCAAGACGGATCCTAATACTCGTTAATCCAGAAAATGAACCCCCAAGATCGCAACATCTTGGGGGTTCGCTTTTGTTGGCTGACCGCATGGTCACTAACATCCTTCGCCTACGGCAATTATAGCATATGCATTTTTGAATTGCAAGATACTTTGTCATACAACTTTCTCCAGACGTAACAGTTCGTTACTGTTCACGCCCCAATGTCATTAAGTTAAGCTGAAAGAGAACCGTATATCTCGACACGATAATACAAAATACCATCCCCAAAATACTGGATGGCGTGATACCAGAAGCCACTGTCGATGACTCGCAAGGTCAAAATGAATCTTAGACATGCCAAAAAAACAGATTTACATCTGCCTGAAAAACTGTATAATGAATGGTGTACCTGTTTTTATGATGCCCGGTAAATAAAATACCGCGGCTTTCGGAAGTGGGCTGTAGCCAGCCGTGGATACTGCCGTTCATTCCGTATTGGTATCAATTCTTTCTGAAGCAGGGACATCACATCTATGGGGTCTTTCTTTGGTCGGAGAAAGACCCTGCATATATGCGCGGCAACACTAAAGTTTACTTTATATTCATGTTTATATTCGTGTTCCGTCTTCTTTTGGGAAACTACCGTATGACTGACCATGGTTTCTGTTATGTTATAAGCAGGCAGAATGTCCCACAGACACAAAATATTCGGGGGAGGCAAAGGAAGGTTTGCTGGAGAAGGTAAAGCTGGAACCGTCAGCAGCAATAAAACAATAATCCGGGGCAGCCCGGTCCAACGAAGCTGCTAAAGAATTGAAATGCCGGAACACCAGCTCGAGGGCATCAGGCCTGATTTTTGCCCGCTGCTGGTTGAGGGCGGAAGCAGTCGGAGCCTGTGGATCCATATCAAAAAAATCAGGCAGTACGATTTTGGTGCCGGAAGCTCCTTGTGAAACAAGGAAAGAAATCAGTTTTTCGACAGGGAGCTTCCTGTGCCATGTGAGGTCAGAGCCAGGGTTGGCGGTAAATTCTGAAATGATGGATGATACAGAGTGGACGGCGCTGGAAAAAAGGGATTTGATTTTTTCATGAAACAACGCACATTTTGGGCTGTTTGTCAACCCCTTTTTGCAATTTTTTTGAAATATATTGAAATTTTGGTTAGACCATGGCCAACAAATTAGGGTGTCTGCTTAACTTAATGACATTGGTTCACGCCCAACTAATTCTGACACAATTTTATGTAATGAAGGCGTAAACAGCAACTCATTTGCACATAAAATGCTAAAGTGCAAGCATTTTGGCGCACGTTTTTCACTACTTTTATTCGAGTGAACAGTAATTCAGTATGATCCCCATGTCAATCTCCAATCAATTGACAATTTCCTGCGCATCCATTATCATATATACAGCCTTAGATACCAGGGATGGTGTTTTTTATTTTCACGGATCTATCGCGGAGGACAGCAGGAGAAGATCAGAAGAAGATCAGGAAGAAAGGAAAGTTATAAGATCATGATATTTGAGACACATGCCCATTATGATGACGAGGCATATGATGACGACAGGGACGCGCTGCTGGTATCCATGCAGGAGAACGGCATCGGCTGGATCGTCAATGTGGGCGCAAGCCTGAAAAGCACTATGGCAAGTATCAAACTCGCAGAAAAATATCCTTTTGTCTATGCGGCGGCGGGCGTGCACCCGAGCGAGACAGCGGAATTGAACGAAGACAATTTTGCGGAGCTCGGGGCGCAGTGCCTTCACAAAAAGGTGGTGGCAGTGGGAGAGATCGGACTCGACTACTATTGGGACGAGCCTTCGCAGGAGACGCAGCGGTTGTGGTTCGCACGCCAGCTAGAGCTTGCGCGCGCGGTCAAAAAGCCGGTGATCATCCACTCCAGAGATGCCGCACAGGACACGTATGATATGTTAAAAGCCCACCGCGCGGAGGAGATTGGCGGTGTCATCCACTGCTTTTCCT
>Ga0224748_10574_pt1 | contig 11559 bp, 10 predicted proteins | sample LIM_F_Water_Neg_FD_182074 | JGI IMG/M metagenome (GOLD analysis project Ga0224748, IMG submission 182074) | Enriched cells from gastrointestinal tract of the lab mouse from Pacific Northwest National Laboratory (PNNL), Richland, Washington... | ecosystem: Host-associated > Mammals > Digestive...
CGATCACCTCCTTTTCCTCCGGGGACACCTTGGTGTAAAGGCCGATGGTCCGGCCCTCGTACTTTCTCACAGCGCCGCCTCCCTTCGCTGATCTCTTTCCGCACCAGCAGCCACCGGCGCGGGTGGAACGTAGGAGCGCAGCGCCGCCCGGATGGACGGCTTATCACCGCTCAGCACGGTAAGGGCGGGCGGCTCCGGCACAGGGGCCTCACCGCCCTCCAAATCCGCTTCGTCCTCACCATCCTGGGACTGCTCTGCCGTCTTTGTCCTGGGCTTTTCCAGCTCCCGGTTGAGCTGGGTCAGGCGGGCGGACTTCTCCACCAGCTCATTTTCCTTGGGGAAGGGCCGTTCAGATTCTTCTCTGGCGTTCACCAGCTCCTTCTCCAGTCTCTCCAGATGGTTCTCATGCCCCTTGATTTTTTCGGCCATACCCTCTAAGGCGTTGTTGATACGGGTAACATTGCCCACCGGATCATCGGCCAGCTCCGCCGTATAGGTCAAATGCTGCTTCATCGTGATCTTGAACTTGGAGCCGGTACAATGAAGCTGCATGGGAAAGCCCCGGTATTCGCCCAGGTCGAGGGGCTTCTCCGGGTCGGGCATGAGCAGACACGCCTTGATAATGGCCTCGCCCGCCTCCTTGCGCTCGGTGAAGGTCTGGCCCATGACAGTCATGGAAAAAGCGTCGTCTTTCGCCGGATGGGCCTGGACAATGGGCAAATCCTTCCCCAGCGCCTCAATAAACAGCTTCGTTTCCGCGATTTTCTGCGGATAGTATTTCAGCGTTTTGTTCTGCATTTCATACTGCATGGCGGTGTGGTTGGATTTCAGCATTTTCAGCTTCGCCACCTGCACATCCAGCTCCATCTTCTCCCGGATACGGTCGTCTCCGGTAGCCAGGGCCTTGACCTCGGCATAGGAGAGGGCGGTGGCGTCCACATCCTCAGCGGACCGGGCGGGGGATTTGCTGGTCATAATCTGACCGATGAATTTCTGCTTGTTCTCCACCAGCCCCCAGTTGTAGGCGTCAAAAGTGCCCTTGGTGACGTACTTGAACATTTTGACCGATTTGTTCATGTTGCCCTGGCGCAGCGACCGACCGGCTCTTTGCTCCAAATCAGCGGGCCGCCATGGGCAGTCAAGGTCATGAGACGCCACAATGCGGTCCTGGACGTTGGTGCCAGCTCCCATTTTCTGGGTGCTTCCGATCAGTACCCGCACCTGCCCCCGGCGTACCTTGGCGAACAGCTCCGCCTTTTGCGCTTCGGTGTTGGCGTCGTGAATAAAAGCGATTTCCTCCTGTGGAATCCCCTGGGCGATCAGCTTCTCCTTAATATCGTTATAGACATTGAACTTACCATCGTTTTTGGGTGTGCTGAGATCACAGAAAATAAGCTGGGTCCCCCGAATGTCCGCGCTGTCACGCCACTCGGCCAGGACATTCTTGACACAGGCATTGACCTTGCTGTCCGGGTCGTCAGGCAGGAGGGGATTCTGCAAACGCTGATCCAGAGCCAGCTTGCGGCCATCCGAGGTGATTTTCAGCATATTGTCCTCGTCCGGCTCCACTTCTCTGTTCCGCACGGCCTCCGCCCGTTCGCCCAGCTCCGCCACCATTTCCTGCTGAAAGCTGCTGGGTTCGGTGGTGACGGTGATGTACTCCGCCTCCGGGGTGGGGAGCTTCAGCATATCCGCCGTCTGAATATCAGCGGCCTCTTTCCAGATGTTAATAAGCTCCGGTAGATTGTAGAATTTGGCGAACCGGGTCTTGGTACGAAAGCCCGTGCCCTCCGGCTTCAGCTCCATAGCCGTGACCTTCTCGCCAAAATCCGCCGCCCAGTTGTCAAAATGACGGTGGCCGTTCTCCACCAGCGTGTCGAACTGGAGGTAGCGCATCATGGTGTATAACTCTACCATACTGTTGGAGATCGGCGTGCCGGTGGCGAAAGTAATACCGCGCCCGCCGGTGATTTCGTCCATGTAGCGGCATTTGCCGTACATATCGCTGGACTTCTGCGCGTCCGTTTGAGCAATGCCCGCCACACGGCTCATTTTTGTGTGGAGGAACAAATTTTTGAACGAATGTGCTTCATCCACAAACAGACGGTCTACGCCCAGTTCCTCAAACGTCACCACATTGTCCTTTTTCTCCTTCGCCGCCAGCTTTTCCAGTTTAGCCTCCAGATTTTTCTTGGTTTTTTCCATCTGCTTGACGGTAAAGTGGTCGCCATCTTCCTCTTTCGCGCTCTCAATCGCGGTTATAATTTCGTCAATCTGGTCCCGGATGACGGCGCTCTGCCGTTCGGGAGAGAGAGGAATCTTCTCAAACTGGCTGTGGCCAATGATAACAGCGTCATAGTCTCCGGTGGCGATCCGGGCGCAGAACTTCTTGCGGCGGTGGGGTTCAAAGTCCTTCTTGGTGGCCACCAGCACCTTCGCGCCGGGATACAGGCGCAAAAAATCGCCGCCCCACTGTTCCGTCAGGTGGTTAGGGACGACGAATAGGGATTTCTGGCACAGGCCCAGGCGTTTGCTCTCCATGGCGGCGGCAACCATTTCAAAGGTCTTGCCCGCGCCGACACAGTGAGCCAGCAGCGTATTCTTGCCATAGAGGATATGGGCCACGGCGTTTTGCTGGTGGGGCCGCAGTGAAATTTCCGGGTTCATGCCCGCAAAGCGGATATGGGAGCCGTCGTACTCACGGGGCCGGGTCGCGTTGAAGATCGAATTGTACTTCCGGCACAGCGCCTCCCGGCGCTCCGGGTCCTTGAAAATCCACTCCTTGAACGCCTCGCAGATCGCCTCCTGCTTCTGCTGGGCAAACGTGGTTTCTTCCTCGTTGAGAACACGGGTTTCCTCGCCGCCTATCCATTTTTTATCGAATACCCGCACGTCCCGCTGAATTGCTCCACCTCCCTGTAAAGCGCCTGACGGCGCGCGTCATTGATAAGCCCTAACTGCTGGGCCATATCCAGTGAACCAATATAGGTCCAATACCATGCCAACTGAGCTTCGGGGCGGGCGTTTTCCTTGGTAATCTCGCGGATCGCCTCACTTTTCAGCCCCGCAATAACCTGTTCCACATCACGCATAGGCTCAACCCCCGCTGTTCTCGGCAATCGCCAGCAGATCGCCGTACACGGCGTTGATGGTGGAGATCACGGCGCAGACGGCATCGTCCACCGCCGTCAGCACTTCCTCACTCTCGGAGCCAGCCAGCTCCAGCAGGGCCTCCACCGTCTCCGGGGACAGACCCAGCTTGACGGCCAGATCATCCGCATTGGGGACGCCGCCGTCCGCTTCCAGGAACCAGTCGTAGGGCATACCGAAGTAGTGGGTGATCTCCCGGAGCTGGTAGGCGTTGGGGGTGCTGATACCGTTGAGCCAGCGGTTGACCGTGGGCACGGACACGCCCAGGTGACGGGCCAGCTCCCCGCGCTCCACGCCGCTGGCAGACAGAATCGCCTTCAAACGGCGGTCAAAAATATTATTATTCATTCTCATTTTCCTTTCTTTTCGGTAGATTTGTTGTCAAATTCCAGCTTGAAGCGGACAAATTTGCCGCCGTCATCGTTCAGGACAACAGTGGCGTCATAGAAAACGCCCTTCTTCTCGGAAAACAGGCCGGTGACAGCCGCGCGCCCGGTTTTCAAGAGAGAAGCGGCGATTTTCTTAGTCAGCTCCTTGCGCTTGCTGGTAAAGAAGCGGTCATTCTTCCACAGAGCAAAGCCGCAGGAGGGGGTATCGTGGTAGCCCTCGCAGTAAAAGCTCTTTTTGCCCTCCACCACGTTTTTACCGCAGCGGGGGCATTTGCCAATTCCCGCCCGCCCGGAATCGGAGAGCGGGGACGGGGCCACAGCCACATTCCGGTAGGACCGGACCAGCCCGGTGAGCATGGCGGTGATCCCGGCCATGAAGTCCTCCGGGGCCAGCTCGCCACGTTCCACAGCCCCCAGCCGGTCCTCCCACTCCGCCGTCAGCTTGGCGGATTTGAGCTGGTCGGGCATGGCCCAGGACAGCGCCAGTCCCTTCTCCGTGGGAAGAAGCAGCTTTTTCTTCCGTTCCACAAAGCCGGATTTCACCAGCTTTTCAATGGTGGCGGCACGGGTGGCGGGTGTGCCCAGCCCCGTCCGCTCCACGTCCTCCAGTTTGGCGAAATCGTCCGCGCTGGCCTTCTCCATTGCCAGCAGCAGGGAATCCTCCGTAAATCGTGCCGGGGGAGACGTAGTACCCTGCTTCAACAGAGCGTCCGCGCCCTCCAACCGCTGACCCTCGGACAGTGCCGGGAGCTCCGGGGCCGGTTTCTCGTTTTTTTGCTTCAGCGTGGAAAAGAAGGTTTTCTCTGTCCCTTTCCAGCCCGCCGCCGTCACCGTGCGGCCCTTGGTCATAAAAGAAGCGCCGCCACAGTCCAGCGTAACGGCACTCTCCACATAGGTATGGGCTTCGCCCACGGCGCACAGCAGCCGGACGGCAATCATGTAGAGGATGTTCCGCTCCCCGGTGGGCAGGGCGGCAAGGTCAGCACCGGCGATCTCCGCCGTGGGAATGACGGCGTGGTGGTCGGTCACTTTGCTGCTGTCTACCACTTGGGCGGCGTGTACCGGGAGGGGCTGGCCCACCATGAAGGACAGCGCACCGGCCACGGTGGAGCAGAGAGCGGGCAGGCCCTCCGCCATATCCTCGGTCAGATAGCGGCTGTCCGTTCGGGGGTAGGTTGCCAGCCGCTTTTCGTAGAGGGATTGGAGGTAGTCAAGGGCCTGCTGGGCGGTGTAGTCAAAAAGGCGGTTGGCCTCCCGCTGAAGGGTGGTCAGGTCGTAGAGCTTCGGTGGCCGCTCAGTCTTGTCCTTCCTGGTGACGGACTGGACCACGGCGGTCTTGCCCAGGCAGGCGGAGCGCAGCTTTTCCGCGTCCGTCTTGGAATTGAATTTGCCGCTGGAGGCCCGGATGCCCTGTGCGTCCAGCTCCACGGTGTAAAATTTTTCCTTCTTGAAATGCTCAATCGCCGCTTCCCGTTCCGCCAGCAGCGTGAGTGTGGGGGTCAGCACCCGGCCCACGTTCAGCGTCTTACCTTTATATAATGTAGTAAAAAGGCGAGTGCCGTTGATACCGATGAGCCAATCCGCCTTGGCGCGGCAGAGGGCGGCAGCGTAGAGGTTGTTGTACTTCTGACCGTCCACCAGATGATCAAAGCCCTTGCGGATAGCGGATTCCTCCATACTGGAAATCCACAGCCGCTTGACGGGTTTCGCGCATTTGCAGAGATCATAGGTCAGCCGGAAGATCAATTCGCCCTCCCGCCCCGCGTCTGTGGCGCAGACCACCGTGTCCACATCCTCCCGGCCCATAAGCTGGCGCAGGATGTCAAACTGCTTCCGGGTGTCCGGCAGCACTTGGAACTGCCACGGGTCGGGGAGAATGGGGAGATCGTCATAGGCCCACTTAGAGTAGCGGGGGTCGTAGGCGTCAGCCGGGGCCAACTCTACCAGGTGCCCCACGCACCAGCTCACCAGCCAGCCGCCGCCCTCCATGTACCCGTCCTTCCGGCTCGTTGCCCCCAGCACCTTCGACAAAGACATTGCAACGCTGGGTTTTTCTGAAATCACTAACCGCGTTCGTATCACTCCTTTTCCTGTCTGTCCAGATATTCAAATTCCAACTGATTTTCGCATATCCCGCTGCAAAGATAGCCGCTCTGAAAGGGTACGCCCTGGCGCGGCTGTCTCCCTTCGGTCATGTACGCCACCCTCGGACTGAGCCAGAGCATTTCCACCCGGCGCTCCTTGAACATCTGGAACCGCTTCTGGCTGTCAAAAATGCCCTGGAAGTTGATAAGCATGGCAAAGGGCTTTCCAATGGCATAAAGCCGTTCCAGCACTTCATTTTTCAAGCTGTACGGCGGGTTGCTGATGATATAGTCGCAGTCCGGCGTGTCTGTCTGAAAGAAGTCCTGCCCGGTCTGGATATGCCCGTAGATCACCCGGAACCCATTGCGGGAGAATACCTTCACATACACGCTGTCCGCCGTATCAAAGGGGCACCATATCACGGCTCCCGGTCTGAGACGCTTCATAATGGGATAGACCGCATAGGAGGGCGTGAAATATTCGTCCCGTTTGCGGAACTGATATTGTATTTGCGCCATCACTTCTTCCGCAGCAGGTCCCGGTAGCACACCCCCAGGCAGGGCGCGTCCCGGCGGTAGTGACATCCGTGGCAGGGGTGAGTGGGCGGAAGGGCGGGAGGCCCGTGGACCTCCCGCCGCTCCGTGGGAACCTGCTGCATCATTTTCTCATAGGGGCTGTCGGTGAAACGGGGCATTCATCGTCCTCCGGTTCCTCGTAGCCGTAGCCCTCCGGGTAGTCCGGTTCCTCCGGTTCGTCACGGGGGACACGCCGGGGGGTGGGGTCCAGATCGTCCTCGTTGACGGTTTCCTCGTCCCCGCCTGTCAGCTCGTCAAAGTCCTCCGCGTCGTCCAGGTCGTGCTTGGGCTTCCAGATTTTCAGGTAGTACCCCGCGCCGCCAACGGCCAGGGCGGCGATTACCACTAAAATCATGGTACTGCTGCCGCCCTTCTCCGGTTTTTCCGGCTCCTGGTCGGTATCCGGGTCCACAGCGGGGGCCTTGCCGGTACAGTCCATCATGGTCAGGACGCAGACGGGACAATCGGTGTTGACCTCGCCGGGGGCGCACTTGTCCTTGCAGGTGCAGACCGGCTCCGGGTCGGGGATAGCGGACACGTTGTTGCCCTCCGGTTTTTTATCCTTCTCCGCCAGGGCCAGCAGATCGGACTCCGTGACGGCGTTGAGGAAATAGACGTTCTCGCTATCCCGCTGTTTGTCGATTACCAGATAAAAGGTATTGTTGCTGGGGGTGGTGAAGGTGAAAAATTCCTTGCTGTCCTGGTCCGTCACATTGTCCACCACTGTGCCCTGCCCGTCCGGGGTCAGCGCGGTGGGCAGACGGGGTGTAGTGTCCGGCTTCTCCTGGGGGTCCGTGCTGGAGGAAGCGGGTGCTTTAAGAGGTGTGGCCGTGGGCTTTGTGGCAGTATTGGTTTCCGCTTGATTGGGGCTGGGGGCCTTATCCGCTTTCCCTCCATCGCCCTTGACTGCGGGGTTATCCACCATCACATTGGTCATGAAAATATGTGTACCCTGGGCAAAGCAGTCCATGTAGCACATCTTTTCATAGATACTGCCGTCGTTTCCTGTGACGCGGATGGTAACGGGGCAATTATCTGTAATGGTGATGCGCCCGGTGTAGCGGTCCTCCCACCGTTCCAGATTGCCGGTCACATCCTGCCACTCACCATCCAGGCCAACCTTGATTTTGGCGCTGGCAAATCCGTTTCCAGCAGTATCTGTGATGCAGTAGCCCACATCCGCGCTTCCGCTGGTACGGTTGGGGGGCTTGGTAATCTCTACTTTGATGCCGGACGGCTCCACCTCTGCGGCATAGGCCGCGCCCATCATGGAAAATGCCGCCCCCAGGCACAAAAACACGCACAGCAGCAGAGCCGCCATGCGGTGCAGGGGTTTTCTTCTTGTCATAGGCTCAATTCTCCTTTCCAGAATTCGTTGTGGACGGCGCATTTACCGCCCGAATCATATCCAGCACGGCCCGCAGGTCCTCCGGCGCGGAGATCATGCCGCGTACCGCCTGGATGATTTCAAGGTTCTCCTGCTCGGTGATCTGCCGCTCAATGTCCCGGACGCGGGCCTGCCACTCGCTGGCCTTCTCTTTCGCCCGAACCAGGTCGGCTTTCAGATTATCAAGTTTCGTCTCCTTCGGCTTACGCATGGCGAACACCTCCCATCCTGCCGGGGATGTAGTCGGCAAAGCTGGGGACCGTATGGAAAATCCTCTTGTTATTCACCCAGCGTTGGAGCTGGCGGGTAATGGGCGGGGCGCTGGGCCGGTCATAGACCATCACATAGGGGTCGTAGCCCATGCCCCGCAGGGTTTCCACTCGGTAAAGGTCCTGCTCATGGGTGCTGCCGTAGTTGACCAGGACGTACACCCGCCGTCTGCGGTCGCTCTTGATATTGGTGAGTTCTAAAAAGCGGCGGAAGTAGGGGGTCAGGTCAATGTCGGGGTTGTCCCAGGCAAAATGTACCGCTTTCGTGCGAACCTTGTTCAGCAGCGCCACATTGTCCGGGGTGATAAGCCGAATGTCCAGCCCTTGGGAGAAGTCCACATAGGCGCGGCTCTCCGCCAGCCTCAAAATCAGCTTTTCATGGTCAGGGCAGGCCAGGAGATTGGCGTCCAGCAGCTTGATTTCCTTCTGGCCGTTCCAAAACTCAGCGAGGTCGGCCACCTGGATGCTCCGCCGTCCCTCCTTGTCTGACACCAAACAAAATCCGCAGTTTCGCGGACAGCCCCGGCTGAGAAAGCCGTAGGCAATGCCAGAAAACTGCGGATAAATGCTGTAATCGGGATAGGTATGCTCCACCTCGTCCGGGAGGTTGGGGCCGAGGCCGTAGCCGGTGCCGCCGCAGACCACCTCTCCGGCGTTGGTGACGGTGATCGTGTCCTTGGAGTAGGTGTCGGTGAACACCCGGCTTTTATAAACCCGGTCATACTGGCCCTCCGGCCTCCACCACTCCACATGATCGCCCCGCGCCTTGTGGTAGGTGGACAGCTTCATCAGGCACAGGTTCGGCCAGTTGTGCGAATCCACATCACATAAACCGATTTTCATGTATCACGCTCCATTCTCAAAAAGTTGTAAAAATCAGGGCAAACGGCCCATTCCATAAAAATGCTGCTGCCAATAGTTACTGTTGATGTTGGCATAGGAGATCGGGTCGCCACAGTGAATCATTTGCCCGTTGCCCACATAGATGCCCACATGGGTCACGCCGTTGGGGTTCGGCGCGTCGTAGGTGTGCCAGAAGAAAATGAGATCACCCGGTTGGGCGTTCGCCATGGAGACAGGGGTGCAGATGTTATAAAGGCCCTGCGCCCCCAGCCGTCCCACGTTCCATCCGCTGTGATTGATAACCCAGCTTACAAAGCCCGAACAGTCAAAGGAAGTGGAGGGGGAGCTGCCGCCCCAAACGTAGGGATAGCCGAGGTACTTCTGCGCTTCTTCCAGCATGGCGGCGTAGGTTTCATCCGTGACCGGCTCCCCAGGGTAGGCGGGTATCTCCACGCCGCCCGGTGTGCCGGGAATGGCCCCAGCGGTTGAACCGTCATAGCCGGTGTCCACGAAATAGTAGGGGTTCAGGTACTCGCCGTTCAGCATGATCTCCAGATGGAGGTGCGGCCCGGTGCTGTTGCCGGTACTGCCCACGGCGGCAATCACGTCCCCCCGCTTGACCTCCTGGCCCGCGCTGACGGAGAGGCTGGAACAGTGGGCGTACCGGGATTGATAGCCCTTTTCGTCCTCGATCACCACGCACAACCCGTAGCTGCCAGCATCACCAGCGGACACCACTCGCCCGTCATGGATGGCCCGGATGGGCGTACCCTGCGCCACGGCAATGTCCACGCCCCGGTGCAGGTTTTTCTCCCCGCTGATGGGGTGGACCCGGTAGCCGTAGCTGCTGGACACATAACCCAGCCATGGAAAATCAAAGGGGTTCCCATATGCCTGCCGGTTGCCGAGGGTCTGCTGATACACGTTGTAGCGGTCCGCCTGCTCACCGGCGGACAGGCTTCCGGCGATAATGCCGGAGAGGGGCCGGACGGTCAGGGTGGTTTGCAGAACATACCAATCATAGGGGTTGCTGTTGCCGTCATAGCGGGTTTCCACAATGACCTCCCGCGTAAGGGTGTACTGCTCCCCGAACAGCCGCGCAAGCTCCGCCTGGACCTGCTCAAAGGTAAAGGCGTTAAACATGGTGGAGAGGTAGCCCATCAGCTCATAGGGGTTGTGGCTGATCTCCCCGATGTTGTAGCGGTATTCGTCATAGCCGGGGTAATTTTCCTCCGTTTTGTCAATGTCTATCTGCAAATCCGTCTCCATTTCCGTGTAGTAAAGGTCCGAATTGCAAATGTCCTGCTCATTCGCCATGTAGGAGGCGGAGATATAGGAGGACTGAAACCCGGAGAGCATGGCGGTACAGGAGGTCATGCCAGAGGCAAAGAACACCACCACCATAGCCAGCATTGCCACAACCAGCAGCAGAGATTTTCGTGCCGCTATGTATTGCTGGACCGCCCGGACGATCTGCCCGGTGGCGTGTACCACGTTTTGCGTGAACTGCGCCGTCTGCTTCGCCTCATGCGCGGCCTGGGCATACTTCCGCTTGATTTTCTGCTTCTGTATCCACTTGGCGAGGGCATTTTTGCGCCGCAGCTCCGGGTTGTCCCGGAGGGCAGTCTGCCATGCCAGCTTGACATTTTCCTTTGCCACCCGCTGCTCCGCTTGGCGCAGGGTGCGGTAGGGCTTGGAGCGGCGGCGGTTTCTCTGCCAGCGCAGGGCACGGCCCACACCCTGCTCCATAAATAATTCGCTTTTGTGGGTGGCCTCCACGCCTACATTCTGCCGTTCAGATTCATGTATCTTGCCGTGGAGCTTCATCACCGCCGCCGTCTTTGCCATGCCACCGGCGCGGGCGGGCAGAGAGGGTGGTCTATATTCCGGCAAAACCTCCTGCTCAAAGTGGAGACGGCGGCGGGTCCTGCCCGTCTCAACCTCCACCTCCGGCTGGAAGGATAACCGGCGCTTGGTGGGAAGATGCTCCCGTGCCTGTTCCACCTGACCCTCCGCACGTTCTACCCGGCGCACGGCCTTTTGATAGTTCCGGCTGGTTGGCGGGGCGTCCTCCTTCGGCGCAGGGGTGGGGGCGCTGTCCGCCGCAGAGGGCGGTTCCTCAAATTGCAGCCGTGGCCGGTCTGCCTTGCCAGCAGCGGAGTGGGCAGCGAATTTTACCGCCTGCCGCTTCTGATACGCCCGGTCATCCGGTGCGGGGGACGACAATCCTGCCGGGGGACTGTCCCGCTGGTGGGTATCGCCCCCACCCTCTGACTGCTCCGGCTGGGTGGCGTGGTCCGTGACCTGCCGCTTCATCACCGCCCGTTTTTCATCAACGGGTGCTTCTGCGTCAGGGGCCGGGACCTCCGAACCCTCAAAATGAAGCCGACTGCCGCCATCGTCCATGAGACGGGAAGGGCGCTGTTCACCAGGGGCCGCAGGCTGGGCGGCATCCGGGGTAAACCGCCGCGCCTGCCGCTTCTTCATCTTCGCCCTGCCATCAGCGGGGGCCTTGCTGTCAGAAGGGAGCTGTTCACCCTCTGCCGCCTTGAATTGCAGCCGTCCGCCCCCCTCCACTGGACGGGGCGGGCGTTTCACCGAGGGCTTACGGGGCGTTGTGTCTATGCGGTCAAAGGCTCTCGCCCTCTTTGTAGGAATAATCGGGGATTCCCTTTTTCGGCTTCCCCTTTGCCCTGTCATCAGCCGCCCAACGCCGGATAGTGGCGGCATGGTTCTTGTATTTCTTCCCGCTGGAAGCGATATAGCCGGATAGGCGGTCTATGTAATACTCCCATTTGCCGGGAAGTTCCTCTTGCAGCTCCGCAAGCTCTTTTTCTGACAGGAATACATTTTCATATCTG
>Ga0224748_10575_pt1 | contig 11556 bp, 15 predicted proteins | sample LIM_F_Water_Neg_FD_182074 | JGI IMG/M metagenome (GOLD analysis project Ga0224748, IMG submission 182074) | Enriched cells from gastrointestinal tract of the lab mouse from Pacific Northwest National Laboratory (PNNL), Richland, Washington... | ecosystem: Host-associated > Mammals > Digestive...
CCGCCCTCCATCTTCCCGCCGTCTGCGTCAAAAGTTACGGTACAGATGGCAGCTTCCTTCTCTTCATAATGCGCTTTCAGGGTAATGTCATCAGTGACAGTGTATTCTTCCCCAGCCTGTTACGAGATGGAAAAAGAAGAGGAAAAACCGGTCATCTGTACCGTTACCTTTGACGCAGACGGCGGCGAGACGGTAAGGAAAAGCATCAGCACGAAAAAGGGAAGCGCAGTCATCCTTCCTCTGTGTAATAAGGCCGGTTATGAGTTCCTTGGATGGTTCTTATCTGCGGATGAAAATATCTGCATAGGACAGGCCGGGGAGGAATTTACCGTGCAGTCGGATATCACCCTGAAAGCGCATTTCGAGAAAAAAGAGGCGGTGAAAGTCACCATCGCTTTTGATACGGATGGCGGGAAAGAAGCTAAGCCCATTAAGGCGGCAAAAGGCGATACAATCCGCTTACCGAAGACGGAGAAGGAAGGTTACAACTTCCTTGGCTGGTATACGGAGAAAGACGGCGGCATTTTGCTTGGAATCCCCGGCAGTGAGATGAAAGCAGTTAAGGATATGACAGCTTACGCACTCTGGGAGAAAGAAGCGGTGAAGGATAATGATAGCGGTAAGGATGATGCTGACCCCGAAACCTGTAAAGTAAATTTCCATGCCGGGAAAGGCACAATCAAGGTGAAGGAACTTACCATCATCAATGACGGGAGCCTTTACCTTCCCCTGCCGGAACGAAAGGGATATGACTTTACAGGCTGGTATCTGGATGATAACCTGACGCAGTTTGCAGGGGCTTACCGTGATACCTACCGGATTACAAAGGATACAGATTTTTATGCGAAATGGGAAAAGGCAGAAGACAGCAACAGCGGAGATTCAGGAAACAGTGGAAATACAGGGGATAATGACGGGAACGGCGGCGGTAGCGGTAATGGAAGTGGAAGCAGCACAGGAAATGGAGACGGCACACAGGATGAAAACAATTCCGGTGAAAACTTAAATACCTACACCATCAAATATGACGCCAACGGCGGCAAAACAAAGAATGCATCTGTGAAAGTGGTAAAGGGCGGGAGCGTGAAGCTGCCCGGCGCTGAACGTGATGGCTATACTTTCAAGGGCTGGTACACGGACAGGCAGGTATTTATCGGAACAGAGGGGGAGACCTACAAGCCCGGCAGGAGCATCAGCCTCTATGCCAAGTGGGAGAAGGCGGAGAAAGACGGTCAGGATAATCAGGGCAGTAACAGTACAGGAAACACCAACGGGAAAGATGATAAAAATACTTCGGACAAAAACAAGGATACAAACGGCACAGTCTCCGGCAATTCGGCAGGCAGCCTTTCAGATAAAAATAAAGATACCACTACGACTACAAAAACGGAAGGAGGAAACGGGAATGATGGGAAAGGAAGTGGACCGGTTATCCAGACCGGCTATGCGTCACCCTTTGCTCTTCTTGCTGCCCTTGGGCTGTGCGGCTTTATTCTTGCTGGCGCATCGGTGCTGGAAGCGAAGAAAGGCCGGAAGGGCTGCCTGTGACGGGTGTGTATTATGACAGTACATCCTGTTGTACGGAACGCAGCCGGCTGACAGGGGAGGCGGTAAAGGTCAGCAGAAAGGAGTGTGACTATCGGAAACTATTCTATCATTTACGCCGATCCCCCATGGCGGTATGCCCAAAAGGGCCTGCAGGGTGCAGCAGAGCGGCACTACCCCACAATGACAATTGACGAGTTATGTGCGCTCCCGGTGGCAGGGCTGGCCGCCCGGGACAGCGTACTTTTTCTGTGGGCTACTTTTCCCCAGATCCCCGAGGCTCTGCGGCTCATAAAAGAGTGGGGCTTTACTTATAAAAGCGTGGCTTTTGTCTGGCTGAAAAAGAACAAAAAAGCGGACAGCTGGTTTTACGGGCTGGGCTTCTGGACAAGGGGGAACGCGGAAATCTGCCTGCTGGCAACAAGGGGGCATCCCAGACGGCGGGCGGCGAATATCCATCAGTTTATCATCTCCCCCATAGAGACCCATAGCAAGAAGCCGGACGAGGCCCGGGAAAAGATAGTTGCCCTCATGGGCGACCTGCCCCGTGTGGAGCTGTTCGCAAGGCAGACCCCGCCCGGCTGGGATGTGTGGGGAAATGAAGTTGCAGGTACGCTCCCGGACTTTGGGTAATAAGGGGAAGAATCCGGCACCGGAGGCAGAAAGATACCCTGACTTTGAAATTATGGCGGCAGATATCCGGCTTTTAGAAAGTGCTGGTATCTGCCGCTGTTTGTATCATAGAAGAAAGGAAGCACATGGAAAGATTGAAAGATTTCATTACCCGGCTTGGGGAGAAGCTTTTTCCAAACCTGCCGGAAAGGAAAAGAAACCGGATCACGGTGCAGGTCATCATAGGCGTTGCCGTTTCTTTTGTCAGCATAGCCGGCATGGGAATATTCCGTTACCGTGCGGTGAAACAGCTTGAAGAATACCAGGCGATAGCGGATGCCTACACCCGGCTTAATGCCGCCCTTGAATACAGGAGGGAAAAGGAACAGGAACTTGCGGCGGCGGAACTGGAAGAGATGTTCTATGAAATGGAAGCGGATGCGGAGCGGTACAGGCATGAGTATGAGGAAGAGATGCGGGAGCTGGGATTGGAGGCCTACGATTGGGATGCGCTTTGCAGTGAAAATCAGGACATCAAAGGCTGGCTCTGCATTCCGGATACTTTAATCAACTTCCCGGTAGTGGGAACGGATGACAATGCCTTTTACCTCTCCCATGATTTTTCAGGGGATAAGGACAAGGCCGGATGCCCTTTTATGGATAAGGATACGGAAATATGGGATTTCAACCGTGTCATTTACGGCCACAACATGGGCACAGGCTCTGATGCCATGTTTTCAGCGCTCTTAAGATATGAGCAGGAAGATTATTTTAAGGAGCATCCAATTATCTATTTCACGGATGCCTACGGGAGCGCAAACGCCTATCAGGTGATGGCAGTGGTCAAATACAGTATAGACGATTTGGGAGAATGGGATTTCCGTATCAGGAATTATGAAGATATGGAGAGTTATAACGCTTGGATGGAGCAGCTACAGGGAAAGGCATTATTTTATGAAGAGCCAGACCATGCGCCTACCAGCATCATCACCCTTGCCACCTGTGACAGGCGTGTGCATGGGAAAAATGGGAGATTTCTTGTGATAGCGGGGAAGTAGGAAATAAAAAGATAACACAACATAGGGCAGCCGGAAGGGGAAACGTGCCGGAGATATTTTTATGGCCGTACTTCCTTCCTCTGCCTGTATTTATATAAGGAGGCTGTGGATGTCACCGGAAGAAATGAGGGCAGTAGACATACGGACGGTAAGGCCGGAGGACGTGGCAGACATACAGCAGATAAAAATAGACGGGAACCTTCCCCAGAAGGAGCGGCAGGCGGAATTTATCCGGCAGGTGGGAAACCCCTACTGCTTCCGTGTGGGGAAGGTCATTGTAAAGGCAGTGTACAGCGGGGATGGGGTGACGCTGAATGAGCGGTTTGAGGAACTTTTGCTGTCGGTGTAGGTTTGGGGCATAACTGAAAAATAAAGAAAACTGACAGGAAAAACGAGACAGGAAAAGTAGCAAAAAAGTGTGGAAAATAGCCTGAAAATATGCTAAAATAAGAACCATAAAGGACTGAATCATGTGCAAACTCCGGTTCTTGGTTTATTTAAGATAGGGCTGTCTTGATTAAATTATGGAGAAGGAGTGTTGCAGATGGAAAACAATAAGAATCTTACGGCATATCAGGCCGCCGTTTACCTGCGTTTATCAAGGGAAGACGGCGATGCTGGCGACGGCGCAAAGCTTGTCAGCAACAGCATATCAAACCAGAAAGCCCTCATCATGGACTATCTGGAATCCCACACTGAAATAGAAGTCTATTCCGTGTATGCGGATGGCTCTGTTAAAATAGGACTAAATCAAAAAGACCCTTACAGCAGGGGGCGTTGATTTAGTCCTTTTTTAGTAGAAAAAATCATATGGGAGGTACGAATGACAAGAAGAGAAATGACAGTTTACAGAGCCAGAGGGAATAATGAAGATGGTCAAAATCCTTTGATTATGCTGCAGGGACAGTGGCTTAAGAGGATGGGATTTTCCGTGGGGGACAGGATATGTGTCACCTGCCAGGAGGGGAAACTTATCATAGAGCAAACAGGCAGCACTTGGAGAGACCAGATAGGGATGGTAGCAGAGGAAAAGGCAGAATACAAAGGACGGGAGGTGTAGCATGGCTGCAAAAATTTACGCTATATGTAACCAAAAAGGAGGCTGTGCCAAATCCGTGACCTCCGTAAACCTTGGGATTGGGCTTGCCCGTTTAGGCAGGAAGGTCCTTCTGGTGGATGTGGACAGCCAGGGTTCAATGACTGCCAGCCTGGGATACCAGCAGCCTGACCAGATTGAAACCACTTTAACCAATGCGCTTAAGGGAATCATAGAAGAAGAGCCCCTTATCCATGGCGGGGGGATTCTGCATCACGGCGAGGGGATAGACCTCCTGCCGGCTAATATAGAACTTTCCGGACTGGAGGTTACGTTGGTGAATGTCATGAGCAGGGAAACGGTTTTGAAAAGGTACCTGGAAACAGTGCGGGAGGATTACGATACCATTATACTCGACTGCATGCCGTCCCTTGGCATGCTTACGATCAATGCGCTGGCGGCGTCTGACGAAGTGATTATCCCCGTATCGGCCCAATACCTGGCCATCAAAGGGCTGGAGCAGCTCATCCGTACAATTGTAAGGGTGAAGCGCCAGATCAACCCCGGCCTCTCCATTGCAGGGATTCTGGTTACGATGGCAGATATGCGGACAAATTATGCAAAGGAGATTGTGGGACTCCTGCACAGTACCTATGACGGGAAACTGAGAGTATTTGAGAGCATCATTCCATTGTCAGTCCGGGCGGCAGAGACCAGTGCGGAGGGAAAGAGCATTTACCTACATGACCCTGCTGGAAAGGCAGCGGCGGCCTATGCCGCACTCGTGCAGGAGGTGGTGGGATTATGAAAAGCAGCGCTAAGAATATCAGGATGACGTCCTTTGATGACCTGTTTAGGGAACAGGAAGATGTGGGAGGAGAAAGGATAAAAGAGGCCCTGCTGGAGGAACTTTATCCTTTTAAGAACCATCCATTTAAAGTAGAGGATGATGTAGGCATGAAAGATATGGCAGAGAGCATCAGGAAATATGGCGTGCTTGTCCCTGGAATTGTGCGTATCCGCCCAGGCGGCGGGTATGAGCTGGTCGCCGGGCACAGGCGCAGGCATGCTTCCATGCTGGCTGGGAAGGAGACCATGCCGGTAATCATACGGGAACTGGATGATGATGATGCCGTTCTGGCCATGGTGGACAGCAACCTCCAGCGGGAGGATCTGCTTCCCAGTGAAAAGGCATGGGCTTATAAGATGAAACTGGATGCGGTACGCCGCAAGGCAGGCCGCCCGGCAAAAGGAAATTCTGGACAAGTTGTCCAGAATTCAGAGAGAAAATTCTCCGTTGAGGCTGTGGCGGAAAGTGTGGGGGAAAACTATAAACAGGTACAGAGGTACATACGCCTGACAGAACTGCTTCCGGCCCTGCTTGGCATGGTGGATGATAAAAAAATACCGTTTAACACGGGTGTGGAATTATCTTATCTGTCAAAGGAAGAGCAGGGGCAGCTCTTAGGGCTGATGGGGGAATTGTCCTTCATTCCCTCCTTAGACCAGGCAAGGCACCTGAAAAAGTCCAGCCAGAAGGGGGAGCTGTGCCGGGAGGTGATGGCTGGGGTGCTGATAAAAATAGAGCGCCCGGCTCCTGTACAGGTGACGATCAAAAGGGACAGGCTGAAACGCTTTTTCCCGGAAAGCTATACACAGCAGCAGATAGAGGAAGTGGTATTTTCGCTTCTGGAAAAATGGAAACTGGAACAGCTGAGCGGGAAAAAAGCCGGTCCCGGTGCGGGGACGGCAGCGGATAAAGGGATATAAGAATAGAAAAATGCCTTGTGGCTGGTGAGCTGCAGGGCATTTTTTAATTGGAGGAAAGGCCGGCGTCCAAGCACGGATATGCCGGGACATGGCGGCTATAAACAACAGGGAGGGAAGCGATGGAAAAAGAGAAAAACAGCCGCAGGGCGGATGGGCGTGGAACCGTAACAGCGGGAAAACAGGGGATGGGGCAAAGGCCGCCAGATACAGCACAGCCGGGGCTGGTCCCTTTCCTGCAGGCCATTGAGGGCAGGAGGGCGGTGCTGGTGGTGCCGTTGGGGGAAAGGAAAGGGGAAGGAAATGGGGGACCAGCTTAAAAACGTGGCAATACGCATGGTGGAAGCCCCGCCGCTGTACAGTGAGGAGAAATTAGAAGAGCCCCTGGACGTGGTGCGTGTACTGGGCAGGGAGCTGGAGGCCTATGACAGGGAGGTCGCCTGCGTGGTGAACTTAAGGGCTGACCTTGCCCCCATCAACATGAACATTGTCAGCATGGGGAGCGTCAACGCCTCCATCGTCACTGCCAGGGAGGTCTTCAAGTCATCCATCCTTTCCAATGCGGCATTCATCATGCTGGTGCATAACCATCCCAGCGGGAGACTGACCCCATCCCGGCAGGACATAAAGCTGACGGGGCAGATCGAAAAGGCGGCCCAGCTTCTGAACATCCCTTTGCTGGACCATGTGATCCTGGGGCACAGGGGAGAATTTTTTTCCTTCCACGCCAACGGGCTGCTCATGGCCGACAGGGATAAGCTGGAGGTGGCAGCGGAGGAAAAAACGAGCATATGCGGGGAAATCAGGGAGCATTACAGGAAGGAAGGGAAAGACAAGGACCAGCCGCAGGCAGGAGGGGGAGCGCCGGGGCGGCAGGGGAGCCGCAGGGACAGGCAGGAGGGCAGGTAAAAGCCAAAAGGACAGTTTTGGGAAAGGAGGGCAGCTATGCCGCAGTTTGACTATTATTACGGGGACGAGGCGGAGCAGTACAGCTTTTACCGCATCCCCAAGGTACTTTTTACGGATGCCTGTTTCAGGCGCATTTCGGTGGAGGCGAAAGTGCTGTACGGGCTCCTGCTGGACCGTATGGCCCTGTCCATAAAGAACCGGTGGCTGGACAGGCAGGGACGGGTATACATCATTTTTACAATCGCCGACATAATGGAAACCCTGGGCTGCGCGGAGCAGAAGGCAAACAGGCTCCTGGGCGAGCTGGACACGGCCAAAGGCGCAGGGCTGATCGAGCGGGTGCGGCGGGGGCTGGGCAGGCCGAATGTGATTTATGTGAAAAATTTCATCCGCAGGCCGGGCCCGGAGGCAGGGCCAAGGCCGCAGGAGGGGCCGGGATCACAAATCCTGAATTGTGAAAATCACAAATCTGGAAATGCCAAAATCACAAATCAGGATTTGCGGAAATCACAAACAAATAAGACTGATTTGAATAAAACTGACTTAAGCAATACTGACCAATCTATCCCTATCTGCCAGGAAAGGGAGCCAGGGCGGCCCTTGGCAGATGGCTGCCTGACGGATCCTGGCGGGGATAAGGAAGATTTGATGGGGATGTACCGGGCACTGATCACTACAACAGCATTGTCCCCGGACAAAAAGACCGCCGCGCATAGGACAGATATTCCCGTCAGCGTGTCCAGCGCCACCATGATATTCCTCCGGTCCGCCCTGTCAGCCAGAATACCGCCCACAGGCGATAAAAGAATCGTGGGGATTGTCGCAATGGATAAAATGCCCGCAAACACAGCTGCCGAACCGGTCACTTCCAACACATACATGGACAACGCCAGACGCAGGATATAATTGCCAAACAAAGAACTTGCCTGCCCCAGCACAAGGAGCGTAAAATTTTTCGTAAACAGTTTCTGCTCCATCCGCTACTCCTTCCTTTCTTCCCTGTAACCTCCCAGTATCCTCTCTGTCCGTCCAACCATCCCATCCTCTATGATCGGAAGCCCCATTGTCGCAAGAACCTCCGCAACAAACCTGCACTTATGCCGGATTTCTTCCGCATCCGCCGGGAACACGGACGGAAGCAGCCAGAAATTGACAAGGGGCAGCAGTTCAGAAAGCTCCTTTGCGTATTCCGTCCGGATCGAACCGTCACGCCGTCCTTCCTCGATCAGTTCCAGCCATAAAGGAGTCAGCACCCGCCGGTTCGCCTCCACCGCAGCCGCCAGAATGCGCGGGTCTTTCAGGATAGGAATTGCCTGCGTACTTATTTCTTCCCGTTCTCCATCAGCCCTGTCAAAAGCAAGCACTTCCCGAATCTTCTGCAGTCCGTTCAGGTCCGAACGCCCCCTGACCGCCTCAAAAGGATTATTCTCCAAAAACATCCGATCCCCCAAAGCGTGCATGACCTCTTCCTTACTCTGAAAAAATCGGTAAAACATCCCCTTTGCGCCGCCTGCCAGCTCCATAATATCCGTAATGGCAGTTTCCTCATAACCTTTCGATAAAAACAGCTCCTTTGCCGCATCCAAAATTTCTTTCTTCCATTGTTCCGGCTGTTTTTTCACTGGCCTTGCCAATTCCCACCGCCTCCTTCAATAGTTATTGACCTCAAGTCAATAACTATTATACAAAGAATTTACATCCATGTCAATCACTTCCGCAAATACTCTCTCAAATGCAAAAAATCCCATAAAAAAAGAACCCAAAAATGCCGCCTCAGCATTTTCAGCCCTTTTTGTAAACTTGCAAAATTTTAACAATAAAATCCTGTTCTGGATTTTATGATATAATCCAACTTCCGCCCCTAAAATGATTCCAAATATTTCTGGAGCCTATCCACAAACTGTCCAACATGTATCCCATCCACAAAAGAATGATGAGCCTGGACAGATACGGGTATGACAATCTTACTGTCCTTCTCATAATACTTCCCCCAGTCAAACAAAGGCGTCGCATTATCCTTTTTCCCAGAATTGGTATGTGAGATATGCGTATAGGTGACCCAGGGCATAGGCGAACACTGGAACACATCATTTCCAAGGGGGCCAGTAAAATATTCCTTCTGCTCCCTTGCAATCCTTCCCGCCATCTCCACATATTCCTGAATACTACCCCGAAGCGGCACATTGACCACTTTGAACAGCCCCGTATCCTGATTCAGATAAGTAAAGGCAGTATCAATATGCTCAAAAAGAACCACCTTCCCGTCCAGAAAACGATACCGGAACGCTTCAATCTCATCCGCACATTTACAAACCACATACACAAACGCAAGCGTAAAAGAGAGGTTCTGCGCCTTCACCTTCCGGCGGAAATTTGTGATATCCGCCTCAAATGTCACACAGAAAGCAGGCTCCACGCTTCCCCTGAAAACCATACAGTGCATGGCCCTCTCCCAATTTCTTTCGTCTATCACCTGATAAGTATTCACTCCAAATCCTCCCTTTCCATTTCCACACATTTCACTTTCTTTTTGTAAATTTCTCTTTTGCGTATTCATATGCTTCCCAGATGTATGGCTTTAAATCTTCAAAAGTCTCTTCCGATGGGTTCAGCACACACATCCACCCCATCCACGCATAGACCGGATGCGGCAAAAAACAGTCAGCCGCGGAAAAATCATAATCCATTTCCACAACCCCGCCTGCCCCCGGACGTTTTGGCACAGCCCCAAACAGTTTCACAAACGTATCCTTACGGACACCCAGGTTCACCCGGTAAACCCCCGGCCTGTTAAGCCTTGAGCCTTTATCATTATCCCCGTCCTTCTCCTTGACCGTCAATATGTACACGCCCCTTTTCAGCACATGTCCGGGATTATAAAAAATCCCCTTTTCTCCCCAGCTCTCCACAAGGACGCTGCCCTCCAGATTCTCCAGGCAATACTTCAATATCTCATCTGGCTTCATATCCCACCCCTATACTTTTTAGGTTCCTTTTATAAATTTTCATATCTTTTAATGTATTTCACCCATTTAAGAACTCATTTTACAGCTCTATTACAAAATCATTTCTTTCAACTATTCTATTTCGTTTTTGTATTTTTTACAATCAATATTTTCAATTAATTCCCTTGCATTCAAATCAACCAGCATACCATCCTCAAACGTTAAAAAATCTATATAATCATCTTTTATCATCATTGACAAATGGCATGGCGCCACCCGCCGCCATCTTATATTTTTTATACTGCCTCACCGCAAAGTGCCCCGGATCCCGCTGTCCCAGGCGCTCAAACATCATGTCCACCGCATTTTTGTAGTTTTCATCCTCCTCCCTTACCTCAGAGGCGTTCAGCATCTCCAGCATGGTGTTCATGTTCTTTTCCTCCTCCGGGGCTTCATACCAGATATAAGCGATCAGGGCCTGGTAATAGAGCGCCTCCGCCTTGCTCCAGAATTCGTCCCCTCCCCTGGCGTCGCCGCTTTTAGTATTCTCCATGATGCAGCTTACCAGCTTTAAGATGTCATTCTCACAGCGGATGTAGCGGAACGGGTTATATTTCATGGACTGCCTGAAATTGATGGTATTGAGGATTTTTATCTCATATCCCCCTTTCTGCAGCATCTTCCCGCATTCCAGGAGGACGGTTCCCTTCGGGTCAGTGACCACATAGCTTGCATTCATCTGCATTAAATTTGGCTTAAGGTGGAACCTGGTCTTGCCCGAGCCTGAGCCCCCAATCACCAGCACATTTTTATTGATGTTGTACTTTGGCAGCTTATTCCTCCCAAGCATGACCCGCTCTGTCTGGGTCAGGAGGATGTTCTGGTCAAATTTGGGATTGATAAAAGGGCGTATATCGTCCGCTGTCCCCCACCTTGCGCTCCCATACTCCTCCCCATGCCGGTATTTCCTTGCATTTTTCCCCTTCACATAAACCGCGGCCCATACGGCGGCTGCGCCGCACAGCCCCGCCAGGAGGTCGTATGGGTGGAAGCTTGGGAACGGCTTTTCTGAGATCACCTCCCCGAGCTGCGAGAGCCCGTAAACCGCCTTTTCCACCCCGTCCATCCCCTCTGCCCCGCGCCAGCCCTGCGCTATTTTGTTAAAAAACCAGAATACAGACAGATAGGGGAGGTTCGGCAGCACATGCTTTTTTATATCCAACTTATCCATAGCAGGGCCCCCTTCCCAAACCTGGCCTCCCCCTCAGCGGCATATCCTGACCTCCTGCAGGGCGGCGTCATAAAAATAGCTATGGAAGGAAAGCCTCTCCCTTTCCGGCACCGCCGCCAGGGTGGTCTCCTCCACAAGACTGTCCAGCTCCCCCGCATCCTCCACATCGGACGCAGGGATAAAGATAAGCTCATGGACGGAGGAAGGGAGGATATAATAATCGCAGCCCCCTGCGAACCGTGCAATAAGCCCCGTATCCAGCAGCCCTGCCGCCCCATATATCCCTGTCCGGTTCGTAAGCACATACATCCTTACCGGCCCGTCCCCCCTGCTAAAGCCAGGTATCCCAAACAGTGTCTCCTCCATCCCCCCGAAATGGTAGCCGTCCTTTCCCATGTTCCGCATGGCCTGCCCGTGCATCTCTTCCCGGCTTATCCCGTAAGCCCCCGGCAG
>Ga0224748_10576_pt1 | contig 11547 bp, 10 predicted proteins | sample LIM_F_Water_Neg_FD_182074 | JGI IMG/M metagenome (GOLD analysis project Ga0224748, IMG submission 182074) | Enriched cells from gastrointestinal tract of the lab mouse from Pacific Northwest National Laboratory (PNNL), Richland, Washington... | ecosystem: Host-associated > Mammals > Digestive...
GTGGATGAACTGTTCCATTCCGTGGCAAATGTGGCAGGCGCCAATGCACTTGGCATTATATTAACCGGAATGGGCGGAGATGGCGCCAAAGGGCTTTTGGCAATGCGAAAAGCCGGGGCACAAACGATAGGGCAGGACGAATCTTCCTGTGTTGTATATGGGATGCCGAAGGTGGCCTATGATATCGGAGCCGTAAAGTATCAGGTAAAACTGGATGAGATTGCAAAGAAAGCATATACGCTTTTAAGTAAAATGTAGAGGAGAGATGGGATGAAAATTTTATTGGCTGAAGATGATTTTGTAACTAGGAAATTCATGGCAAACTTTTTATCCAAATATGGAGAATGTGACGTAACGGTGGACGGAATGGAAGCTGTAGATGCATTTATGCTTGCTATGGAAGACGATGAACCGTATGATTTGGTATGCCTTGATATCATGATGCCCGTAATGGATGGCTATCAGGCGCTGAAAGGGATACGTAATCTGGAAAAGCAGAAAAATATCCCGGAGGATAAAGCTGTGAAGGTGATTATGACTACAGCCCTGAATGAAGAAAGAAATGTAAAGATGGCTTTTGAACTTGGCTGTACCATATATTCCGGAAAGCCTATTGACCAAGGCCGGTTTGAGCAGGCGCTGAAGAAACTAGGATTGGTTTAAATAAAAAAGCTATTGAGCAAGGAAGGAGAAACATATGGCTGACGAATTTAACACGGAAGGCATGTTGGACATGTATTTGTTTGAGAATGAGCAACTGCTTGAACAGTTGCAGGAGATGGTGCTGGAGCAGAAAGATGCGGATTGTTTTGATGAGGACAGCATCAATGAAATATTCCGGACTATGCATACCATCAAGGGTTCATCAGGCATTATGATGTTTGATAATATAACAGCAATTTCCCATAAGCTGGAGGATGTCTTTTATTTCTTAAGGGAATCCCATCCCGAGAACGTTCCCCACTTGGAATTGGTGGAGCATGTATTGGAAGTAGAAGATTTCATCAGTGGGGAAATGGAAAAGATAAAAAGCGGTCTGGGTACAGACGGAGATCCGAAGGAACTTATCGAAGGGCTGGATCAGTTTTTGAATAAAATCCAGGGCAATGAAAACGCAAGCGAGGCGAAGGGGCTGCCTGGGAATGTGCATGAGGAACCGAAGCAGTTCTATATTGCACCTGTGGCAAGCAGTGCCAGCCGCTTTTATAAAATCAATGTCATCTTTTTCCCGGAAACAGAGATGGCGAATGTCCATGCCTATAAAGTAGTATATGCTTTAAAGGAAATCGCAGAAGATATCCTTTATTCCCCGGAAGATATTATTGCGGATGAAAGCAGCGCGCAGACGATTATTGAAAAAGGGTTCCGGATTCTTTTGCAGGCTCAGGCTTCGGAAGAAGAAATACGGAATATTATCGGTGTTGGGTATGACATTGATAAAGTGGAAATCTATGAATGTCTTGCGGAAGAGTTTCTACAAGGGTTTGAATTTGGGCAAGGGCAGACTTCTATTGACTTGGTTTCCAGCGTAGAGGAAATCGAAGCGAAGAATGCAGTTGCGGCGGAAGAGAAAAAAGAAGATAAAATTGCCCCCGGCGATTTTGTCATCAAGCCAAAGGAGCCGGGCAAACCGAAAAAGCTGGCTAAGGATAAAGCAAAATCGGATAAGGCTACTTTTATCAGTGTAAACGTAAGTAAAATGGATATGCTGATGGACTTAATCGGCGAGCTTGTTATTTCAGAGTCCGTAGTAATGCAGAATCCGGATTTAAAGGTGCCTGGCCTTGATTTGACGAACTTTAATAAAGCGGCAACGCAAATGGCAAAAATATCTACGGATTTGCAGAATGTAATTATGTCTATGAGGATGGTTCCTTTGACGAATACATTCCAGAAAATGAACCGTATCGTATTCGATGTGTCGAGGAAATTGGGAAAAGATATCAATTTCGAGATGGTAGGGGAGAATACGGAAGTAGATAAGAATATTATCGAGCATATTTCCGACCCGTTGATGCATCTTGTCCGCAATGCGGTGGATCACGGTATTGAAACGGATGAAGAAAGGTTAGCCAGCGGCAAAAAAGAAAAAGGTAAAGTTACACTTTCGGCAAAAACCGAAGCCGGAAAAGTTTGGATTAGCGTTACCGATAACGGAAAAGGGCTGGAGAGGGAGAAAATCCTGGCAAAGGCAAGAAAACAGGGTCTTTTGGAGGATGGAAAACCTGATTCCGCTTATACGGATAAGGAAGTTTATCAGTTTATTACCCTGCCCGGATTTTCGACTAATGAACAGGTAACGGAATATTCGGGGCGCGGTGTCGGGATGGACGTAGTTGTACAGAACATTCAGGCGATTGGCGGGTTATTGGAAATAGAAAGCACACCGGGCGAAGGCAGTACCATGAATTTGAAGATACCGCTTACTCTGGCTATTGTGGATGGGGTTGTTCTTGAGACGGGAACTTCTTCCTTCGTTGTGGAGACCGGTCTGGTAAAAGAATTTGTCAGTGTAAGGGAAGACATGATGATTCATGAACCGAGTGGGGATGAATTTGTAATGCTAAGGGGAGAATGCTTCCCGGTATTGCGGCTTGGCGATTGGTATGGCCTGAAAGACTACAAACGGTCTGTGGAAGACGGGATGATGGTTGTCCTTGAACTGGACGGCAAGACCATATGCATGTTCGTGGATAAACTGGTAGGGAAACAGGAAATCGTTGTAAAACCGATTCCTTCTTATATCAAGAAAATCAAAGGATTATCAGGATGTACGCAGCTAGGGGACGGTAGCATTGCTTTGATATTGGATCCTAGTGGGTTTATAGAATAAAATGGAGGAAAGGAGTATCCTATGGATGAGATAGGTAAAATCAAGACAGAATCCGTAGCATCTGTTAAGGATGGGCATGATGCACAAAAAGGGATGTACATGACTTTTTTGTCCGGAAACGAGTGTTACGGGCTGAAGATTCAGTATGTGAATGAAATTATCGGATTTCAGGATATCACACCGGTTCCTGAGACCGAAAATTATATTATGGGATTGATTAATTTGAGGGGCAAAATCATTCCGGTAATTGATGTTCATATACGCTTTAACCGAGAACCTTTTGAGTATAACGACAGGACTTGTATTATTGTAGTGGATGTGAAATCGACTCTGGTGGGTCTTATTGTTGAAAAAATTGCAGAGGTAGTAGAAATACAAGATGAAAATATTCTACCACCGCCGTCTATTAGCCGGGTTGACCGTTCACAGAATAAGTATGTATACGGGATTGGAAAAGTGGGGGATTCCGTTAAATTGCTTTTAGATCCTGAAAGGCTATTAAATGATGAAGAGCAGCTAGTGGTTGAACAAGCGAATGAATTAATGGTTGATGGAGAGTGAGGGTAAAAAATGATGAAGAATATGAAGATGAAGACAAAATTGATACTTGGTTTTTCGATTCCAATTATAATTACGATTATCAATATTGTAATTAGTGATGTAACGACAAAATGGGCGGCTTCCATTGCTGATGAAGCTTCAAAAGAACGTTTTATTACGATTTCCAGTTTTGCAACAATGGGTTTTGCAGCGCTTTCTGTGTTACTTACTGTATGGATTGCTTCACTTCTTATTAAGGTTATTGAAAAATCTGTGAAGCAGTTGTCCGATGCGGCAAAAGATATTGCTATGGGACGGGTAGACATCGAAATGGTAAAATATAATAATGATGAATTTGGCGATTTGGTGGATGAATATACCGAGGTCATTGAAAACATCAAGTATCAGGCAAAGATTGCGGAGGAGGTATCGCACGGTAATCTGACGATTACGGTAAATCCAAAATCCCCGGAAGATTTGCTCGGAAATTCCCTAAAGCAATTGGTGGAAGATAATTTTCATATACTTAGCAATATCAAGGAGGTTGGGAATCAGGTGACGACCAACTCTTCACAGGTGGCAGGCGCAAGCCAGTCTTTGGCACAGGGGTCTACCGAGCAGGCGAGTGCTATCCAACAGATTACAGCATCAATTGATGAAATTGCAGAAAAGACAAAGCAGAATGCAGATGAAGCAAATTCGGCGGCAGAGCTTGTATCACAGGCTATCAAGGATGTAAAATATGGAAATTCACAGATGCACGATATGATGGAAGCGATGGCGGATATCAATAGGTCATCTGAAAGCATTTCCAAGATTATTAAAGTAATAGACGATATCGCATTCCAGACAAACATACTGGCATTGAATGCAGCAGTTGAGGCGGCAAGAGCAGGCGAAGCAGGAAAGGGATTTGCCGTAGTTGCGGAAGAAGTAAGAAGCTTGGCGGCAAAGAGCGCGGCGGCGGCTTCCGAGACAGCGGAATTGATTGAGGATTCGATTAGTAAGGTAAATACGGGTTCCAGGCTGGCTGATGATACGGCAAAAGCTTTGGAGACAATTACCGGTGTTGTACAGAAGAGCGAGGTCATCATCAATGGCATTGCGGATTCCTCCAATTATCAGGCAACGGCAGTTTCCCAGATTAATCAGGCGATTACGCAGGTATCTCAGGTGGTTCAGACCACTTCTGCAACCAGCGAAGAATGTGCGGCAGCCAGCGAAGAACTTTCCAATCTGGCGGCAAGGATGCATGAATTGCTTTCCAGCTATAACCTTGGTACGGCTTCCACCGTATCCCCTATAAAAAGTGTAAGTTATCCATCCGATGATAATGAGCAGATTATTTCTTTAGGGGATGAGTTTGGAAAATATTAGAAGAAAGTATAATGGGAAACAATGGATTCCCATTCCGGCAGCAAATAGAAGAAAAGTGTACACATCCCTATTGTGTACACTTTTTTATATAATCTGATATATGGAGGTGCGGAATGTATCATATCGGGATATGTGATGACGGGAAAAATTTTTGTGCTTCTATGGAAGAAATGATATTGTATTACACAAGGGAGAAGGAAGTGCCGGCAGAAATAAAAATTTGGTATACAGGCGAGGGGCTTTTGGATTATTTGGATAAGGATGGGCATATTGATATTTTGTTTTTGGATATCGAACTGTTCCAACTGAGCGGGGTGGAAGTAGGGGATTATATAAGAAACCGGTTAGGGGATAGGAAAATGCAGATTATTTATGTGTCCGGGAAGCCTTCTTATGCGTTACAGTTGTTTAAAAACCAACCTATGGATTTTTTGATAAAGCCAATCGGGCAGCCGCAGATAGATGAGACATTGAATCTTGCCGTGAAAATACTTGGGAAAAATACGGGGAAATTTGAATTTCAGTGCGGCAGGGATTATTATTATATTCCCTTTTGCGAAATTATGTATTTTGCCAGTGACGGGAGAAAAATACGAGTGGTTAGCATCCAGGAGGAAAAGGAGTTCTATGGGAAACTGAAAGATGTGGCGGATAATTTGCCCCAGGAGTTTATTGTGATTCATAAATCGTATGTAGTAAACAGGAATCATATTGCGCGCTATACATATGAAATTGTGGAATTGATTGACGGAACAGTGCTGACAATCAGCAAAGCCAACCGGAAACAGGTAAGGGAAAAGATTTTGCAGGAAGGAATGTGAATATGATAAAAATAGTAATTTATTCATTGAGCAATCTTTTTCGGATTTATCTTCTCCGTAAATATATTCAAATATTTTTAGGGGATGAGATGGAAGACAAAATGAACATAAAGGAAATTGTTGTTTATGGAGGTTTTTTCCTTTTGAATACCGGGGCAAGCATTGCGTTTCATTTGGTATGGCTGAATATATTGCTTAATATAGTTGGAATCAATATGATTGTGTTCCTGTATACGAAATCGGTAAAGACAAGTTTGTTTTTGACCTGCTCCATTTATATGATTCACATGGGTTGTGACGTAATATCCTTTTTACTGTTGGGGAATATGAAAAGAGGGGAAATCAATCTTGTTTCCGCAGTAACGACTGCCATTTTGATTTTTATTTGTGAGTTATTGACAGAAAGGATTGTGAACGGGAGAAAAAGAGAGGAGGAAGGAAGCATTTCTCTGATTTTTGTGCCTGTCTGCAGTATGATAATCGTATGGATTCTTGTCTCCGTAATGGATAACGGAAGCCGGAAGATGTTTATTGTGATGGTGAGCGCCAGCCTGCTGATTGTGAATTTTCTTGTGCTTTATCTTTATAATGTACTTTTAAGAGCTTTTTCACAGAGATATGAAAATGAAATATTAAAGCAGAAGGTGCAGATTTATGCAAACCAGTTGGATATTATTTTGCAGAATGAGGATAAGGTAAAAAGGCTAAGGCATGATATGAAACACCATATGAATGAATTGAAGCTTTTGGCAATAAAAAACAAAGATGGGTCCATACAGGAATACATCGATAGTATGGAGGAATTTATCAACAACCCAAAAGAGATAGTTTCTTCAGGGAATACGGAAATAGACAGCGTTTTGAATTATATGCTTCAAAAGGCGAAGGGCGAATTGAAGGATGTGGAAATAGATGTGCAGCTTCCGGCGGATGTCAGTCATTCTTTTGACATTAATGTGATTCTTGGAAATTTGCTGGAAAATGCCATAGAAGGCGCGGGAGGAACAGAGGAAAAGCGGCTGCATGTGAAAATTAAATTGAAACAGGGGGTGCTGCGGATAGAAGTTGAGAACAGTTTTCGGAAGGAAATGCTTGTAACCAAAAAAGAAAGCGGTATTCTTTCCAATGGGATATACAAAAAAAGCATCCGGTTTCAAACGACAAAAGAAGATAAGGAGCAGCATGGGATTGGGCTGATGAACGTAAAGAAAATTGTGGAAAAATATAATGGGATTATGGAGGCGTACCCCAAAGGAAGCCTTTTTTATGTGAAACTAATCCTTTATATGTAGATTCCAATTATGACAAAACCATAGTCCAGTTTTAGCATGAAACGGCACAATTGTGTTTTTTGTGCTAAGTTACAAAATATAGTTCCCAGAAAGGACGTGGTTTCTGATATGGAAAAATCTACAAAGACCCTGGTGGCAATCATTTTTCTGCTTATGGTCTTGTTATTGAGCGGATGTGGAAGAGAGGAAGGAGACGGACAGGCAGACTGCCCGGTTTTATGGTATGAAAAACATGTGGTAGAAGGAAAACGATATAGTGTCATTGCAGTGACTAAGGAGGAATCTTATAGCTGCTATTATGGGAACCATAAACTGACAGCTACATATACCGATAAACAAGGGAAAAAAACAGAAAAGAAGGCATGCCTCCCGAAACAGTTCCATGTACAGGATATGGGTGTAGACAAAAAAGGGAATATATATGTGCTTTGCGGAGATTTGAAGGAAAAGAAACGGACCCTTTGGGAATTGGATGAAAAAGGAAAATTGAAAGAAAAAGAAAGACAGGTTTTGCTGTTTGAAGATACCAAAAGGGAACGGTTTATTGGTTTGAAAGGGGTAAATATGGAACAGGGAGGCAGGATTTATATTTGGTAGAAAAGACTTTATTGAATGAAAGAATATTGCGTTTTGCAAATAGAATTAAAGAATACGGCATTCCGTACCGGTTTCTAATCGTTATATTTTTAATCTGGCTTTTGGGAACCGGTACATTTTTTTGGGCCTGTTTTATTCTTGTAAAAAAAAGGATTACATATTTACTGTACAGGATTCGCAAATTGTGTAGACAGAATGCAAAAAATCGACTATAATCGTATATATGTGTATCGAAAATTTTTCAACAGTCAATGAATACGGAACGAAAGCCGTGGAAACCGCTGGTAATATAGAAATAAGGAGGGGTATGTTGAAAGAGAAAGAAAAATATGGCTGCAATTTAACGAGGGCACCAGCGTGAAAAGATTGTGATGTGTCTGTATGAAATGATATGAGAAAAAAATAAATGGCAGGCGAGACATATATTTTCTATTTTGGAATATATCTCACCGGGCGAAAGGAATGTGGATTAATTATGAAAAATCTGAAAATTGGAAAAAAACTATTAATAACATTTATGATGATTATTATTTTATTCTGTTCCACGGTTGTAATGGCAATCTTAGGATTGAGGGAGAATGCGGATAAATATTCCGAATTTTATAATGTGGGGTATCAGGTAACCAACAGGGTTATGGATATGCGCCGGGGATTGCAGATTATTGTAAAAGACCTTGCATTCATAACGATTGAACACGACGATAGCAAGGCGGCAGGATATCGGGACGATTTAAATAAAGAAATGGGATTGATGGAAGAAAATGCAACTTGGCTGTTCCAGAACTTTGAAGGCGATACTTCTTTGTTGGATGCATTTAGAGAGAGCATGACAGAGGCAGTAGAAATGCAGGAAGCTGTTATTGCATTATCGGAGACGGATATGCAGGCAGCCCAGACTATGTTATTGAATGAATATCAGACTTTGGTAGAAGAAGCAGTGAATACGCTTATAAAAATAAGTGATGTTGCGGCAGGCAGTGCAGAGACAGATTATCAGGACACAGTTGTTATGCAGGATATGCTGATAATAGCGCAGGTTGGTCTGGCAGGGATTGCCCTTCTTATTACTTTGATACTTTCTACATATTTGACAAGGTCGATTGTACGTCCTACCCGTGAGCTGGAGACTGCGGCAAATAAAATTGTAAAAGGTGATTTTGATATTAATATATCCTACAAATCGAAAGACGAAATGGGAAGTTTGGCAAATGCGTTCAGGGATATGGCAGTTATTCTCGGAAATGTTATTTCGGATGCTTCCAGGTTATTGGAAGAGATGGCAAATGGTAATTTTGATGTACGTACACAGGCGGAAGAAAGTTATGTGGGAAGTTGCCAGAATTTATTGTCATCTATCCGTAAGTTAAACCGCGATTTAAGCTCTACAATGGGTCAGATTAACAGAAGTGCGGATCAGGTAGCGTCAGGAGCCGGACAGGTATCCTGTGGTGCGCAGGCGCTTGCACAGGGGGCAACGGAACAGGCTGCTGCTGTAGAACAGCTTGCAGCAACGATTACAGGTATTTCAAAGCAAGTGAATGATACGGCAGAGAATGCAAGAAATGCAAGGAACCAGTCGAATATGGCCGGTGATGAAGTGGAAGAATGTAACAGGCAGATGCGTGATATGATGGCGGCAATGGAAGAAATTACCCGTACTTCGGATGAAATCGGCAAGATTATCAAAACGATTGAGGATATTTCTTTCCAGACCAATATATTGGCATTGAATGCAGCAGTAGAAGCAGCCCGTGCAGGTGAAGCCGGCAAGGGGTTTGCGGTGGTTGCAGAAGAAGTGCGTAGCCTTGCTAATAAGAGTACGGTAGCGTCTAACGATACGGCGGTATTGATTGAAAGCTCTATCGCAGCAGTAGCCAGAGGAAAAGATATTGCCAGCGAGACAGCTAGTTCCTTATCCAAAGTGGTTGAAGAAGTACGTACTGCAGCATCTACGGTAGATAAGATTGCAGATGCAGCAGAAGAGCAGGCAGGGGCTGTAGAACAGGTCACGGTAGGTGTAGACCAGATTTCCAGTGTTGTACAGACCAATTCCGCAACTTCTGAACAGAGTGCGGCAGCCAGCGCAGAGCTTTCCAACCAGGCAGAGGTACTCAAGGGCCTTGTGGCAAAATTCAAGCTTCGTGAAGAATATGCTATGGGCGGCGTATCGAGCGTACAGCCTGTTTATAGCAGCGCACCGGAACCGATGGATGTTCTTGACATTGATTTAGGCAAATATTAAATAAACGAATAAAGAAAAGCCGGGGTGGATTTACCCCGGCTTTTTTCCGTATAGGAAAAAAGCAATAATCGCACTGCGGCGGAGGGGGGGAGTGTGTCGCTGTCGCGACCCGCCGCAGGCGGAGAATCCTGCTTGCAGGATTCTTTTTCACCTTTTATGCGCAGCCCCGCGCAGAGGAAGTATTTTATTATGCGGCGCGCGGAGCGCACAGTGAGTAGGGGAAGATGAATCTTCTCTACTGGATTTTCAATTGCTTTTTCAGGGTATCCACCGTAATGCGGTATATGGCATAATGGATTAGGCTGATAATGATTAATAGGAAAAGACATATAAGAAGGGCAATTGCCTCATAGGATGTTATTTTCCCGTCATTGGCGTATAAAATCAACGTAAACAGCAGATACATGGAAGCCATGCCAACAGATGCCGGTACTTTAAATACATGGCTACATTGCTTTTTTATTTCCTTTGAAAGGAAATGAGGCGAAGCACCCAGCTTTTTTAAGTTGTCAAAGAGATACCGGTTGTTTAGTACGATTGTCTGACAGCGCGTATAGTTGATGATAAGCGCGGTGATAAGGCAGACTATAAAAATAAAAAGGAACATTACGAACAGAACACCTATGGTGCGCAAATAGTCATTGGCCAACAATATACGGAAACTGGGGCGGTATGCCCATAATGAGCGGAAGGATAGTGAGTCCGGATTATCGTAGCTGAGTTCAAATTCTTCCCCTAACTCGGTATCCATCCAATAGGTTTTTCCAGCTTCATTTTCCATAATCTTACTTACCCTGTTATAAAAAGAAACATGCTCGCAGCTTTCGTCAAAGGAGGAGACAAATAGGCGGTATAGGGCATTGGCAAATTCATAGGAATCCTCTCCGTCCACGTTAAAGCGGATGATTTTCCCTTTCCACTCTTCGGTCAGCCCTTCTGCCAGAGTCTGATAATCTACAGGGTCAAGGACATAATATCCGATGTCGTCGGAAAGCAGGTCATAATGCAGATAACCATATTGGTCAAATCTTTTGCACTTTCATTGGCATAAAAGTTCGTTTCGTCTTCATTTGTAATGAAAAGATAAGTGCCAGGGCAGACATCTGCCGATTCCCCTGTCAGAGCCAGATCGGAATCTTCGGAAAGCATTTTAGCTTCCCCTTGAATCGGCACATATTCGGTACGGAAATGCTTATTGTCCTCTGAAATAGTAGTGGACTGCCCGATTCCAAGGGAAATATATTCGCATTCGCCCCAATCCTTTAAGGAAATCTTATATTTTTTTGCCAGTTCCCTGACCGTTTCTTCTTCCGGGCCTTTTTGGTCTGCCCGGTATTGGTAAAAATAGTCGTAGGGGTATTGGGAGTAGCCGAGTAAGGTTGGAATGCCTGTTGCCGGGTAAAATATGGCAAAGGAGGCGCCTGCAACCAGAAGAGTAGTGATAATCAGGCTATTGACTGTTTGCTTTGCCTGGAATTTCATGATGCTTCTGGATATTATATTTTTATAAGGGTTTTTCCGATTGCTTTTCCAGCCGTGGGTGACTGTGTGCAGCATTATCATATAAAGCCCTGCAAATATGGGCATATATAAAAGCTGTAACCAAAATGGGGGATAGCTTTGAAACAATCTTTCCCAGACTCGCGGGGAAAGATAACCGATAACGGCACTGGCCAGAATCATAAGAAATCCGGCAGGGCCGCACCATTTGCCGGGTTCTTTTACTGGTTCATTCATATGCTCCTCGTGGATGGTTTCCATAATATTTTTCGTTTTTACATACAGCCATGCTTGAAAGCAAGAAAATCCAATGGCCAAAAGAGAAAAGGCTAATGAGACAAACAG
>Ga0224748_10577_pt1 | contig 11540 bp, 10 predicted proteins | sample LIM_F_Water_Neg_FD_182074 | JGI IMG/M metagenome (GOLD analysis project Ga0224748, IMG submission 182074) | Enriched cells from gastrointestinal tract of the lab mouse from Pacific Northwest National Laboratory (PNNL), Richland, Washington... | ecosystem: Host-associated > Mammals > Digestive...
GAATGTTTAGGATAGGGCTGTATATGGAGAATAATCGGTTTCTCCCCTGGCAGGTATTCCCCTGCTGTTATTTTTCCAGTGGGGGCTAAAATCCGGAACAGCCGCCTAAATTTGCAACAGCCGACAAAAGATGGGCAATGGAAGAAATCTGGAATAGCAACTAAAATATGGAACAACCGCCAAAAGCTGAATAGCCACCCAAAAGCCAGAATAACTGCCCAAAGACGGCATATGGGTACTATATCCGTTTGTCTGTTTTTATTAATGGTATGAAAATGTGAACTACCGACAAAAAAAGACCGTACTTGATTTTATTGGTTTTCAGATGTAATTTAGTGCAAAAGAGGATATCCGCTGAGTAAAGAAACGAGGAGGAATGAATGATGCACTATACAGGAACCATATGGAGGCCGCCCTATGAGGCATCTTCCCTGTTATTGGAAGTTACCGCAGGCTGTACGCACCACGGATGCAAATTCTGCACGCTTTATGCTGACCTGCCCTTCCGGTTCAGGATGTCGCCGATGGAGGATATAGAGGCGGACTTAAAAGAGGCACAGAAGAAGTACCGCTCTTTTGGCGTCAGGAAAGCAACCCGGACTTTCCTGACCGGGGCGAATCCGTTCGTAATGAAATATGAAAAACTGATGGAGATAGCGGAATTGGTACACAAATATTTCCCGGAAATGGAAACTATTGGAAGCTTTGCAAGGGTGACCGATGTTACCTTGAAAACGGATAAGGAACTGGCCGCCCTGCGAGAGGCGGGTTATGACGGGCTGACAATCGGCATCGAGACAGCGGATGACGAGGCGTTGCTGTTTATGGATAAAGGATATCTGGCAGCAGATATTTTGGTACAGTGCGGGCGGCTTGATAAAGCGGGCATCCGCTACAGCTTTTTTTATCTGGCTGGTATTTCCGGGGCAGGGCGCGGGGCGGATGGGGCAAAGGCCACTGCCGCTGTATGCAATAAACTCCATCCGGCTTTGATTGGCGCCAATATGCTGACCATTTACCCGGATTCAAAACTGTATGGGGAAATCCAGCAGGGGAACTGGAAGGAGGAGAGTGAGACAGAAAAGTACAGGGAAGTCCGGGCGTTGATAGAAGGGTTGGAAATTCCGACAGAGTTTGCCGCGCTTGGCGCTTCCAATGCCTTCCAGCTTTATGGCGTTTTACCGGAAGATAAGCCAACCATTATAGCAGCAATTGACAGGATAATCGAAACTGTAAAAGAAAATGACCTGCGGAAGTATCGCAGAAATCTTCATCACCTTTAAGAGACATGTGATGAAAAAAGAAGTTTGATGATTTGCTTTGCCATGATTGCCATACTGGTTATGGGATGTGGCGGACTGCCGGATGAAGAAGAAATAGCGGCTGTTAGGGCTATAGACATAAATGGTTTTACCGGTTACCCAGTCCATTTATGATTATGTGGAAGATGGCAGATAATATATAGAAAAATCTTAGCTAGGAATTTATGAAATGGACAGGGAAGAATGGAAAGGTTTGATAGAGGATATGCAGTGAGGAGGTGGTTCAAATTGCATTTTACGGGAAGGACGTGGAGGCCGCCCTATGAGACCCATTCTGTCATTATACAGGCAACTTCCGGCTGTACTTACCGGAAATGCCGTTTTTGCAGCCTGTACAAGGAGGAGTGTTTCCGTATGTCGCCGATGGAGGAGTTCGAGGAAGACCTGGCAGAGATTAAAAGCTACCAACCATATGCAAGGCGCATCTTCTGGACCGGGGCGAACCCGTTTGCAATGAGTTATGAGAACCTAAAACTCCGTGCGCTGACGGTACGGGATTATTTAATCAAATGCCAGACTATGTCCATGTTTGCCAGTATCCGGGATATCAGGGGCAAGGAAGTGTGGCAGCTTAAGAAACTCCGGGCAATGGGGATAAACGGGCTGACCATCGGAACAGAGAGCGGTGATGATGGCACGCTTGCCCTGGCAGGCAAGGGATATACGGCGGCTGATATTCTGGAGCAGTGCCGTAAGCTGGACGAGGCGGGGATGGAATATTATTTTGTTTATATGACCGGGCTTGCAGGGAAGGGAAAAGGATATTGGAATGCGATTAACAGTGCAAAACTGTTTAGCCAGTTAAATCCGTATTTCATTTCTGTGGATTCACTCACCCTGTTTCCGGATACGGAACTGTACCGTATGGAGCGGGAAGGGAAGTTTGTTCCCGCCGGGGAGAAGGAACGTCTGGAAGAGCTGCAGGTATTTATTAATAATTTGCAGATTAGGACACACTTGTTTGCCAATTCCAGTTCAAACTTTTATCCTGTTACTGCCTATCTGCCGAAGGAGAGGGGTTTTATAGTTAGTGAGTTACAGCATATTATGAGTACGGTAAGCGAGGAAGAAATGACGGAGTACCGTAGAAGCCTGAAATCTTTAGGGTAACAGAATGGACAATATATAAATGCACAAATGTATAAATGTACAGATATATGAATGCACAAATGTATGAATGCATAAAAGGACAACCGCCGCAATGGGATCACGCCATATGCGGCGGTTCCCGTTTTCGCTTATCGGCGATATGCTGCCTTTTGGGGCATCCGTCTCTTATGCCGGAAGGACAGCCATATGTTATATTCGAGCCATACTGCATCGGTCTTCCTTACAAAAAACGTCAACGACTATTAATTGTTAATAATAATTGACCGATAAATAAATTGAAGAGATAAAAGACATATGAAGAGGTATATGAAGAGATATATGGAAAGGAAGGAAGCGGTATGGCAAAGGAAGAGATTACGCCAAGCGAATGGCAGATTATGGAAGTGCTGTGGGAATGTGGGGAACCCCTGACATCTTCCGAGGTTTACAAAAGAATGCAGGGAAATGTGGATATGTCGATGCGGATGGTGCGGGTGTTGATGAACCGCCTGAATCAGAAGAATGTCCTTGGCTACATAGTGGATGAGCGTGATTCGAGGGTTTATCACTATTATGTGCAGAAATCAAGGGAGGAATGCGTGAAGGAAAAAAGCAGGAAGTTTGTGGATAGCTATTTTTCCGGCAATGGAACAAATGCGGTGGCGGCGATGTTACAGAGCTTTGCTTTGACAGACGAGCAGATAAAGGAGCTGGAGGAAATTCTGGAGAAAAGCAGAGGGCGGGGCACGGAATCTACGGATATAGAGGGTGGGTTCCATGTCTGACTGGTCACAATTTAGCAGCCTTATGGATTTCTGTGCAATATATTACACTTCCCAGCTTGTGCGGTGTGCGGCTTTTGCCTTTTTGCTGGCCGGGTTTGTGATGCTGCTCCGGAAGGTGTTTTTTTCAGAACGGATTTTTCAGAGGGGACTGCTATGGTCATCATTCCTGATTATTCCTTTTCTCGGAAGACTGAAGTTGTTTTATGAAAATAAGCTTGTCTTTCATGTAACGTGGTGGCTGACGAAGGCAACTATGTCATGGATTTGGACTGGCCGTTTTTATATGGCGGGTATTTTTGTAACTGCTGTCTGTATATTCGGGAAACGGCTGCGCCTACGGAAGGCGGTTGCCGGGATGGGAGAGGTTTTTCTGGATAATATTCCGGTCAATGTTACGGATATGAATGTCACGCCGTTTATAGTGGGGTTGCTGAAACCGAAGATTGTCATTCCCAAAGTGCTGCTGGAGAGCTATGGAAGGGAGGAATTAGCGGTTGTGGTACAGCATGAGCAGACCCACATCCGGCTGGGGCATTTGTGGTTCGGGTTTGCATGGGATATCTTGCGGTGCCTTTTGTGGGTAAACCCGTTTTTGACAATTTTCCAGAAACAGTTTCGGGCGGATATGGAGGATATTTGTGACCGGGTATGCATACAAAGCAGTGGGAGGACGGCACATGCATATGGTCTGGTACTGCTGAAAACCGTGAAACTGCTGCGCTCCAAATCGGAGGATATGCCGCCTGCTCTTACATATGTGGGGGAAAGGGAATTTGCAGACTTGAAAAGGAGGATAGGGGAAATTGCCGGTTTCCGGCCATACAAAAAAAGGATGTGTGTGGGCATGGCAGCCGTAGCCTTTCTGGTAATTGCAGCGATGCTGTTTGTGGTACATACCCATTCCTATGCCAGATACGAAGAAGATGAAAACATATTGATATATGAATATGCTGATGGAAAAGGAACTATCATTTCAAATAATGATGTCAGTCTTCATCAAATGATTTCTTATGATGACAGCTATGTTTATGTAAAACGGGAGGCATTTGAAGATTTTTGCGCGAAAAATAATACGGGCGGAGATGTTTTTATCGTTTTTGGAGGTCTGAATAAACTTCCAGGTTTTTCAAGCGGGGGAGAGTCCTGTTTATATAAAGCAGGTTCAGATGCAGATGCTGAAGTAGTCAGGATTCCTTATGAAAAACAGATGAATGGGTGGATGGAGGCATTGTTTAAAATATTATAAGTGAAAAAAATATGAATGAAAAAGTAATGAATGAAGAAGTGATAAATGAAAAAAGACAAGTGAAAAATTATAAGTGAAAAGGATTTCAAAAAAGAATATCAAGGAGGACATATTTATGGCGATTACAGGAGTAGGCAGTTATAACAGTATTTATGAAAATACATACGTTTTATCGAAAAAGGAAGCGGTAAAGAAAGAGGAAACAAAAGAAACAGCGGTTATGAAAAAAAGCGCTGAAGCGGTAAAGAAAAGCAGTAATGAGGAATATCTCAAAAGTTTGCAGAAGCAAGTTCCGTATATGAAGTTGCAAATCGGATATGGGATTAGCACAAATAATGATGGTAAAGTGAACGTTTTGGACGTGAACCCCAAGCTCTTGGAGAAGATGAAAAACGACCCGAAAGCAGCGAAGGAATATACACAGCGGTTAAAAGATATTGAAGCAGCCACGAAATGGGTGGATAATTATAAGAAATCAATGGGCTCTACTGTAATTGTCAGACATGGTTATGTGGACGAAAATGGTAATTTTTCTAATTTTTCCATTTCAATAAGAAAAGATGAGCTGAACGAAAGGCTTCGTAAAGAAGCGCAGAAAAATGCCGAAGAACAAATTGAGAAATTAAGGGAAAAAGCCCGTGAAAAAGCGGAAAAACTGTTAGCAGATAAATTAGAAAAGGCAGAGGGCGGAAGAGTATTGCTTGATAATGACGATATGCAGAAAATCATTGAGGCAGTAAGGGAACAGGAAGAAATACAGGCGGCTAAAAAGCAGAGTAATAATGCAAATATGGCAGGCGCAAATCTGGATTTGAAGATATAGGATGAGATTATGGTATGGATACCAACGGCGGGGTGAAGCATAAGCGGAGCAATTTATATTATGATGAAAGCGGTATACTCTGGATGTCAAAGGAGTAGGCGGACAGAGGCACAATGGGAAGAAACGGTTGGAAAAGATTGTGCCTGTATCAGATGAAGTAGGAGTAGAATTGGCAGAGGCATCAAAACCAGATGCCCCTGCTAAATTTATAAAACCCGGAAATCCGCCTGGAATATGGGGAGCAGATGTTCTTTTTGCCCGGAATAAGAGCCTTGTACCATTTCGCGGCTTCCCCCGCCTTTAGCTTGGAGTTCTGTTTTCAGACGGTTGTTAAGGGGGCGGACGTCTTGGGATTTGGAGGCTATGATATAGCGGTAGCCGTCAGCATCGCTGCCGGAGAATACGGCACAAATGCCGGAACATTTTTCGGTTAGGAGATTGACATAATTTTTATGGGCAGCGGGCTCTAAATGGTTCTCGATTAGGCAGAGGTTTACTATATCCGCCGGGATGGCAGAAGCCTTTAGCTCAATTAAGCTGTTTTGAAGAGCGATAATCCTGCCTTTTAAGGAAAAATTATCCTCTTTCAGTTTGGCAGCGGCATCGGCAACCGCTTCTTGTTTTGCCGAAAGCAAAGCGGATAATGCAAATATTTGCCGTTGTTTCATCCGGTAGTCGTCCAATGCCCGGCTGCCGCATTGGATACTGATACGGATACCGCCTTTGTATTTTATGGCATCGGTAATTTTTATCATGCCGATTTCCCCTGTATTTTTTACATGAGGAGCGCAGCAGGCGCAGATATCATAGCCGGGGATAGTGACAATGCGTACCGGACCGGTTAATTCTATTTTGCTCCGGTATTCCATAGCGTCTAACTGGTCTTTGGGTGGATAGGAGGCAAGGATGGCGAGGTTTTTGTAAACGGCTTCGTTGGCAAGGGACTCTATTGTATCCAATTGCTCCGGTGTAAGGAAACCGTTGAAATCCAAAGTGACATTTTTGACCCCAAGATGAAACCCTACATTGTCATATCCAAAATGGGAATGTATCAGCCCGGACATAATATGCTCTCCGGAATGTTGCTGCATATTGGAATAGCGGGGCTGCCAATCTATCTTGCCGGAAATCTTTTGCCCGGGAACAAAAGGCATATTCATAATATGATGGATAACCCCGTCTTTGATTTGTACATCAAGAACAGGATGGGAACCGATGGTTCCGGTATCTGCATTTTGCCCGCCTTCTTCCGGGAAGAAGATAGTCTGGTCAAAAATGACGTCGTAGAGAGGGGTTCCTTGCTCTGCTTTTTTTTCAGGGGCCGTGTAAGGCTCGCAGGAAAGCACGGAGGCATCAAACGAAGTTTGGTAAGGATTGTCGTCATATAACTTTTTTGTTTGCTGCATAATAAGGGTGTTCCTTTCTATATTTTGCTGTGTATAGGATTCTGGTATCAAAAAGCTTGCCAGTGGATGCTGTCGGACAGGCATTCTGACATCCCAATCCTGTTAGATAATGAAATTATATGGAAATATTTTCAGGCAGTCAAGGTGCATACCATTTTTCGGAATGGATTTGCGCGGACAATAGGCCGGGCGGGGATGCCTGCATGTACATTTGCCAACTGGCGCAGACCCCATAGGAACATTGACAATGCAACCGGTTATGGTATACTTTTGGAATAAAAGGGCGTCGTTGAAAAAAGGTGTGGGGCAGGAGGGGCTGTTTTTAATGCAGAAAATAATGATAATTGAAGATGATTCCGCTATCCGGGAAGAGCTGGTTCTTTTATTGAAAAATGAGGGGTACTGCCCTTTTCCGGTTGTAGATTTTACGGATATTCCCAAACAGGCAAAACAGCTTTGCCCGGATCTTATCCTGTTGGACATTGGCTTGCCCGGACAAGATGGTTTTTCCTTGTGTGCCGATTTGAGAAGATCTGGCGCTTTTCCGGTGATTTTTGTGACCAGTCGGGATTCTAATTTGGATGAAGTGCGGGCATTGAGCCTTGGAGGGGATGATTATATTACAAAGCCTTACAATGTTCCGGTTTTACTGGCTAGAATTAAGGCTGTCCTGCGTAGAGGCGGAGGGGCTTTGGAAGCGCCGAATGTATTGGAAAGCCAGGGCTTGAAGCTTAATCTGACGAAGGGGATGGTGTCGGCCGGTACAAATTCGGTTCTTTTAACGCGCAATGAGCTGCAGATTTTGGCTTGTTTGATGGAACATGAGGGAGGAATCGTTTCAAGGGAAAATTTGATTGAAATGTTATGGAACAGCCGGATTTATATTGATGACAATACTCTCAGTGTCAATGTAACCCGGCTGCGGGGAAAGCTGGCGGAACTTGGTTTGCCTGATTTGATTAAGACACGCAGGGGAATGGGGTATCAATTATGACTTTTGGAGAATTTTTATCCAATCGGTTGGGAAGGGTTTCCATACAATTGATTTTTGCTGCTGTTGCAGCATTTTTTCTGGTGGCTACCGGAACACAGGCAGGGATTATCCTGCTTCTTTTTTTAGTGTTTCTTTTGGTTTTTGCGGCAACGCAATTGTTTGATTTTTTCAGGCAGAAATCTCGCCTTCATGAGTTGGAAGCTATTATGGAAGGCCTGGATCAGAAATATCTGTTTACCGAATGCGTACCAATGCCAAAGGAACTATATGAGAAGAAGATTTTCGACTTGGTGCGCAGGGCGGGGCGTTCTATGATTGGCACGGTTTCCGACGCACAGACAGCCCAAAGGGAGTACCGGGAATATGTGGAAGGATGGGTGCATGAAATTAAGACACCGATTACGGCAGCGGGGCTGATTTGCCGGAATACGGAAGATGATATCCGGCGAAAGCTTACAAGGGAATTGGGGCAGATTGAGGCTTATGTGGAGAGGACTTTGTTTTATGCACGGGCAGAGAGCCCGGAGAAAGACTTTATTATCCGCCAAACCGTACTTTCAGAATTGGCAGCCCAGGCGATTGACCATCATCGGGCATTGCTGATGCAAAGCGGTATCCGGGTGGAAATGGAGGAGCTGGAACAGGAGGTTTTTACTGACAGTAAATGGGTCATATTTATTTTGGGGCAATTGCTGCAAAATGCAATCCGGTATCGCGGGGAGAACCCGGTAGTTTCGTTTTCCGCAAAGAAGTTTGGGAAGCAGATTCATTTAACGGTGAGCGACAATGGCATCGGGATTCCTGAATACGAATTGCCGCGGGTTTTTGACAGGGGTTTTACCGGCAGCAATGGGCGGAGCCGGGGAGGCTCCACCGGTATGGGATTGTATCTTTGCAAAAAATTGGCGGATTGCCTGGAGATAGGAATCCGGATTACTGCAAAAGAAGGAAGGGGAACTGCAGTCACCCTTTGTTTTTACCATGCATGAAGTGTCGAAGACACTTTTTTACCATATAGGACTCGGGTGTCAAAAGGTTTTCCCAGCAGTGTTGCTTGGCAGATTGCACAAAAAATTTGTGCAGCAAAACTTGTTTTGCTAATGCATTGTACGGAGCATTCCGATGAGCCTCTTAAGGCGAAAATCGTTTTCAGCATTGGCTTCCACGATTTTGGAGTCTCCTCTCCATCGTACAAAAGCCACTTGCACAATATTCTTTTGTGTCATCTGCCAAGCGGCACTGCCGGGAAGACCTTTTGACATCCGAATCCTATATATGAAAGTTCTCCGAATTTCCCATATGGTAAAAAAGCAATTATCGCACTGTGGTGGTGGGGGCAATGTCATTTAGTTAGTGTCTTGATTCAGCCGTGAGGAACATAAAATGCTCAAGGAACCCGTTAAAAAACGTCGGCACTTAACGAGGTTCCTCACGAGTTTAGTGTCCGTTACGCTTTTTACCGAGCGAAAGCGTGGTGACGGAGCATTTTATGTTCCTCACGGCGTCCGGTACCGTTAACTAAATGATATTGGTGGAGGGGGAGTATGTCGCTGCCAAAGGAAACCTTACAGAATTGTAAGGGAAATCAATAGAAATCCGATACAAGAGCCTTTGTTTCTGATGTATGATAGGTCTATCAGAAAAGGAGGCAATATTATCACACGGTTATTTGCATCGGAGCGTCACAAATAAGCCATGATGAACGCCTCCGGAATGGAGATAAATATGTTACAGGTGAAAAATGTTGAAAAATATTATGGGGGTAAAAATAATGTTACGAAGGCGCTTGACCGTGTCAGCTTTGATGTGGAGGATGGGGAGTTTATCGCAATCATGGGGGCGTCGGGCAGCGGAAAAACTACGTTGCTCAACTGTATTTCCACTATTGACACCGTCAGTGCCGGGTGTATTCTGTTGGACGGGAAAGACATTACGGAACTCCCTTCCCGGGAATTGGCCAAATTCCGCAGGGAACGGCTTGGCTTTGTGTTCCAGGATTTCAATTTGCTGGATACTCTGACAATTGAAGAGAACATTGGTTTGACACTTGCGTTGAACCATTATAATGCTGCAGCCGTTTTGGATAAAGTGAAGGAAACTGCAGGGAAATTGGGAATCAGCGATATTTTGGATAAATTCCCTTATCAGATATCCGGCGGTCAGAAACAACGGGCGGCCTGTGCCCGTGCAATGGTGGCGGGGCAGTCGCTGCTATTGGCCGACGAGCCTACCGGGGCGCTGGATTCCAAGGCATCTAAAAACTTGCTGGAGATTATGACGCAGATGAACCAATCAATGGGAGCTACTATTATCATGGTAACTCATGACGCTTACAGCGCCAGTTATGCGAAACGGGTGGTATTTCTAAAGGACGGGCGTATTTTTAACGAACTGCTTCGGGGAGGGCGGGTACGCTCTGTTTTCTATCATGAGATTTTGGCTGTGTTGGCTGCGCTGGGAGGTGATGTCAGTGACGTTATTTAAATTATCTTTACGTAATGCCCGCCGGCAGGCGAGGGATTATCTGGTTTACTTCGTCTCTGTCGTTATGGCAGCCGCTTTGCTTTATGCTTTTAACGGCCTGGTATTTTCACAGGAAATCCTCAATCTGTCCAGACGGATGGCTCAGATGCCGTCCATCATTGTATTGGCCAGTATCGTGGTGGTATGTGTTTTTGGATGGTTAGTGTCTTATACGACTAATTTTATGCTTTCCCGCCGGAGCCGGGAATTGGGTACTTATATTCTTATCGGATTGGAAAACAGGCAAGTGGCGCGGTTGTTTTTTCTTGAGAATCTTGCGGCGGGCGGATGTGCGCTGCTGTCAGGGCTTTTGGTGGGGAACTTGCTTTTTCAGGCATTGAGGGCCATTGTGCTTTCTTTGTTCGGGATGCCGTATGGTTTTTCTTTTACTTTTTCCCTTCCGACCGTCGGTCTGACAGCCGTTTACTTTGTTTTAATTTATTTGTATGCTTTGCGAAGGAGCCGTAAACGTATCAAAAAAATGAAAATATATGATTTGATTTATTTTGACAGACTGAATGAAGGTGTGGTTATCCAGACGGGGCAGAAACGCCGCAGACTTTTTACAGTTTCCATCGTATTGGGTGTTGCAGGGACTTTCCTTATTATGGCAGGAAACTTTCTTCTGGGTATTCTTGGTGCAGGAAGTTTAATTGTTTGTTTATACGGGTTTTTCCCTAGTTTTGCTTCCAGTGTTCCGGCATTTTTTGACAGGCATCCGGCACGGAAATACAAAGGGCAGAATCTTCTTGTATTTCGGACTCTGGCCGCCAAGTTGGCTACTATGGGTGTGCTGATGGCCACCATATCCATGATTTTCACGGCTACTCTTATTTCTGAGGGAACAGGGATGGTGTTTCATGGGACTTTTGCAGGAAGAGCAGCGGAAAATGCCTGTTTTGACTTGTACATCGGAATGGAGGATACCGACCGGCTCCGTACGGAATATGCGGATTATATCGAAAAGAATATTCCTGTGGAAAAATCTTTGCAATATAAAGTGTACTGCGGGGAAAATACTCAGGTTATGGATTACCTGAATAAGAATACATCTTATTATAGCTATGGTTATGAGCGGGATTCGGTGATGCGTTACAGCGATTATGCTGCATTGCGTGAGATTGCAGGCTATCCGGCAGTCCATTTGCAACCCGGGCAGTACCTTATTCATTGTATGGATTATCTGGAAGGCGTTTTGAAAAGCTATCAACAGCCGCTTGCTTTAGGGGATGATGTCTTGGATTGGGGAGGTGTTTATACAGAGCATATGATACAAGATGATGGATTAGGTAATGGAGTGGGATTTGTTTTGGTTGTTCCGGATGAGTCAGCCAAAGATTTGCCGTTCCATC
>Ga0224748_10580_pt1 | contig 11503 bp, 12 predicted proteins | sample LIM_F_Water_Neg_FD_182074 | JGI IMG/M metagenome (GOLD analysis project Ga0224748, IMG submission 182074) | Enriched cells from gastrointestinal tract of the lab mouse from Pacific Northwest National Laboratory (PNNL), Richland, Washington... | ecosystem: Host-associated > Mammals > Digestive...
TGCCGGTTTAAACGGTGGATTTCATCGACAAACAGCACATCGCCTTCTTTTAGATTGCTTAAAATTGCCGCCATTTCTCCGGGTTTTCCGATTGCCGGGCCGCTTGTGATTTTTATGTGCGTTCCCATCTCGTTTGCAATGATTCCCGCAAGCGTTGTTTTCCCTAAACCCGGCGGGCCAAAAAAAAGCACGTGGTCTAATGCTTCGTTTCTTAATTTTGCGGCTTCTATATAGACTTTTAAGTTTTCTTTCGTCTTTGCCTGACCTATGTAATCGTCTAGTGTCTGCGGACGGAGATTTGTTTCGATTGTGACGTCTTCTGTCTGAATCTGTGTCGATATTACGCGCTTTTCCATTTCCTACCCCGTTTCCATGTATCCTTTATTGTTTTATGTTCTCTTTTCATGATTTCTTATTTATTGATTGCGTGTTTTTTCTTTTGGCAGATTTGTTCCTAGGCTGCCGCGAAATGCTGCGTTTATAATTGCTTTTTTAATGGATTCTTTGTTGGGAAGGACGGCTTTTGATTTTTTGTTGTAAATGTCTAATTCTTTTTATTTGCCGGATCACATCTCTGTGATTTTCCCCTTTCTGCTTGACCGAAGCGCTGTTTTTTCACAAATGCGGCTTTGATTCTTATTTCCTTACTAAGCTTTCTGTTTCTTACTGCCGCCTATGTCATGTTTTCCGTTATTAAAATTTTGCCATTGCTTTTAATGCCGCTTTTAAAATATCCTCTACATCTGCTTTCTGTGAAACATCTGCTTTTGTAATTGCCGAAAGCGCTTCGGAAGATGAGTAACCAAGGGCAACTAATGCTTGAACGGCTTCATTTCGGGCGGAACTGCCCTTTTCGGGAGCTGATTTTGGCTCGGTTTGCGTTTCTGTATACAGATCTTCTATGTTTAGCTTGTCTTTGAGTTCTAAAATAATCCTCTGGGCTGATTTTGCCCCGATTCCCGGCGCTTTTGAAATTGCTTTTACATCTCCTGCAAGGACGGCGAAACGCAGTTCCTCGACTGATAACGCCGCTAATATCCCAAGCGCGCCTTTTGGGCCAATGCCGTTGACACGCAATAGAAGCTGAAAGATCTTCAGGGTTTCTTTTGCAGGAAAACCAAACAATGCCATTCCGTCTTCTTTTACATGTAAATATGTATATATTTTGACTTCCGCCCCAAGCGGGGGCAGTTCGTCTATACTATTTGCTGAGGTCTGAATCTGATAGCCGATTCCATGATTGTCTATGACGATATACCCTTCTGCAATTTCTGCCAATGTCCCCTTAATGTACGAATACATATCTCCTCCTATAAATAACCGTTTAGCCGCCGAAGAAGTTCCTGAGCTAAGATCCCGATGAGAAATCCTGTCAAAAAGCCTGCGAATAGCAAGATGGGCGAATAATAAACCAGATTGTAAGTTTCGACTGCAATGGCTGCCGCCGCCAGTTGCCCGATGTTGTGGAAAATGCCGCCTGCCACGCTAACGGAAACCAAATGGAATGTCCCAATGGATTTTAAACAGAGCATGGCGAAAAAACTGAGTATCCCGCCGCTTAGACTATATAAAATGCTAAACGGGTTTCCAAATAGAAATCCCGCCAGAAGTATACGGGCAACGGAAACGCAAAACGCTTCTTTTGCGCCTATGCCGTAAAGCATTAGGACGGTAACGATATTGGCCAATCCCAGTTTCACCCCCGGAATGCCAAAATAGAACGGAATGAGCGATTCTACATAACTGCAGATTAGCGCTAACGCTAAAAACATTCCTAAAAACGCCGTTTTTCGTTTCATATGCTCCCTTTCATGTCACTGCATCCAGTCCGGCTTCTTTTCCGCCGACGATTTCTACCACTACTTTATTCGGCAGGCAGACAATCGTTTCTTTCTGTCTGGAAATTGCCCTCTGATGGACACAAAGCAAGTCTGGGCAGTCTGCCATATACATATCTGCTTTGCCATTTTGTATCCGCAGTACATTTGTCACTTTTTCTTTTATTAAAATTTCCACTTCACTGTCTTTTTTCAAGGAATACGCGCCATAAAACTGGCCGTCTACAGTGACTTTTGCAAAAGCTCCTTCTTCCCCTGAAAAAAAATAGAACCAAACGCTTGCAGCCGCTAGGATTAAAAACACTGTCCCCAGCAGGATTTTGTCATTTTTCCCAAAACGCTTTTCCATTTGTTTTAGCAAACCTCTCCAAGATAGTAAAATCCTTTACATTCCGTCAAACGAACGTCTATGATCTGCCCAATCAGATCTGCCGTTCCCGGCAAATGGACGATTGCATTGTTGCTCATACGGCCTGTGAACAGACGGCCGTCCTGTTCGTTTCTATGCTCCACTAAGACTTTCTGGATCGCGCCTTCATATGCCATGGCTTTTTCGGCGGCAATCGTCTGAACTTTTTTTAACAGACGGTCAAAGCGTTGTTTGACTTCTTCTTTTGACGCATGATCTTCCATTTTGGCCGCCGGAGTGCCTGTCCGTTTTGAATAAAGAAACGTAAATGCGCTGTCAAATTTCACTTTACACACTACTTCCATGGTTTCCTCAAAATCTTCCTCCGTCTCTCCCGGAAACCCTACGATAATATCTGTCGTCACTGCAATGTCCGGTATCGCCGCCCGCAGTTTTTCCACTAATCCCAAATATTGTTCCTTTGTATAGTTACGGTTCATGAGCTTTAATATGCGGGAACTGCCGGACTGTAACGGAAGATGGAGATGCTTACAGATCTTTTTGGATTGTTTCATTACTTCTATTAATTCATCTGATAAATCTTTCGGATGCGAAGTCATAAAACGGATGCGCTCAATTCCTTCTATTTGCTCTGCCTGTTTTAATAACTGCGCAAAAGTAACCGGATTTTTTAGATTTTTTCCATATGAGTTGACATTCTGGCCTAACAGCATAATTTCTTTTACGCCGTCTGCCGCTAGTGTTTCAATCTCATTTAGAATATCTTTTGCTTCCCTGCTGCGCTCCCTGCCCCTCACATAAGGCACAATGCAATAACTGCAAAAATTATTACAGCCAAACATAATATTTACGCCCGATTTAAACGGATATTTCCGCTCACTGGGCAGATCTTCCACTATATTGTCCGAACTCTCCCAAATATCCACAACTGTACCGCGTTTTGAAACCGCTGTATATAAAAGTTCGGCAAATTTATAGATATTATGTGTCCCAAAAATCAGATTCACAAATGGATAACTGCGTGTGATTTTGTCCACGACGGCAGGTTCCTGCATCATGCATCCGCATAGCGCAATTACCATATCGGGATTTTTTTTCTTGTACCCATGTAACACGCCCAGACGCCCGTAGACCTTATTATTTGCATTTTCCCGCACCGTACAAGTATTAAAAATCACAAAATCCGCATCTTCCGATTCTTTTATCCGATAACCGGATTCCTCTAAAATCCCAACTAATTTTTCTGAGTCTCTCGCATTCATCTGACATCCCATATTCACAACGCAGGCTGTAGGAACCCGCCCATTTTCCGCTTCAAACCCTTTCGCCCACTTCCGGCATTTCTCCATAAAATAAAACTGCCTGTCAGGTTCTGCAGCCGGCAGTTCTTTCTGGGTGTTTATTTCCTCTATTTTTCTTACTCCACACATACTTATTCTTCCTTTTTGTTTCGCGTCAATATTTATTCCTGTTTCCTTAGCGTCTCTTTTAATAAGGAATCAGACAATCCTTTTATACAAACTTTTCCTCCGCAGTTTGCTTTGCATCTTCTTCATACTCAGAAATTCTATGTACTTTCACTTTTTGGATCATCTTGTTTTTCACTAAAAGCGCTTTAAAATGATATTTGTAAGCCAAAACTTCGATATTGTCATTTTCTTCCGGAATTTTGTCTATCTTGGAAATAAGGAATCCGTTTAGGGTTTCAAAATCATCTCCTTCCCCTATTTCAATTCCTAATTCTTTTGCAACGTCCTGAAAATCCGCCATGCCGTTCATCAGATAAGTCCCGTCTGGCAGTTTCTTTATCATCTCATCATCTTTGTCATGTTCATCTAAAATATTTCCGACAATTTCTTCAAGAATGTCTTCCATCGCAACTATGCCCGCTGTCTGGCCGTATTCGTCAACTACAATCACCATATGGCTTTTTTCAGTCTGCATCTCTTTAAACAGCGTATTAATATTTCTCGTTTCCGGGATAAACTCAATTTTCCGCACAAGATTTTTAATCTCTGTAATTGGCTTCCCGTAACATTCCTGCTCTGTGCAAAACTGCAAAGCTTCTTTGATATGTAAAACGCCTATAATATTATCAATATTGTCTTTATAGACGGGAAAACGGGAATTTGCATGTTGTTTGATAAAATCCATCGCTTCCGCAAACGTCATGGCGCCGTCGAGCGCATTGATGTGTTTCCGGTGCGTCATAATGTCTTTTGCTTCTTTTTCGTCAAATTCAAAAATATTATGTATCATTTCCGCTTCGCTTGCTTCTAAAACGCCTTTTTCGTGCCCTTCATTGACCATGGAAATAATTTCTTCTTCTGTGACGTCCTCTTTTCCTGCCGCTGACAGCCGTTTCCAAACAATATAGGATAACACAGCTATAGCAACTGCCAACAATACAATCAGCCCTATTTGGGGACTCGCGCCATCGTCCATTTTCATTTCTCCTTTGATTTCCTCTGACCGATTTTCTGTAATTAAGTGAAATATACCATTATCCTTCTCTTTCGTCAAGGCAGGCAATAAAATCTTTCATCAAGGCAGGCAATGAAAGAACCAAAAAACCGCCTAGTTAAAACATATGATTTCATAACCTAAACCCCTGATTTTTGCCCACAGCAGAAGCGAAGCAAAAAAATCCAATGCCGTTGCCGCCGGATTCCCAAATGAAAGATTGCTTCCCTTCTGCCGCGTCTTATCACTTATGTAAGCAATTCCAAACTTACTTCAAGCGCCTTATCTACTTTAAACAGCATACTGTTATCCAAATGGCAGACCTTATCTTTCAGCCTTTTTTTGTCAATCGTGCGAAGCTGTTCCAACAGTATCACGGAATCTTTCACCATGTCATATTTTTCGCTGTCTAACGCCACATGCGTCGGAAGTTTCGCCTTGTGCATTTGCGACGTTATGGCTGCGCATATCACTGTCGGGGAATGCCTGTTGCCTACATCATTTTGTATAATTAACACGGGACGGATTCCGCCTTGTTCTGAACCAATCACCGGACGAAGATCCGCATAATAAATATCTCCTCTTTGAATCGCCATAATCACTCACTCCATCTTTTTTATTTGATAGAAAGAGTATTTCCGGTTTTTTGCGTTCTATTCAATTTTATTCCGAAAATAAAAACGCGGAACCCGTTTGCCAATGTCACAGGCAAATTCATAATTAAAACGGCCCGAAAGCCTGCCCAGTTCTTCCATACTTAAGAAACTGCCCCCATCTTCCCCTAATAACGTCACTGTATCAAGCATTTTCACGTCCGGAATGTCCGTAACGTCCACCATAAATTGATCCATACAGACCCTTCCTAATATCGGGGCTTTTCTCCCATGAATCAGGACGTATCCCCGATTTGACAGACTGCGTGGATAGCCGTCCCCATATCCGGCGGGAATTGTCGCGATTTTTCTCGGTTCCTTCAGGCAGTATGTCCCGCCATAACTTATGCTCCTGCCGGCTTCAAGCGTCTTTAAATGTATAATGCGGCTTTTTAATTCCATGGCAGGCTTTAACGAAATGGAATCCTTTTTGACCTCCTCAGAAGGCCATAACCCATACAAAATGATCCCTGCGCGCACCAAATCCAGATCCGCCTGTGGCAGTTCCGCGATTCCCGCGCTGTTAGAACAATGCCTGACCGGAATTTCAACCTTCCTTTCTTTTAACAGGCTAATCATCTTTTCAAACTGCGAAAGCTGTTGAATTGCATACGATTTATCAGCTTCATCTGCTCTTGCAAAGTGCGTGAAAATCCCTTCTATTGTAAGATTGGAAAGCCCCGCTATTTTTGCGATTTCCTCCGCCGCCTCTGTTGTCACCTGATAGCCGATCCGGCTCATTCCCGTGTCAATTTTAATATGGATTTTTGCCGTTTCGCCAACTGCATGGGCGGATTCTGAAATCTGTCTTGCCATCTCATAGGAATATACGGTCATACGCACTTGCTTGCGGATCAGGTCTTTATAATCTTCTTCAAACGTATAGCCAAGGATCAAAAGCGGCTTTTTTATGCCGTTTTGCCGTAAAGCCGCCGCTTCTTCCGCCGTAGCGACCGCAAAGCCGAACAGACGGCTGCGGGATTCTAGTTCCCTTGCAATCTCAAACGCGCCATGGCCGTATGCATCCGTTTTAATCACCGCTATGATGTTTGTGTCTTTGGATATTTTTTGTTCTATGGACTGCATATTATACACGATGGCATCCAGATTTATTTTTGCATAAATTCTATAATTTTTTTTCATTTTTCCTTCTAAATAATTCTTAGTCTGATGATTGTTCTGTTTCAGAAGCCCGCTTGGCGGCATACGGTAACTGGTTTAAAATATCGGAAGCCGTCATGCCAAACGCCCCTTTTTCTTCCGCCGCTAAATCTCCCGCCATTCCATGCAGGCATACGCCAAGCGCAGCCGCTTGGCCCGCCGGCATATTCTGGGCTAAAAATCCCGCCAAATACCCTGCCAGCGCATCTCCGCTCCCGCCTGTCGCCATTCCATGGTTTCCGGTAACGTTTACGATAAACCCACCCTCCGGAAGCCCGATAACCGTCCTTGCATCTTTTAGCGCACAGACAGCCTGATACCGTTGCGCAAATGACTGCGCCGACTTTGGCAGGTCTTTTGACACTTCCTCCACCGTTTTATGGACTAGGCGGCTCATTTCTTTGAGATGCGGCGTTACGATACACGTCCCATGGAACGATTCTAAAAGCCGCATATCTTCAGAAAGGAGATTCAATGCATCTGCATCTAACACGACTTTTTTCTCTGAATGGGAAAGTAGGCCGCTGACAAGGCTTCGCGCAACAGTATCCGTAGAAAGCCCGCAGCCAATTAACACTGCATCTGCCCACGGCAAATATGTTTCAAGGGCGTCTGCCGCCTCCCGCTCTGTCTGATACACGTTTACAATCGCTTCCGGAAGCTGTGCGCTTAACACATTCCTGTTTTCTTTTGCCGTTAGAACCCTTACTAAGCCACAGCCGGCTGCATATGCCGCCTTTGCCGCAAAATACGCCGCGCCCGCCATCTGCTTCGAACCTGCAATAATTAAAACGCGTCCGTAAGTCCCTTTATTGGAATAAGCTTTCCGCATAGGCAAAAGTTCTTTGACGCACTCCCTTGACACATACCTGCCCATCGGTTTTTTGCCTAAAAAACTTTGCCGTCCAATGCCAATATCCGCGACAATCAGTTCTCCGGTATGCTCCGCCCCCGGATACAGCAGATGCCCCACTTTAGCAAATCCAAATGTCACAGTCAAATCTGCGTAAAACGCCGTGGCGGGCGCCTCTCCGGTATCCGCAAAAATGCCGGAAGCGATGTCTGCCGCGATTTTATATGCCTTTAATTCATTTAACGTATGCACAAGGGAGCCTAACGCTCCTTCCAATGGCCGCGACAGGCCAATGCCAAACAATGCATCGATAATTACGTCATAAGACGATCCCTGAAGTTGGGAAAAGACCGGAATATGATAAGCTTCGACAATCCGCCGCTGTAACGCGGTTTCTTCCGTCATACGATCTTTCTGCATTGGCGCTAAAAATTCCACGGAATACCCCCTTAGGAATAATATCCTGCCTGCCGCAAAACCGTCCCCGCCATTATTGCCCGAACCACAGATGATTAAGATTTTCGTATTTTTCCGGCGGAAGCGCCCTGCCACTGCATCGGCAATGGCAAGCGACGCCCGTTCCATTAATACAGCCGAAGGGACGCCAAACGTTTCTATTGTATTTTTGTCATAAAGTTTCATTTCCTGACTGTTTACTAATTCATACATTACTGCGCCCTGTCTGCATCTCTTTCTTATTTTTCACAATATTATAGGACAACTGCATTAAACTGTCAGAAAGATGCACGTTCTCTACCATTACATTTTTATCTGAAAGCTCTAAGTCAACATTGGCAAAATTCCAAATCGCCGGAATCCCTAAATCAACCAGATGATTCGCAATCGTATCCGCTTTCGACTTTGGAATCGTAAGAGCCGCAATGTCCACCCGGTTTTTTTGCGCAAACGCATCCAGCTCCTCTGACATATAGACCGGAATCCCTCTGACACGCTGTTGTTTTAGATCCGGATTTATGTCAAACAATGCCGTAATCAGAAACCCGAATTTTTCAAATTCAATATAATTCGCCAATGCCTGCCCCAAATTTCCGGCTCCTACTATAATAATATTATGTTTCTCGTTTAGACCCAATATTTTTCCAATTTCTTCAAATAAATTTTTGACGTTGTACCCATACCCCTGCTGGCCGAAACCGCCAAAATTATTCAAATCCTGCCGAATCTGGGAAGCCGTCACGTTCATACGCGCGCTTAAATCGCTTGAAGAAATACGCTCAACGCCCGAATCAATCAATTCCCCTAAATATCTGTAATACCTCGGCATCCGCCTTATGACTGCCTGCGAAATTTCTTTCACTGCTTATCCGTCCCTCCAATCGTCTGTCCAAATCATCTGCCGCTTTTTCATTGGACAAGAAAGCCCGAAAAGGAACTGACGTCATTTTCCTCTCCGAGCGTTCTGTTATCATTATCTAACTATTTACAAATCCTTCTCACCATAAACGCATTTCCCGCCGGCATCCGTTTTCTTCCTCTACGCTCAAATTCCAAAAATTTGTCATTTCCTTTATTTTACTATTTTCTTACAAGCAATACAATTAAATTTTTATGAATTTTACGCCCGCTTTCCCGTTATCCGCCAAAACGATGAACGCTTTCCATAAAACCATGGAAACTTCCATAAAAAGGGGAGGGAACCCCATCGGAATCCCCTCCCTTTTTTGTGTGTTTCTTAGCAGAAGCTGCCGCCGCAGCCGCCGCCACAGCAAAGCAGTAATAAGATAAGCCAGATACAGCTATTGCCGCCGTCACAGCCGTTGCCGCATCCATTACCGCCGAAGAATCCGCCGCCGTTGCCGTTGCATAAGCACAACAGAACGATAATCCAAAGAATGGAACCGCATCCTCCATCATTTCCGCATCCACAGTTTGTTGCTGCTAAATCACTCATTTGAGTACCTCCATTTATTGATTGATTACAATTCATCATATGTAGACTGCTTGTAACTGTTTCCAGTGGACAAATTGAAAATTTAATTTATTTCTTGACACCTTACAAATGACTGGTATTATAAAATAGGTAGAAAAGATTTTTTTTCAGGAGGATAAAAATATGGATAAAATTTTAATGACGACGCCACTTGTAGAAATGGATGGAGATGAAATGACCAGAATTTTATGGTCTATGATAAAAGAAGAACTCCTTCTGCCATTTATTGACTTAAAAACAGAATACTATGATTTGGGATTAGAACACAGAAATGAAACAAACGACCAAGTCACAGCCGATTCCGCCAATGCCACGAAGAAATACGGCGTTGCCGTAAAATGCGCGACAATCACCCCAAACGCGGCCCGCATGGACGAATATCATTTAAAAGAAATGTGGAAAAGCCCAAACGGCACGATCCGCGCTATGTTAGACGGAACTGTATTCCGCGCGCCGATTATTGTCAAAGGCATTGAACCTTGCGTGAAAAACTGGAAAAAACCGATTACGATCGCCAGACACGCTTACGGCGACGTATACAAAGCTTCCGAGCTGAAAATCCCCGCCGCCGGAAAAGTAGAGCTCGTCTATACAAGAAAAGACGGCAACGAAACAAGAGAACTGATTCACAACTTTACTGGGGCAGGCGTTATTCAGGGACAGCATAATCTAAATGATTCCATTGAAAGTTTTGCAAGAAGCTGCTTCACATATGCCCTAGACGTAAAACAGGATTTATGGTTTGCGACGAAAGACACGATTTCCAAAAAATATGACCATACATTCAAAGACATTTTCCAAGAAATTTTTGACGCGGAATACAAAGAAGCTTTTGAAAAATCAGGAATCACCTATTTCTACACGTTAATTGACGATGCCGTTGCCCGCGTGATGAAATCCGAAGGCGGCTATATCTGGGCATGCAAAAACTATGACGGGGACGTAATGAGCGATATGATTTCCTCTGCGTTTGGCTCACTTGCCATGATGACCTCCGTCCTCGTTTCCCCAAACGGCTACTATGAATACGAAGCCGCCCACGGCACTGTCCAGAGACATTATTACAAACACTTAAAAGGCGAAGAAACGTCCACAAACTCAGTCGCTACGATTTTCGCATGGAGCGGCGCGCTGCGTAAACGAGGGGAGCTTGATGGCATCCATACACTTATGGAATTTGCAGACAAACTTGAAGCCGCTTGCGTGAAAACAATCGAAGAAGGAAAAATGACAAAAGATTTAGCGTTAATCACTTCAATCGAACAGCCGACTGTGTTAAACAGTCAGGACTTTATCCGCGCAATCCGCCAATCTCTTGAGGAAACTTTATGATTTTAGACTGTCAAAACATTTCGAAAGCATTTAGCGGAACAGAAGTTTTAAAAAACATTTCCTTCCATATCAATGAAAATGAAAAAGCCGCCATAGTCGGAATCAACGGCGCCGGAAAGTCCACGCTTCTAAAAATAATTATGCAGCAGCTTTCCCCCGACGAAGGAGATGTGATTCTTTCTAAAAACACTACTGTCGGTTATCTTGCCCAGTATCAGGATATTTCCGGCAGCCGCACAATTTTCGAAGAAGTCCTTTCGGCAAAAGCAGACATTATTGAAATGGAAACGCAAATCCGTGACATGGAAACGCAGATGCCGCTCTTAAGCGGCGAAAAGCTGGACTTGCTCTTAGAAAAATATAACCGTCTGCGCCACACATTTGAACTGCGGGACGGTTACGCCTGCCAAAGTGAAGTCACTGGGGTGATCCGCGGGCTTGGCTTTTCCCAAGAAGATATGCAGCGCCCCATATCCAAGCTTTCCGGCGGGCAAAAGACAAGAGTGTTTCTCGGCAAATTGCTTGCGTCAAAACCGGATTTTTTAATTTTGGACGAGCCGACCAATCATTTGGATATGTCCTCCATCAGTTGGCTTGAAACATTCCTCGCCAACTACAAAGGAACCGTCCTAATCGTCAGCCATGACCGCTATTTTCTCGATAAAACCGTAACAAAAATCATTGAATTAAGCGGCCATAAATCCCATGTGTTTTCTGGGAACTATTCTGACTACGCCGTAAAAAAAGCCGCCGCCCGTGAAGCAGAATGGAAAGCGTGGCAAAACCAGCAGCAGGAACTGAAACATCAGGAAGCCGTGATTGCAAAACTAAAATCCTTCAATCGGGAAAAATCCATAAAACGAGCGGAAAGCCGTGAAAAAA
>Ga0224748_10583_pt1 | contig 11475 bp, 9 predicted proteins | sample LIM_F_Water_Neg_FD_182074 | JGI IMG/M metagenome (GOLD analysis project Ga0224748, IMG submission 182074) | Enriched cells from gastrointestinal tract of the lab mouse from Pacific Northwest National Laboratory (PNNL), Richland, Washington... | ecosystem: Host-associated > Mammals > Digestive...
CAATATTCTTTTGTACCATCTACCAGGCGGTACAGCCGGACAGACCTTTTGACGCCCGAATCCTATAAAAAATAAAATCCCCCGCTGCAAGCAACGGAGGACTGATTCCTGTTTCGCTATTCTTCTTCCTCTACTACAACCGCCGCTTCCGCCGCATCGAAAGCAGTAATCATGACAGGGCCGTAAGTAGGCGTTTTGTATATGGGGGTTTCTGAGTCGAAGGCGGTAAAATAAACGTAATTGGATGTCATGCTTATATTGGAAAAGTTGCCTTCTGCCACAATTTCCACATTGCTGCCGTCAGTATACATGCGTTTGAGGGCAGGTTCGGTTTTGGAATTTTTCTGGTAATAAATATAATCCCCTAAAATATTGAAAGCATCGACCCGGTCTTTTGTCAGCACTTCAACAGAGTTTTCCGCAGGGAAGTAGCGGCATAGGCGGTAGTTATTGGCAACGTCCATATAATAGAAAACACCGTTATGGTAGATGGGGTTCCAGACATCCCCGGTCCACACGATGGAAATGGAATCATTGGCTGTATTCAGGGAATAGAGATAATGATTGTCCTGGGTACCGCTGAAATACATCATCCCGTTTACAATGCAGGAAGGGTCGACCAGATAGTCCGCCAGAAGGACGTCTTCCGATTTATCGATTTTAATTTTATAAAGTTCCGTACCGTTTGTGTTTTGGTTGCTGAAATTCTGATAAAACAGATAGTTTCCGCAAAGCTGCAAAGTGATGGCATTCCCCCTTTTGAGGCACTGGACGTCTTTGCCGTTCAGTTTGCTGCGGAATATGCCGTAGTTACGCTGCACGTAGCTCTCCCCTTTTTTGGCGCTGTCCATATAATAGTACAAATAATTGGAATCCGCGTTGATGGAAGTGACGCGGGAGGTGCTTAACTTTTTGATATCGGTTTCGTCCGGCAGCATGGAATACAGGCAGCCATCATCATAAAGATTGGAAAAGTAAATAACGCCTTCCGATTCACAGAAAAGCCCGCCGTTATACAGATTGCCTGCCGTGTTCCCGGTGACATACCCTTCGTTCATTTTTACTCTTTGGGAGAACAGCATATACACCGTTACGGCGATAAAAGCAAGCCCTCCTATCGCACTGAAAACAATCGTTTTTGTTTTTGCATTCATTTGCTCAACCTCGCTTAAGATAAATATTTTCAACAGTAGAAACTGTTATGTTCCATCAAATTATAAGCCTTAATCCACTTGCTATCAAGTGGGTTTTGTTATAAGATTAAATAAATTAAAAGGAGCGGCAACTGGTGCCAATAAGAGGTAAGGAAAAAGAAAGGTTGCCGCAGATGCAAATGGCAGGATTTGTTTGCTGCAAAGCAGGCGGCAGTAATGATAAAGGATAGCTGGAAAGGAACCGGAAAGATGGACTTGATGGAGTTAAGGGAGCAGATTGACAGTATTGACAAACAGATTGTGGAGCTGTACGAGCAGCGGATGGACATTTCCAGGCAGGTGGCGGAGTACAAGCTTGGAACGGGGAAAAAAGTTTTCGATAAGGAAAGGGAAGAAGAGAAGCTTAGAAAGGTAAAATCCATGACCCATAACGACTTTAACAGCCACGGGATTGCGGAACTGTTTGAGCAGATTATGTCCATGAGCCGGAAGCTGCAATATCAGACTTTGACAGAAAAAGGAAGCATAGGAAGGCTGCCCTTCATTGGTGTGGACAGGTTGGATAAAGAGATGGCGCGGGTGGTGTTCCCGGGGGCGGAGGGCGCCTATACGCAGGCGGCAATGGAGCAATATTTTGGGGAAAACGTAAACAGCTTTCATGTGGATACGTTCCGGGATGCCATGATAGCCATTGACGAAGGGAGTGCGGATTATGCGGTGCTTCCTATTGAAAATTCTACGGCAGGCATCGTAAAGGAAATCTACGATATGCTGGTGGAGTTTGAGAACTATATTGTTGGAGAACAGATTATTAAGATTGAGCATTGCCTGATGGCGGTGCCGGGAACGAGGATAGAGGATATCAAAACTGTTTATTCCCATCCCCAATCGTTGATGCAGAGCGCAAGATTTTTGCAGGGGCATACTTCATGGAAACAGGTTGGCATGAATAACAATGCGTTTGCAGCAAGGAAAGTGGCGGAGGATAAGGATAAGACGCAGGCAGCGATAGCCGGCATCCACGCGGCGAAAACATATGGGTTGGAAATATTGGAAAAGGGCATCAACCAGTCCGTTACCAATTCCACCCGTTTTATTGTGGTTACCAACCGGAAAATATTTTTAAAAGATGCGGGGAAAGTGAGCATTTGTTTTGAGCTGCCCCATGAAAGCGGGTCGCTGTACCATATGCTTTCCCATTTTATCTATAATAACCTGAACATGAATAAAATCGAAAGCAGACCGATAGAGGACAGGAATTGGGAATACCGTTTCTTTATTGATTTTGACGGAAACCTTGCCGACGGGGCGGTAAAAAATGCTTTGCGGGGGCTTAGGGAAGAGGCCCGGAATATGAGGATTTTGGGCAACTATTAAGTGGGTTTTGCGCCGGAACCGGAAGAATGAAAATATGGAAGAATGGAAATATGGAGGGGTGAAAAGATGGAAGAAAGGAGGGGGATGCGATGAGGGAAAAGGAACTGATTATTTACCGGGATTTTGAGGATGGCGGGCTGCTGTCCGACATGGTGCAGTTGATGGAATCCTTTAAGGAACGGGAAGAAAACAGGATGGTGTTGTACCGTTGTATCCACCGGCTTTTGGAAATGGCGGGGCATCATGGCTTCTATGGGAATCTGTGGCATTGTTATTTGACGAATCTGTTAGTAAATAATGAAAACAGTTACAGCAAGGCGTGTGAAATCCGCGGGGAAGTGGCCGGAACAATAAATCAGGCGGCGCTTCATGATATTGCTGTCTTTAAAGAATGGTTTGACTATGATTTTACGGAATGGATGGATAAATGGAAAGCTCCGGAGCTTGGTTTCGCGCTTCATTATGATGGCTGCGAACAGGGGAGCAAGGTATATAACACCCGGATTTGTAAGCGGATTTGCGATTTGGCGGTGCGGTTGGCACAGAGCCGTTCCCCGGAAGAAATGAAAGCCATTTTGACAGAATTTTACAAAGAATACGGGGTGGGAAAATTTGGCCTGCATAAAGCGTTCCGTATTGTGCATGACGATAGCGGGGTCAACATCGTACCCATATTAAAGATTGCCCATGTGCATTTGGATGATTTGGTGGGCTATGAAATCCCGAAGCAAAAGCTGATAGAAAATACGGAAGCTTTTGTGGAAGGGAGAAAAGCGAATAACTGCCTGCTGTTTGGCGATGCGGGCACGGGCAAATCTTCCAGCATCAAAGCCATTGCCAATGCGTATTATGACAGAGGGCTGCGTATTATTGAGGTATACAAACACCAGTTCAAGGATTTGAACGATGTGATAGCCCAGGTGAAGAACCGCAACTATAAATTTATCATCTATATGGATGACTTAAGCTTTGAGGAGTTTGAAATTGAATATAAATATTTAAAAGCCGTAATCGAAGGCGGTTTGGAAAAGAAACCGGAAAATGTGCTGATTTATGCCACATCCAACAGAAGGCATCTGATAAAAGAAACGTTTGCGGATAAGGAGGGGCGCAGGGATCAGCTTCATTCCAGCGATACCGTACAGGAAAAGCTGTCTTTGGTATCCCGCTTTGGTGTGACGATTTTCTTTTGTGCGCCGGATAAGCGGCAGTTTCAGGAAATTGTCAGTACTTTGGCGGAAAGAAGCGGCATAGGGATGCCTAAGGAGGAGCTTCTTTTGGAGGCGAACAAATGGGAGCTTTCCCACGGCGGGCTTTCCGGCCGGACGGCGCAGCAGTTTATCGACTATCTATTAGGGAAAGGCGGGGGATGGAATGAAAACATTTGCAGCAATTGATGCGGGGTCATTTGAATTGTCCATGAAGATATTTGAAATATCTCCGAAATCCGGCATGCACGAAATCGACCATATCCGGCATCGGATAGACCTGGGAACGGAGACGTATGCTACCGGGAAGATGGCATATGAAAGGGTGGATGAATTATGCCGCTATCTGAATGAATTTACCAAAATCATGAAAGGCTATAAGGTATCGGAGTATAAAGCCTACGGCACAAGCGCCATCCGCGAGACAGAGAATACGGCGATTATTTTGGATCAGATACGCCAGCGCACTGGGATAAATGTGGAGGTACTCAGCAATTCGGAGCAACGCTTTTTGGGATATAAGGCCATTGCGTTTAAAGGGGAGGCTTTCAACAAATTTATTGAAAAGGGAACGGCGATTGTGGATATCGGAGGGGGAAGCATACAGATTTCCCTGTTTGATAAAGATAAGCTGGTGGCGACCCAGAATATGCGTCTTGGGGTGCTGCGCCTGAGGGAAATATTGAGCCATTTGGATGTGGGAAAAGCGCAATATGACGCTATTCTTACGGAAATGATAAGTTCCCAGCTTTCGGTATTCAAAAAGTTATATCTGAAGGATAGGCAGATTACCAATATTATTGTTGTGGACGATTATATCAATGCGCTGGTGCAGAAAAAGTTTTTTTCGGACAAGGTGGGGGAACATGTGGATGTCAAAACTTTCCAAAAGCTAATGAAGCTGGCAGGGGAGAAAACATCTCAGGAACTGACGCGTATATTCGATATGCCTCAGGAGAGCATCGACTTGCTTTACATATCCTATGTGCTGCTTAAGCGTATCATTGAAGTGATGAATGCAGAGATGCTTTGGGCTCCGGGTATGACTTTGTGCGATGGTATGGCGTATGAATATGCGCAGGAGAATAAAATTGTCCTGCCGGAGCATGATTTTGAACAGGATATTATCGCCTGCGCCCAGAATATCAGCAAACGCTATATGGGCAGCAAGAAGAGAGGGGAAACGCTGGAGAAAATTGCTTTGACTATTTTTGACAGTATGAAGAAAGTACATGGCCTTGGGCAGAGGGATCGGCTGCTGCTGCGGCTGGCTACGCTGCTGCATGACTGCGGCAAATATATCAGTATGACAAACTTGGGCGAATGCTCCTACAGCATTATAATGGCGACGGAAATCATAGGGCTTTCCCATATGGAAAGAGAAATTGTGGCAAACGTAGTGAAGTTTAACCATGAAGAATTTGAGTATTATGATGTGTCAAAGGCATCTACCCTGGATCAGGAATCCTATCTGAGGATTGCCAAACTGACAGCAATCTTAAGGGTGGCGAACGGGTTGGACAGAAGCCACAAACAAAAATTCAAAGATGTCAAAACCATATTAAAGGATGATGTCCTAACGATTACCGTGGATACGAAGGAAGACATTACCCTTGAAAAAGGGATGTTTAGCCATAGGGCGGATTTCTTTGAAGAGGTGTACAGCGTGAAACCGGTAATCAAACAGAAAAGAAGTTTGTGATGGAGGATAGAAGGGCTATGAATGGAAAGGAAATGGATAAAAAAAACGGGGAAATCACATTTTCGGATCCCAAATATTATACCAATCGGGAGTTAAGCTGGATTTTATTCAACAAAAGAGTGCTGAGTGAGGCGAGGGATAAACAGATTCCGCTTTTTGAACGGTTAAAATTTTTAAGCATTACGGCTTCTAATTTGGATGAGTTTTTTATGATACGGGTAGCGTCCTTAAAGGATATGGTCCATGCGGGCTATACGAAACCGGATATTGCCGGGTTAAAGCCATCGGAGCAGTTGAAGGAATTGAATGAGGCGACCCATGAATTGGTGAATCTGCAGTATAGTACATACAACCGTTCCCTGCTGCCGCTTCTTTTGTCCAATGGATTGCGTCTCGTGGAGCATCACGAGAATTTGACGGCAAAGGAAATCGCCTATGTGGATAAGTATTTTGCAGAAAATGTATATCCGGTTTTAACGCCTATGGCTGTGGACTCTTCCCGCCCGTTCCCGTTGATTCGGAATAAATCCCTGAATATTGGGGCCCTTGTCAGGAAGAAAGACGGAAAAGAAGGGAAGGCTGGCAAAGAGGGAAAGATTGGAAAAGAGGGGAAGGCCGGAAAAGAAGGCAAAGCGGAATTGGAATTTGCTACCGTTCAGGTTCCTAGTGTCCTGCCGCGGATAATACCCATCCCGTCGGAAAAAGAAGGGGAAAAGGTAGTTATCCTGTTGGAGGAAATTATTGAGAGGAATATCGATAAGCTGTTTTTGAACTACCATATCGTATGTACCAGCCCCTTCCGTATTATGCGGAATGCCGATTTGACGATTGAAGAGGATGAAGCGGAGGATTTGCTGAAGGAAATCGAAAAACAGTTAAAGAAAAGGCAGTGGGGGCAGGCTATCCGTCTGGAAGTGGAGAGCGGCATCGACAAAAGGCTGTTAAAGATTATCAAGGATGATTTATGTATAGAAGGGGAAGACATTTTCCAGATTGACGGGCCATTGGATTTGACTTTTTTAATGAAGATGTATGGGATGGAAGGATTCGGGCATTTGAAAGAAACGGAATACCTGCCGCCTCAGCCGGTGCCCGGGCTTTCGGAAGACTATAATATATTTGATGAAATAAGGAAAGGGGATATCCTTTTGCACCACCCTTACCAAAGCTTTATGCCGGTGGTGGATTTTATAAAGACAGCGACAAAAGACCCGGATGTATTGGCAATTAAACAGACTTTATACCGTGTCAGCGGCAACTCGCCCATTATTGCAGCCTTGGCTTTGGCGGCAGAAAACGGGAAACAGGTATCGGTGCTGGTGGAATTAAAGGCCCGTTTTGATGAGGAAAATAATATCGTTTGGGCAAAGATGCTGGAAAAAGCGGGCTGCCACGTTATTTACGGTCTGGTTGGATTGAAAACCCACAGTAAGATTACGCTGGTAGTGCGGAAGGAAGAGGATGGTATCCGCCGTTATGTCCATTTAGGAACAGGAAATTATAACGACGCTACGGCAAAGCTTTATACGGATGTGGGGATGTTCACATGCAGCAGGCTGATTGGAGAGGATGCCACGGCGGTATTTAATATGCTTTCCGGCTATTCGGAGCCTCGCGCATGGAATAAGCTGGCGCTTGCCCCGCTATGGCTCAAAGACAGATTCCTTTATATGATAGCCAGGGAGAAAGATTATGCAAAGGCGGGCAGACCGGCGCAGATTATTGCAAAAATGAATTCCCTTTGCGATAAAGACATTATTGAGGCTTTATATGAAGCCAGTGCGGCGGGAGTGAAAATCCAGCTGATTATCCGCGGCATATGCTGCCTGAAGGTAGGGGTTCCTGGTGTCAGCGAGAATATCAGCGTCCGTTCCATCGTGGGCAATTTTTTGGAGCATAGCCGTATTTTTTACTTTGAAAATGACGGTTCCCCGGAAATATACTGTGCCAGCGCCGACTGGATGCCCCGTAACCTGGAGCGCAGGGTAGAAATCCTCTTTCCGGTGGAGGAGCCTAAGCTGAAGGAAAAACTGCTGCATATTCTGGAAGGGGAACTAAAAGATACTGTGAAGGCGCATGTGTTGAAACCGGACGGAAGCTATGATAAAGTAGACAGGCGGGGCAAAGCCGTTTATAATTCCCAGCTGGAGTTTTCCCTGGAGGCGAAAGCGGCAGCGAAATCGGTGAAAAATACGGTAAATGACCGCGTATTCATACCGGAGATACATCATGAATAGAGAAAAAAAGCAAAATGGGAATCAAAAGGGAGAGCGTATCATTCTGGCATCGGCATCGCCCAGAAGGAAAGAGCTTTTGACGCAGATAGGGGTTGCCTATGAGGTAATGCCTAGTAATGCGGAGGAAAAAACAAATAAGGAATTGCCGGAAGATATCGTCTGTGAGCTTTCTTTGCGGAAAGCAGAGGATATCGGCATCCGGCTGGAACAAAAGGGAGAGGATGACTATACCGTAATCGGTGCGGATACGGTGGTGTCCTTTCAAGGTACGGTGATGGGCAAGCCAAAGGATGAAAAAGATGCCTGCAGGATGCTTGCTATGCTGCAGGGCAATGTACACCAGGTGTATACCGGTGTGACGTTGTATATAAAGCGGGCAGGGCAGCCCGCCGGGCGCCGCACTTTTTATGAGAAGACGGACGTATCCATGTATCCCATGTCGATGGAGGAAATAGAAGCCTATACGGCAACCGGGGAGCCTATGGACAAGGCAGGGGCGTATGCCATCCAGGGGGGATGCGCCGCGTATATAAAAGGGATTTGCGGAGACTATAACAATGTGGTAGGCTTGCCGGTAGGTAGGATTTATCAGGAGTTGAGGCAAAAGCACCACAGGAATGAGGTAAAAAATGATTCGATTAATAGCAAGTGATATTGACGGTACATTGATTAAAGATTCTACACCGGACTTATATCCGGAAATGGAAGCGGCAGTGGAAGAATTGGCAAGGCGGGGGATTATATTCTGTGCGGCCAGCGGAAGGCAGTATCACAGTATAAGGAACGTGTTCCGCAATATAAAGGAAGATATCGTATATATTGCGGAAAACGGGGCTCAGATAAGATACAAAGAAAAGGATATCCGTGTATCCCCGATGAAACGTGAATATGTGGAAGCCATTATCCGGCAGATTAGGGAAGAGCATAAGTCTTGCGACATTGTGGCATCTACGCCTAACGGCAGCTTTATAGAAAGCAATAACAAGGAATTTATCGATTTGCTTACCTATGGCTACCGCAATAAATTCACATTAGTAAAAGATGTATTGGAAGAGGATGCGGAATTTGTCAAAATAGCCGTATATCAGAAAGAAAGCATTTTGGAATTAGGGGAAAAGATATTGGTTCCGGAATGGAAAGATAAAGTAAAGGTATGCATATCCGGCAATGAATGGGTGGACTTTATGGACTTGTCCGTGGATAAGGGAAAAGCCCTTGCTTTTATACAGGAATATTTCCATATATCGAAGGAAGAGACGATGGTGTTTGGGGATAACGATAACGATGTAGGCATGATGAAAGCCGCGGAAGAAAGCTATGCGGTGGAGACGGCAAGGGAAGAGGTAAAAGCGGCAGCAAAACATATTTGCCCGTCCTATCTGGAAAAAGGTGTATATCGGGTTGTAAAAGACTTGATTCTTACGTAAGGGCGGTATATATTGTAAGTAATAGTTAATAGGGGTTACGGAAGTTTAAGTTGATGGAAGTTAATAGAAGGATTTGGCAAGTGGATTGGCTTCGCAATAACGAGATTGCCGTGAACGGAAAGGAGGATGGTAGATGCACGAATATGATGATGCGGTTTTGGCATGTTTTTTGAAAAAACAAAGGCAGCTTTTCCCGGAAGATGTAGCCGAGACGCCGGAGGAAGCGGAAGCGTTTTTGGAAGACTGCATGGCTGTCGTAGCCAGCTCGGTACGTGAAGTATGGGAATACTTCGACGAGGCAGGCATTGACCTGGAAGGCGCAGACGAGGAGGAAATCCTGAATGCAGATGAAGTGTTCGATATCGGTGACGGAAGATACTTGATAGTGGAGGGATGACCTCCACTATTTGTAACATAAGATAATTGTGCTTTTGTTCTTTGAAGGGGTGATGGAAGATGAACAAAAAGGGGAGCAGCTTGCTGGAAACCCGGAGATGGAACCGTGTATTGATTAAGAATATGATATTCCGTACTGAGAATGCGACCAGGACAGGGATTGCAGAGGCATTGGGATTGACGTTGCCTACCATAACAACCAGTGTCAATGAAATGTTGTCGGAGGGGATTCTGGAAGAAATCCCAATGGCAGAAAATAATTTACTGAATGCAATGGGGCGGAAACCTACGTCTATTGCCTTCCGGGCAGATACGGCATGCGCAATTGGGGTGGAGCTTGGCCCATATGCGACAAGTGCCGTATTGTTAAATATGAGAGGAAAAGTGGTGGCTTCCTCCGAGGAGGAGTCTGGTGCAGAAGATTATTACCAGATGTTAAAAAATATTGAAGAGCAGATCCGTAAGTTGATGAAGTTTGCGGAAGAAAAGCGTTTTCTCGGTGTGGGAATCGGGCTGCCGGGTTTTATTGACTGTGGGAGCGGAGTGATAAGAAGCAACCTTAGGCAGGAATGGGTAGGAAAGCATTTGGCGGAGGATTTGCAAGGGATTCTGAATGTGCCTGTAATCATTGATAATAACGTAAGAATACGCGCAATAGGATACGAGATGAGTTCCCGTAGGATTAAGGCAGATACATTTGCTTATTTATTCGTGTCCAAAGGGGTTGCCTGTCCACTCATGGTGAAAAATGACATTATATCGGGATGTACCTCTGGGGCAGGAGAGTTGGGGCGTACTATCATAAGCTTTTATCAGGATGGGAAAAACATTCAGAAAACAGTGGACGATGTAGGGAGCGAACGGGCAATTTTTGAAAAGTGCCAGGAGAAGCTTCTTCAAGGGGCGGCCCCAAAGCTGAAGAAGATTCTGGACGAGAAAGGGCGTTTGACGATACAGGATATTTTGGATGCCCAGCAAAGCGGTGATGCGGATGTGGCTCAGGTAATGGATGAAGCCATCGGTTATTTGGGAGTGGCTTTGGCAAATGTAGTCAATTTGATTAATCCCGGTTTTGTTGTGGTGGATGGTTATATTATGAAGGCAAAACCCAATAGGGAAAAACTGTTATGTGCGGCGAAGGCAAATTTTTATGGGCTGAATGAAGAGGAAGTGCAGATTTTCTTTCAGCCGTTTGATTCCGGTCAGCCCTGTAATCAACATCGGCAGCGTAAACACTACGGCTAAAGCTTCTATTGCGATAATCCCTGCCTTTTTCCCCGTCTTCTTTACAAACGGCTGAATAAATGCAACCAGAGCAAAACCTATGAACGTAGATGCGTATCCGATATAAGTAATTAAATCCGTCCTTCCTCCCATATTGTACTGGAAGAAATAAATACGCAGCGAATTTGATATCTGGTAAGCAAACATATCTGTTCCGTAAGCAATCAGCACACAAAGCAATGCCTTATTCTTTGTTATTACGGAAAAAGTCTCAGAAAAAGATTGTTTTTCCTTTTTACTCACTTTCATATCGGGATTATAGACATCCACATCTTTCACAGACATTGCAGACAGGATAAACAATACCGCAGATATGGCACCGAAGATTATTGTAAACTTCATCCATGCGCCAGCATCCTCCTGCCCACCTAACGCATTTAATATAGGCAGCGCCCATGCCGAAACGACCAAGGCGGCAATGGAACCGAACGCCTGAAAAATGGCTTGTATCCTTGTCCTTTTAGCCAAATCATTTGTCAGCATGGCAGGGAGCGCCAACTGCGGAATCTGTACAATCGTCCAGGCTAAAGAATAAATAATATAAGTTACAAAAGCATACGCTATCTTTCCGGATGCGGAAAAATTCGGAGCGGTAAACAACAGGACAAACATAATCCCCAAGAAGGGAGCCCCTGCTATAATAAAGGGGCGGTATTTCCCCAATTTCGTATTTGTCCTGTCAACAATCAT
>Ga0224748_10585_pt1 | contig 11466 bp, 11 predicted proteins | sample LIM_F_Water_Neg_FD_182074 | JGI IMG/M metagenome (GOLD analysis project Ga0224748, IMG submission 182074) | Enriched cells from gastrointestinal tract of the lab mouse from Pacific Northwest National Laboratory (PNNL), Richland, Washington... | ecosystem: Host-associated > Mammals > Digestive...
CCGGTATCCACGCCGGTGTGGCACTTCATACCAAAATGCCACTGGTTTCCCTTCTTCACCGAGTGCATCTCCGGATCCCGTTTTTTCTCCGTGTTTTTTGTAGAGCTGGGTGCGCTGATCAGCGTGGCGTCTACGATGCTGCCGCCCCGCATCATCCGTCCAGCCCCTTCCAGGCAGCGGTTGATTGCGTCAAAAAACAGCTTGCCGATGCCCTTCTCTTCCAACAGATGCCGAAAGTGCAGCAGGGTCGTGGCGTCCGGGACATCTTGCTCGAAAAAGTTGATCCCCATAAATTTGCGCATGGCATAGCTGTCATAAATTGCGTCCGCTACTCCTTCATCGGATAAGCTGAACCAGCATTGCAGCAGATACATCCGCAGCATGGTTTCTATCTCAATCGGCGGACGGCCGCGTTTCCCGGTTGGATAGTGGGGGATGACCAGCGATACCCATTCCTCCCATGGGATGATCTCGTCCATGATTTCCAGAAACTCTTCCCGTTTTGTTTTCTTTTTCCGGCATCTATATTCCATATCGCTAAAACTTTCCTGTTTCATACCCAGCGCCCCCTTTTCCTTATTTTATCACATCTTCTATCATTTCGGGGAATTAAATCAGCGTTTCCTTAACCGATTACACGTTCTCTTCGCCAGCGCAAATCTGTACATGCATGCCAGGGCGGGCGGTTCCCTATGCCCCGCCTAAGGTTTTTGCGCCCTTCGACCGGGCTGGGACTGGAAAAGCGAGGAATTTATCCCCCAATATGGTCCTTTATTGGACGTTTCCTATACCTTCGTCTGTTTGCCTGGCTTTTACCTGCTTTAATCAGTGCTTCCATAGATAAAATATACTGGCTTTTTCCGATCTAATATGATAAAATAAAACAAGCACGGATAATACTTGATTATCTATAAATTAACGTTATAGGATAATCCAAAATTATTGGTTTTGGGGGACTGATACGAATGAAGAAGCTATTGATTGTGGAAAACAGTTTAGGCGGAGGAGGAGCAGAAAAAGTTTTGCTCACACTGCTAAATGCCTTTCCGCGAGACCAATATCAAATCGATCTGCTTCTTATAAAGGGCAAAGGAATTTATTTGAATCAGGTTCCCCGTCATGTCCGCCTGATGACAATGCTCGATCCCGCCAAAGAAAATGCCTCTTTTCCTATGGACCCCTGTACTTTGCGTGAATATTGTACAGAAAAACTATCCCCGGATTATGACGTGGAAATCGCGTTTTTAGAAGGACCGCCTACCAAGCTACTTGCCTATCATACTACGTTAAAAGCACGCAAGATTGCCTGGGTACATACAGACTTACAGAATCTCCATTGGACCGCCCCATATTACAATTCCGATATGGAAGAAAGGGCCATTTATAATCAGTTTGACAAGGTTGTCTTTGTTTCCGAGGGGGCAAAGCGAGGCTTCTTCCGGCGGTTCGGTGGGCTTTCGGCTCCCTGCCGCGTCATTAAAAATCCGATTGCGTGCCGAGATATTCAATCAAAGGCGGCGCTGTTTTCGATCCCACACGATTCCTTTTGCTTCTGTACGGTTGCCAGCCTGGGTGCGCGAAAAGGGCAAAGCCGTCTGCTTCATGCAATGGGCAGACTTTTTCGCGAGGGTTTTCGCTTCCACTTAAGCCTGGTCGGCGCCGGTGACAATCTCTCATTTCTTAAGGAATTGGCCCATGTTCTGGAAATTTACGGCTATATTGATTTTTGCGGGTTTCAGGATAACCCTTATCCTTATATGGCCGGCTGTGACGTCATCATCTCGTCCTCCATATCCGAGGGGTTCCCACTCGTACTCTGCGAGGCGCTTGCACTTGGAAAGCCCGTGATTGCGACCCGCTGCACGGGGAATCAAGACGTATTGCAGGATGGACGCTTCGGCCTATTGGTGGATAACACGGAGGAGGGGCTCACAGAGGGGATGCGGAGAGTACTGTCTGATCCGGAACTTTACGCGGATTTAAAAAGAAAAGCTCGCGCAGGAACGGACAGCCTGGAATATGACACAATTATTACACAGATCCAAGACTTGTTGAACGAATGAGAGGGATAATATTTGAAAGTCAGTGTTATTATCATTGTAAAGGATACGAGGGAGTATCTTCCCAAGTGCCTGGACTCTATTCGCAACCAATCGCTGCGTGATTTCGAAGTTCTGGTAATAGACGACGCATCCGCCGTAAAGTCAGAAGACATCGTAGCCCGTTACCAGGAAACCCTAGATATTACCTACTGCTATCTGCCGTCTTCCCGGGGGCCAGGAGGTGCACGGAATTATGGCCTCCAACATTCTTCTGGAGAATACCTTTGCTTTCTGGACAGCGACGACTGGGTGGACTTGGACTATCTTCGGAAGGCGGAAAGTTCTATGTCTCAGCATCAGGCTGATATCGGAATGTGCGGACTGGTCCGCAACTACGATATTGAATCATACCAACCGCTCTATAAATGCCGCTATGACACCACGCATACGATTGACGGTATTACCGCCTTTCGCATGCTCGCCGGACAATACGATTATCATGTGGTCGTAAGCCCTTCCCCGGTCAATAAGCTCTACCGCCGGTCTCTGCTGGAGCAAAATGGGATCTTGTTTCTGGAACACGTTTTTTACGAAGATGTCCTCTTCGCGTTTCAGACCCTTTTGACCGGCTGCAAGGTAATTACCATACCGGACGTTTACTACCACCATTACCGCCGCGCCGGGTCCATTGTCCAATCGCTGACAAAGCGACATTTCGATGACTTTGAAACGGTCTTTACGGAGGTCAAAGCTTTCTTGATCCGGCAGGGCTTGTATGAGGAATTCGGCTTTCATTATTACAAAATACTGGAGCGGTTTTACAGTCTTCTCATCCGTCAGGTCTTTCAGTTCTCAAAATCAGAACGGGAGAAAAAAGACTGGATGAAGTACTCGTTTCAGAGCCTCAAAAAACTGGTTGTTGCCGAAGAATACATGGAATATTTCAGTGCGGAGGATATCCGCCGACATATACAGCCTTTCCTGGAAGATACATCTTTGCGATGATTCCGTGTGGAACCCGCTCAATGCCGCAGCATTGAGCGGGTCCTTATTTTCTGCGGCGCAGTCATATGCCTACAGATTCAGTCGGCGCGGGGATCAATATAGTACCAGCCGCTTTTAAGCGGTTCCCCCAAATAAAACGCCATTCTCCTGGAAGAGAATTGTCCCCGGCGCAGGACCTTTTGGTTATGCCGCACCGCGCGGAGATAATCGGGGATATCTTTGAACACCGCCGCCGCCTGTTCCAATGCCGCGGCGGCCTCGTTCGGGTTTTTATGGGCTAAATAGTGCAGAGCCATTGTCTCAAAGTAAAAGCCCCTCAGTTTATCCCGCAGATGGCGCGGGTTTGCCATATCTTTCAGGAACCGCTCATCTGCTCTGGCGGTATCGCCGATTACATACAAAACCGCACAGATTGCCAAATTTCGGTGGCGGTAGCTGCTGTAATAGTTTTTTCGGGCACCGTCCGCTATCTCCTCCAGCTCCGGTAAAAGGCTGTAATCTTGTTTGAGCAGAATGCGGAGATAAAGGTACTGAAACTGAACCAGACACCATATCTTACTGGTTTTCGGGATTTCCTTCGAGAGATGGTTCCGCGCCTCCTGCGTATATCGAAACGCTCTTTCCGGATCCACGGTATACAGCGTATGGGCATAACGTGTGTTAAAGTCTATGTAAATATAACTATACGAGTATCCGTTTTGCTTCAGGGTTTCACACCAGCGCAGAAACATTCGCTCCGACTTCTTCCGCCCCCGCGACGATTGGATCATAATCCGCATGTTTTCACACAAAATATACATCTCATTTTTCATGCGGTCTGCCGGTAATTGATGGATTCGAATGAGGAGTATGATAGCCTCTTGGAAAAGCTGATAGTTGCGCATGGCCTCTTGAAAACGGAAGATATTGTAGTAGCTGTTCATCAATTCAAACAGTACGTCCAACTTTAACAGGCGTAGATCTGCGGAAGTCTTGTCTTTAATTTCAGCGTAAATTTTTTCAAAGAGATCATAGCCTGTGTGCAGGTGGCTGCAATTGGCAGTGGCGTATGCATAATCGAAATATAAACGATAGTAACTGTCCGTCATTGGAGGGTTTTTCAGAACTTTTTGCGCAGAGGACGGCTGCTCGAAAAAAGAGCTCAGGATATAACAGACAGAGTAAAAATGCCCGGCCTCGCGCAGTTCTGTAACCTTAGCCGCAATACGCGGAAAATCCGACACCGCTTTCGGGAACAAGATGCAGTCCCGCGCCTCATCCAGTTCGTCCATGTACGCAAGCCCCAATTCCCGTTTACTGATGTGGTAAGCCCTCCGAAAAATGCCCTCATAAATATCATGGAACGGCACCAGACGATTCTGCGTGTCCAGCTTGACCAAGCCACTCTCAAGCAGCGCGAATACCTGGGAGGGGCTGCCCTGTTCTATTCCAACCCCATTTGGAGCGGTGTAAATGGCGAAGCATAATTTTTTTAGGTCCGGGTTCGCCATAATATTGGCAAACTGGTCGCGGACAAGAGCTTCGCTCATATTCCCATTTACAAATGTGATATAGAGCGTAAGAAAACTACTGAGGTCCCCCAATTCAGATACACCGCTTGTGTGGATGAATTTCAGAAAGCTGAGCAGAACAATAAGATTTGGGAAATAAGCCGGGAGTACTTCCGCATAGCCGCTTAGGTCAAACGTTGTGATATGGCGGATATTGTCAAGAATATCCGCCATAGTCATCTCACAGTGATAGACTTCTACAAGATTGTCCCGCTGCATGTCACGAACGCTGTCTGACTCCAACATATAGCTTTGCCCGGCGAAGAGGAAGAAAAAGGGACAGTGCTTTCTCTTCGCCTCCCGCAGTATAGACAGGAGAAAGTTCCATGCGGTAGAATTCAGATTTTGACTGTTGTCCAGAAAAACATATCGTTGTTTCCACTCACAGGCATCCGGAAAAAGCTCTCCACGCCTGCTGCAATACTCTTGAAAGGCATTTTCCAATTGTGCCGGGTAGTTCAAATATTCGGACAGCCGTAAGAGATCCTGCGTAATAGCCGCCTGTTTTCCGATTTCGCACAAATAAGCTGTGTCTATTTCCTTTGGATCGATATAGGGAAACAGCAGAAAAAAGGTAAGGTAGAGCAAATGCTTCGCGTTATCCACCGCGTCCTCTGAGAGGTTATAGTAATAGTGGTACTCACCTCGAAGAGGCGGCTGTGCCATAAGCCGGTGAATTAGGTGGGTTTTTCCGATACCAGACTCTCCATGCAAAATGGAAATTTTCATCCCGCAATGTTTTCGGAATGCCTTAATGGAAAGGGAAAGCGCAGAAAGAATTTCTTTTTGAGACTGGATAACAAGCCGAAAATCCATATTTTGAAGAACATCCAGTGCGGACTTTGCCAAGACTGGGCAAACGCCGTTTATTCGAAAGAGTTCCAGTGGCTGGGATTCCCGGCCATCCTGCTGGACCGGTCGGGCTTGAAATTTATCGGTCAAATGAAAAGGGATATACAGCACCGTTTCTCCCTGCAAAAGGCGCGCTTTCCTCTTTTCGATTCGGACACCCTTTCGGGCTGAGGAAAGTTTAATTTCGCGAGCAATACCGCTTACCACCTTGAAGTACGCCTGATAGGTTTTTTCGAGGTAAATGTGGGCGCAGGGTTCAATGTAGCCTTGGCTGCCCGCAGAAGGATACACGCTGATTTCCTCGGACACAAACAGCGTGCCGTCGTTGACCTCAGGCAGAGCGGGACCCGGAAAGTACCGTTTATAAATGGACGGATTTTGTGCGAGCCAGTATTCCAAAACCTGACGGGTAGAAAAATAGACTTCCTGACATCCAATCGCCTTTTGCAAGGCAAAACGAATATCTGAAATCGTCTTGGAATGTATATCAATATTGGTGACGAAAATAATTTTTGAGATATGCCTGTGGAATACGGAACTGACAATGGTTGCGTCCAGACGGTATCGTGTCAGATAAGCCCGTTTCTCTGCGGCGGAGTATTTCGCCTCCATCCACCAAGTTTCATCTTGATCGATGTAGGGATGGTAACCAACGATAATAGTGTATGCATCTTTGTTTCCATCTCGTGTCTGTTGTGTTTTTTTCCATTCACCGTAGGGAAATTTAAACTCGGACTCCACATATTCTTTTGCCAACTGTTCAAATCCGTTATATCCGTCTTTGATTGCCGCCCACTTTACCATGTAGTCCCCCAAAACCAATAATTTTGGATTATCCTATAACGTTAATTTATAGATAATCAAGTATTATCCGTGCTTAAATTCAAGACGGGTGTACCCGCACAGGGTACGCCCGTCTTTTCCTAAAACGAATGGATTTTATTTCTTGGATGCTTTTCCGCGAGGATGTCCCGCTGTTTTCTCCCAGCCACATGGGTGTAGATTTGCGTTGTTACAATGGAACTGTGCCCAAGCAGCCGCTGGATATATCGAATATCAACTCCTTCCTCCAATAGCAATGTTGCAAAAGAGTGCCGGAACATATGCGGCGTGATATGATTCTTTATACCAGCCAGATTACCATACTTATTGACAATGGCGCGGACTGACTGGGTCGAGAGAGGACTTTGAAATCTGTTGACAAAGAAAACACCAGTCTGTTCTATGGCATCTTGATAGGCCTCTTGGTAGAGGCCAAGGGCAGTCAAAACTTCCGGATTTTCAATCTGTACGAATCGCTCTTTTGCCCCTTTTCCATAGATTTTAATTTCGCCCTCTTCCAGCCGTACATCCCCGCATTGAAGTGCACACAGTTCGGACACTCGAATCCCTGTTGCAAACAAAAGTTCCAGCACAGCAATGTCTCGCACTATGGTCTTCTGTTGCTTGAGTGTACCCGCGTATTTCTTTAAGTGATACGCAGTTTCCAGAATGGCCTGGATCACAGGCAAAGAAATCGTTCGAGGCAGAATCAACGGCGGGTTTAGCTTCAACCGAAGCCGCAAAAACGGATTCTCCCCTATCAGTTCCTCGTACTCCAAGTAACCGCAGAATGCCTTTACGCTGGCAATCTTTCGCTTGACTGACCTTGGTTGGTACTGCTGGTGTAAATCAGAGATGTACGCCATAAGTCCTTCCCGCGTCAATTCCAAGCTGTTTTGGGCTATGAACATAGAAAACTGCTCCAAGTCGATTCGATACGCCTTCAAGGTTTTAGAATCAAGGCCCTTTTGGTATTGGCAGTCCAGCAGATACCGTGTGATCCAGTCTTGCAAGTTTTGCATTTGAGATGCCTCCTTATGTGTGATGGAAACATCATACAAGCGTGTGTGAGATTTGTCGAACGATGCTCTCTATTTTACCACAAAAAATCAGGGCTTTCAAGCCATTGAACCCCTTGAATGTTCAATATTCAGGGGCTTCACCATGCCCGCACATTTGCCACTAATAGTAACAAACTGATAACACAGAATCCCCGCCCTTTATTGGGCGGGGATCACGCTTTTACTGCACTTTGAAGGTGACTTCATGGCCCGGATTTTCGGCAATCAGTTTAGCCTTCAGATCGTCAACCATCATGTTATTATCAAGGGCCGCTTGCACCACGTCAACCAGCTTCTTCCCGTCCAGGTAGGCCCAAACGGTTTTTCTTTTCCGGCTCATTCTGCGTTTCATGTTCATTCCCCTTTTCAATTAGTATTGTGGCTTCCCACGACCGGGTTTCCCCGGTTTCGGCTGGTAGCCAACCAGCCCAAAGGCGTTGCCGCTCATCAGGTGGGGGGGGGGATTACGGCATCGGGATAAACCCAACAATCCGTTCATAGGCTTCTGTCGCTTGCCGGATCACGCTCCGGGCATCAGAATCAATAACACCCACGGGCCACATGATCGGGTCAGGGACTTCAGAAGCGTTGGCTTCAATCAGGTGGTTCAGAATGGCGGTGAACGCTTCCTTGCGGCTGTCCGTAGTGCAAACCATAACGCCGTTGTCATTATCCCAAATATGATACATCATGTTAATTTTCCTTTCTGCCCTGCCATCATCAGCACCGGTGGGGCGGTTCCGGTGGACGGGCCTTCCGGCCCGTTTCGGCTTAATGGTTGATTATCGTGAAATCGTCAACGATCACGGCATCCGCGCTGTAATGCTCGTTATAGGCGTTCTTGAAAATGTTTGCATTTGCAAAGTTGTTGAACTCCCCGGCAATGTACTTGACTTGGGCCTTCTTTTCTTCATCCCAATGGGTGGCGATAACAAAGTATTTTTTCATTTCAATTTTCCTTTCTGGCTTTTGGCCTGTCCGTGTGGTGTTTTCTCTTGATGTTTGTATTATACGCTTACTTACGCAAGTAAGCAAGATGGAATATTGCACAAATAATATGCCCTGTTTTTGTCCAATTCGCTTACTTGCACAAGTAAACCTTTTGAAGTATAATGTTACCGTGAAAAAGGGGGTGTTTCCTTTGGGTGGAAAGGCCAGCGCCGCAAGTAAAAACGCATGGAACGCTAAAGCATATGATCGAATCAATTTGACAGTCCCCAAAGGATTGAAAGAGGAAATCAAAGCCTATGCGGAATCATGCGGGGAATCTGTAAACGGTTTTATCAACCGCCTGATTGAACAGGAAATGGGCAAAGGAAAAAAGGGCCGGGAATGATCCCGGCCCCTTCCTCATGTAGAATTTAGGTTTTGTCGTACAGCCCCGCCCGGTCATTGGTGACAAAAACCCGGATCATGTCCATAGACAAATCCAGGTCAGCGGGCCGGTTGTTTTCGTCTTTGGCTCCGGTGCCGCATCCGCCAATGAAGCCGCCGTCTACCATCTTGATAATGGTGGGCTGGGCGTAGCTGGGCATATCAGAAATTTTGTTGTAACGGGCCACAGGTGCTTCCTCCATTTCTTCATCAGAATCAGTTGCCAAAATGGCCTTCAGGATGGACAGGATTTTTTCACCGTATCCGGCCCCGGTGGCCCATCCCTTGCCGTTGGGGTTTTCCTGCTGTCCCAACCATTCCACATATTCCGCACAACCACGGGTTACATACTGGAACCGGGGATCAATACAGGCTCCATTCAGGGCTTCAGTGTTGGCGTAGGCTTTCAAGTGCTGAATCTGCGCCCTGATCCCCATTTGGGGGGAATCAAAGGAATTGCCTTTCACGCCGTTGGACGTTACCCCCATACCACAGAAGTTATTCTGATCCAGGGTCACAGCGGAACCGGCAAAGCCGAAATTGCCGGTTTCAAGGCAGGATTGGGCAAAGGCCACATCACCCCTGATCCCTTCGGCGGCTCCTTCAGTCAGATACAGGGGGATCATGTTCAGGACAGACGCAGGAACAGCGGGGTTTTTCGCCTTGATATAGGCCGTCATTTGGCCCACAGTGGCTTTTGCGGTTCCGGCAATACTTGTGTACCCCTCAACCGTTGCGCCGCTCATAGCGGCTTTTACGGCCTTTCTGAACCCATCCATGGTGTACCCCGTGCCCAACTGGTTCCACAGGTGTTCAGGATCACCATGGTTGGAAGCAATACCACGGGCACAGCCTTCCTTGTGGGAAATAATCACACCGTCCGCCAGGGGGTCAAGGTTGAACTCCTTGCACAGCATGGCGAACAGTTCCACGGCGCTGTTATATGTCCGGGCCGCAACAGCTTTGGCGGTAGCGGTATCGGAACAGGTGAAGTTTGCCCCGCTGGTGTACTTGATACAAGCGGGTTCACACATTTCAACGCCAATATGGGTATTGTTGGCGCTTTGGCCGCTGGTGCCGGTGCCACAGTGCCAACCCCGGTGGTTCCAAGGCAAACACTGATGCACGTCACCAGTGTTGCCGTCAATAAAGCCGTGAACGCAAGCGCTGGTATAGTTTGCGTTGTTCCAGTTCTTCACGAACACGGCGGCGGACGGCTGGGGGCAACCCACGGAATGGAGCATTAACCCCTTAACCGTGATTTTGCGTCCCGCCGTATAACACGGGTTTTGGGTCAGAATGGATTGAATCAGGTTCATTCATCATCCCTCGCTTTCCGCCTTATTTTTCAGAATTTCAATGGCCTTCATAATCGCGGCGGGAATGGGAATCCCCATTAACCCGGCGTTCTCAATGATCGAAATAGTTTCATTGGCGATAAAGGCGATCACTACCGCATCCCGGATAAAGTTGGAACCCATCACCAAATCCAAGCGGCAAGCAACCAGAACCACCAGAAGGGTCACTCCTTTTCGACAAAGGCCCTTCCACCCGGCGCGGCTTTCCAAGGAACCGTTTTCGGTCTTTTCGCTGTTGTGAAACACCCCGGCCACAATCAGGCCGGTCACATAGTCGATCCCCATGAAAATCATCAGGGACACAAGGGCGGCATCCCACCCGCCGAATAGGGAAGCAATAAAGCCCCCAACCACCCCAACTGCGGTCACAATTCCAGATTTCATATTGTCCAATCCTTTCTTTGCCGCTATGCGGCCTGTATTTGGGCCACAAACGGGCCACACAGCCCGTTTGTGGTTCTTCCCATGAAACTACACCCCCGCAAGCAAACGGGGCTTGTAGGGCCGTCTATGGCCCTTTCCGGGGCTATGCCCCAACCAGGGCGGCAATGTGCCGCAAATCCAGAACCGGGGCGCTGAAGAAATCCGGGTTCCAAATCCAGTAATCTTCATGTTCCGCCCGTCTGTATTTCTGACACAGGGGGTCAGCCCAAACCTTGTTCCACCGGCTCTGGTGGTTACTGTCCCGCTTTTCCAGCCTGGAAAGGATAGCCCCCACCAGCTTCCCGCGCTGAAGGCCGTTCCCATCATCGTTTTGGCTGAAAAAATTAAGGGAAGTTTGGCTTTCAGGGTAGCAAAGGGGTTTCCCATCCAGGCATAAAAAATCCCCCTCCACTTGAAGGGGTGTTCCATACGGGATATTGACCGGCCCACAGACGGAATCAAACCGCGCACGTTTCCGGGTGATATAGGTTTTATGTTTCATCGGCGGCTTCCTCCGTCCACCCATACACACCGGGTTCCCACACATTCCCGTCCGTGGTGCTGATCCAATGCTTGCCGTTGTGGGAAACTTTGGCCCCGGCGTTGTATGCGTCATGTGCGCCCACCGGCTGGCCCCACTTGGGCCATTCTTCAGCCGGATCAGATACGCCAACCCACAGGCTGGGCGCGGCATCCGGTGTCCAATCGGCCTGGGACGTATGATCCGACAAACACCGATACAACGCCCCGTTGTAACGCCTGATATTTCCTTTGGTGTAGCCCACCGGATAGGCCCACGGGGAAAACAAATCAGCGTGTTCCGCCGCTGTCACATCGTCAATGCTCCCGGCTTCTGCCATCGTTACGAACATGATCCCGCCCGTTTCCGTGGCTTTGGTGATTTCCGTTCCGGCATCCGTTTCTTCCAAAAGGACGGTTTCAGCACCTTCCAGGGTATCCCGCCCCATCAGGTGGTAAA
>Ga0224748_10587_pt1 | contig 11460 bp, 6 predicted proteins | sample LIM_F_Water_Neg_FD_182074 | JGI IMG/M metagenome (GOLD analysis project Ga0224748, IMG submission 182074) | Enriched cells from gastrointestinal tract of the lab mouse from Pacific Northwest National Laboratory (PNNL), Richland, Washington... | ecosystem: Host-associated > Mammals > Digestive...
TCGGGAAGCCAGTCGTTGATTTTCCTCCAATTCATAAATCAGCCTCACAACTGTATGATAGATCAGGAACGCCCCCAGATTGATAAACAGCATCAGCAAAGCCGACGAAGGCCGCATGGCAATCTCAAGTGCACTTTCACTGCTTCCATAGATGTGCCAGAACCATGACAGGTAAAAGGTGGCAGGAATCAGCCACAGATAGTTCCACGTCAGAGCACCTGACTGTTTGCTGAGACCATCTGAGTAATATCTCCGAAAATACCAGAATATCGGAACTGCTGCTGCCGCGCTGCATAGCAGCATACAGACAGAATAGGTAAAACGGTAACTCTGCCTGGCCATTTCCGCTCCGAAAATCAGCCCTTCCAGACATTTTGCATCTATGGTCACAACATTTGCCACATTGGACAGCATCAGTAATGTAAACAACATTTTGCCAAATGACGCCTTTATACCGACAAAGTAAAACAGAACGTAAACGGCCGTGCTCACAGCCGAGAGAATTCCTTTTTCCTTATCTGCAAATGCAGCTGTAATTCCCACGCCAACCTGAACAGCCATCAGTAAAAAAATCAGCAAAAGCGTCACAGGCTTTCCAAATCGAAACTGCCTGCGAAATGGATACAGTGCAAGCAACATAAACGGAAAAAGATTAATCATAGAAAAAATAGCCGTTTCTAAAATTCTGTGAAAAGATACCATCAGCTGTTCGCCTCCCTCTTCAGCTTCTCAAAACGAAAACGGGTATAGGCCTCTTTTGCATCCTTATACTTTTTACGGGCAATAGGAATCACCATATTATTATGAAGAATAAAAGAGTTCTCTGTCATTTTCTCCACTCCGTAAAAGTTGACAATCATACCTTTAATTGGAGAAAAGAAATATCTGTACGGCAGCAAAAGCTCCTCCAGCTGAGACTGAGAAATCCGCAGTCGATAGACATCTTCCTTTTCCATATAAAAAGTGATTACATGATTGGAATAATCTGTGCAGAGAATATTTCGAAGAATGACAGAATGGCCATCCGGCAGTCTTATTGTCCTGACTCGGTCCAGCCTGTCAGGATTCAATCTTTGAAACATGGCGATAATGTCGCTCTGTTCCACAGGTTTATGCAGATAATACTGTGCGTTTACCTCATAGCTCTCGGAGGCAAATTCATTGCTTGTAGTGCAGAATACCAGAGAAACTTCTTCATCTGCCAGCCGGATTCTGCGGGCCACATCCAGGCCGCTGAGACGTTCCATAAAAATGTCCAGAATAACGATATCGAAATCTCCCTTCCGCCAGTGAGACAAAAAAGCTTCTCCGCTGTCGAAGGAAATCGCTTCACAGCCGGAATATCCCATGGCTATGAGTGCTCCGGCAATCATCTCTGACAACTTTGAAAGCTGATCCCTCTCATTATCCACCAATGCAATTCTCATGCTTCCCGCCTCCTTTTCTGCCTACATTTCCCTTCTTTCATATAACATATTCCGCAGAAATTCTCATAAATTTCCTCTATTATATCCTGTTTCATTTCTCTGTACAAACGGTATTCAAATTATTTTCAGCTTCTGTATCTACTGTATTGCTCTTCACGCAGTGCCGCCACGAAGCGTTTTCACGCACTTTTTGCATGACAAGCCCGAGACTGCTATGTTATAGAGTCTGTGGACGCATTGAAACCGCTGTTCCTGCCTACTTCTATATAATACTATAGCGCTGTTTTGCTCTGCCGCTTATACAGCTTGAGTCATTTTCAGGCAAAAAAAGTCAGATCCATTGTGTTTTTTGAAAGAAAAACTAAAATAAATCCAAAAATAAAAACGGGAGAAATCAAAAATGAAAAAGAAAACAGTCCTGATATTGTCACTTGCATTTTCCCTTCTCTGGATTCATCCGGCCAATGTAGATGCCGCAAGTATCCGGCCCCCGGCAGATATTCACGCTTTCGCCGTCTGTTCTGCAGACACCGGGCAGCCACTGTCTTCTGAAGCGATTCCAGAACCTGATGCCTTGGAGACAGAATTGTCATCTCCCGCTGCAACCGCCCCGGTCTCCGATACCGGAAACACTCCCGCCGCTCCCCCCGTGGAATCGAAGGGGCAAAGCGATATCATAGACAGCGAGCAGGGAAATATCTATGCCAACGGTGTTCCTCTGCTGATAGTGGCTACAGCTCCGGGATACGGTAAGCTCTATGTTGACAGCAACCGGGATGCACAGTTAAATGATGGTGAAGAAGAAATCACAGTACTTGACCCATCCTATTCCTATGATTCCAGCAATGGCTTCTACCTGGCGGACACTGACATTTACGGTGGTTACAGGGACGGAAACTATACGGGGAATACTTTTATCGCTCTCACCGGTCCTTATGCCGGGTTTCAGGGCATACCTGAGAATTCCTCGCCAAAAGGCACCGTTTGGAATCTGTACGGCGGCTGCGCATCCGGAAATCTTACCGGCAGCACACAGGTCATAATCGCAGGCGGCAAGGTGGGCAACTGGCTCTTCGGCGGAAATCAGAATGCGTCTGTGGAGGGCAATACCAGCATAACCATGACCAATGGAATTGTGGCCGGAAGCGTCTGCGGCGGGAGCTGTGGGGGAACTGTAACAGGAAATTCTGCAGTCACCATAAGCGGCGGCACAGTGAATAACTGGATTTACGGCGGCGGAGAGCTGAAAAGTTCCGTGACCGGAAGCACACAGGTGACCATGACCGGAGGGCTGGTTTTTGGGAGTATCTGCGGCGGCGGACGGTATGGAAATGTCACCGGTGACACCCGGGTGGATGTCACCGGCGGAACTGTGGATTACGATGTTCTGGGCGGTAATTGCATGGGTGGTGCCGTTGAAGGAGATACTTACATTACTTTGAGCGGTTCCGCTCAAGTCAATGAATATGTCTTCGGCGGTGGTGCTGGCTATGATCCGGATGAAATCGTGACTGTAAAAGGAAATACCCATGTAACTCTTAAGGACAATGCGGTTATCGGAATTCAGGGCGGCGGTCTCCTTCTTGGGGGCGGTGCCGAGCGCAGTATTGTAGAGGGCAAGGTATACATGGAAGTAAACGGCGGAACCGTGAATACCGTAAAGCCCGGCGGCAACCTCTGGCCGGGAGGAGCCGGAACAGGTACCGGGGACGCATTTGTAACTATGACCGGCGGTAATGTGGCACATTTTGCAAACTGGGGAGAAGACAGCGGTCCGGAAAGCTCTCTGACACTAAGCGTGTCCGGTGCCGATTTCAATAAAGCCAACATCATCATAGGCTGTGACACTACGGACGCCGCCCTTGACAATGTGTCTGTCACAATAGATTCCTGCGCAATTTCCCTGCTGCATTTCGGAAGTTCCATCACAGGCAATCTGTCTCTTTCCCTTCGCAATGCCGCGACGGACAGTCTGTATCTGAGTTCCCCTGTGGCAGGGAATGTGGATATCTCCTTCCAGGCGGCTCAGGCAGCTAATTTTATGATGAACAAAAATGTCCTGAATCCTGCCGCCGATTCCCGGCTCACTTTCCTGGAATGTGGGTCTTCCACAGGGAAATGGGGAACGCTCAATCCCATCAACATCACTCTGACCAATACCGAAAACCCTGTTCTTTACGGAAGAAATCTGTATGAGAACAAATTTAAAACGTTAGAAATAAAAGACAGCTACATAAGTTTGACAGGCCAGAACGGGCAGCCGGACACCAGCCCCGCTTCCTTTACGGAGAAGCTGATTGTGGACGGGGGCATTTTGCGTCTCTGCGGTCTGGCGGAGATCCTGATGCCGGAAACGGAATTCATAAATTCTCCTCTGTTGATGAATTCTTTGAACAGTTCCAACTTGGGCAGTCCCATTCATTTCGGCTCTGTACCCGCCGGAACCGCCAGACTCAAATGGCTTCCCTATGACGGCAATATGAGTACGGATATCACCTGCATCGTTTCTATTGCGCAGGCACCCTCCACTGCTGCGGACACTATATTTTCCAGCGAAACAGATGCCTATGTTCTGAAAACGGAAAGCTTCGCCACATCCGAAGGAGAGACAGGCAAATCCTGGCAGCTTGGCAGCCTGAGCAGCTGGTGTAAATGCAGTGTACCCAATCCTGCTTTCGAGAAATATATCTTTCCCATGCTTAAGAGTCAGGAATCCTTTTCCATTGTCCTTCGAGAGCTGTATGAAGGGTCTCCGGATTTTACGGCAAGCTGCCCTGTGGCAGGCCATAAAGACCAGACCATAGACGTTGTCCATGCACTTACAGATTACACCATGACCGCTGCATCCATTGGCGATGGAAATCTTCTGACTGTCTCCGGAACCGGCCGTGTGGATGTAACTGTGACCAAAAGCGTCAATGGTAAGAGTGTCAGTGGGCAGGTCAGCTTTTACTTTATCAGTCCGCCCTCCGATACAGAATATGAAAGCGTATATCAGTCCACGGAAGACATCCTGCTGGAATTCGGTATAAAGGACATTGATTCCGCTCTCCTTGACATGACTTATTCCTATGTCTATAACAATACCTTACATGACTATGTATTTGATTGTGACAAAGTGCTGTCGGAAGACGCTTTTGTCTTTATACTGCCGGAAGAATATATGAACGGTCTTGAAAAAGGGGAATATGATATGGAGGCCAGAATAAGTCTGAAAAACGGACAAAGCATGGACTTTTCTTTCACACTCAGCATCACGGATATGCGGACACCCGAAGGAACGCCCCGGTTAAGCACAGACAGCCTTACCTACGGAAATGCGCTGGACACCATTGTCCTTTCCGGAGATATGTCCTATAAGGGTTCTCCCGTAAAAGGAACCTTCACCCTCGTCAGTCCGGATACTGTCCCGGAGGTACCCACAGATGGAATCTACTCGCTGGCATGGACCTTTACACCGGAAGACAGCCGTATTTACCTGGAAACCTCCGGGACATCCCCTCTGGTCATAGCCCCTCGCCCGGTTACATTGAAGTGGAACAGCACAGAAACGCGCACCTATGATGGGACTCCATCCAATGTCACAGCCTCCGCGGGAAATCTGTTTGGCCAGGATGAAATCACCGTAATCGTAAACGGCGGTGCCGGCACCGACGCCGGTACACACACTGCCTCGGCAGTCCGTCTCACCGGAACGAAGGCGGGCAATTATGTGCTTCCCTCCTCCACAGCAGTGGAATATACCATATCCCCTGCCCCCGGTCTTGCTTTCGTCACCATGGAAGGCTGGACTTACAGTCCGGATAATGCAGGTCGCAAGGAACCGGTCCCCATATCGCCCACCAATGGCACAGAGCATGTCACCTTCCTGTACAAACCGAAAAGCGCACCCGATACCGCTTACCTGAGCAGCCTGCCGTCCAATGCCGGTGAATACACAGTAAAGGCAGTCTTCGCTGCCGCTGGGAATTATGCGGAAGCAACCGCCACAGCCGACTTCGTTATCGCCAGGGCGTCAAAGCCGGCTAATCTGCCGGAAGAAGGCTCCATCCTTCCGCCATCTTCCAACCAGGCAGACAGCCTGAAAGATTTATCCGCTCCGGACGGCTGGAAATGGAAGGACGAGAACCTGGAGCTGATTCCGGGAGGCTCCGTATCGGCGGTTCTGGTCTATCATGATACGACAAATTATGAACAGTCTGAGATAACCATACTGATTTCAAAGCCGGCGGAAATCATACTGAGTGCCACGGACAATGAATACATCATGGGAGAGGATCGCTCTTCCACCATCAAATGCACGGGCGCCTTGAAAGAGCTGAAAGAGGTCCTGATGGACGGCAGGAAGGTGGATCCTGCAAATTATATCCTGACAGAAGGCTCCACAATCCTCACCTTTTCCGGAAAATACATGGATCAGCTTACTGTGGGAATCCATCTGGTAACGCTGACCTACAATGCCGGAAACGCGGAAACTGTTATCAATGTGATAGACCGAAGAGATGCCAATCAGGGTTCGGATATGGATTCGAATTCAGACAATCCCCCCTCTGTCTCCGACAGTCCGGGAAATGAAAATGCAGAAAAGGAAACAGAAGTAACACTTTCCAAAAAGCGGCGTGCGCCTGCCACTGGCCAAACGGAGAAGGAAACGGAAAATGGGTACGGAATGTGGTATATTGTGTCTGCAGCAGGAATGGCCGCAGCAGTGACAGGAACACTGTTTATAGCAGTGATTCTGCCGCATCGGAAGAAAAAATTTGTAGATATCCTGTAAAAAGAATAACTGCCGTGCTGCTGATTATATTCCCAGCGGCGCGGCAGTCCATACCTTCTCCTCATTTTTAATCAGAACTTCCTTTCAAAGGCAAAATACCGCCACAATTTCCCTGTAAAATTCCGTGCAATCTGTTCCTTTCCCTTCGTAAACCGAATCATCATCGCCGGGGATACCGGTTCAGCAGCCCTCTCATCACATACGTCAGCTCATAGTCCCAGCCAGCTCCTCAGCGGATTGATTTCTCTGGCCTGCTTCAGTATATCCTGTCGGTTCACCCGCAGAAAATTCTCCAGCTTCCGAACCTCCTCCGCTGTAAATCCCCTTGATTTCTCAATCATTCCCTCCGGGAGAATGCCCTCCGCACAGTCTTCCCCCCGCAGGAAAGACACACGCACCATCTTCTTATCCCCCTTTGCAACTACACAGGAGACCAGCATCTTCACATCATCCATCATTTCTCCTTCCGTACCGGCATTCCGTCTGACGATTCAAAATATCGATTCAGATAAGCACCGATCATGATAATATACATACAGAAATACATCCACAGAAGCACTATGATAATAATGGACAGGCTGCCATAGATACCATAGGAATTGCCATAAGTCAGATAATAGGAAAATACCCAGGAAAAGATGCTCCACGCCACGGCCGAAAATACCGCCCCGGGTATCTGTTCCTTAAAGGCCAGCTTTTTATTGGGCACATAGGCATAGACAGCTGCGAACAGCACAGTCAGCACCACCCATACCAGCAGAAATCTGAAATTCATGGCAAAGGCCACCACCGTCTGCAGCTGCGGAAGCCGATGCAGCGCAAGCTTCACCAGCTGATCCCCGAATACCATAACGAAAAGGGAGAGAATCACCCCCACCAGCATGACCAGGGTATAAAAGGATGCAATTATCCGAACCACGAAATAATTTCTCTTCTCCTCCACGCTGTTGACAGCATTCAGCCCGCGCATCAGCGCCAGCACACCCTTCGCCGCCGACCAGACGGTGGCGATAATGGCTATGGACAGAATCCCGGCAGACTTATCATACACCTCTGAAATCAGACTTTCCGCCAGAGGGTCAATCTGATTCGGCAGCACATCCGTCACCAGCTCCACCAGATTCTCCTCCGTCAGCGGTGTATAGGGAATAATGGTGCATATCATGATCAGCATGGGCACCACGGACAGAAAAAAGAAAAAGGCAATGCTTGCCGCATATGTGCTGATGTTCTGCTTCTTCATCTTCTCGGAAAAATCTTTTATACTCAGGTATATTTCACGTACCACTACCACAGCTCCTACTCGTATACATTTTTAATGGCACAATTTTCATAAAAAAACAGAAGAATTTCCCCGGCAGAGTACCCGCTTCCCGCCATCTGTCTGGCTCCGTTCTGACTCATTCCCACACCATGGCCAAATCCGCCGCCGGTCAAGGTATATCCTACCACACTTCCATCCTCTTTTCCAGTCGTTATGATAAAAAAACCGCTGGGCAGCAGGCTTGCGCTGGCTACTCTGCTGCCGTCCTGCCTCTCCACCTTCGTCTCACCGTCGTTGAGCACATATCGGATATTATGTTCAGATATGACTTTCAGCTTCCCGGTATCCGTCTCGATTATCAGCTCATCTGCCACACCGCCGCTGCCCCGCTTCTCTATGTAAATATCCGTGATATCTCCCAGCTCACTGATGGTTTCGCTGACGTAGGCTCCGTCCTTCCAGGTCAGTATCAGCTCATCATTGGCTGCATAGCGCTTCTGCAGCGTCTCCAGCATATGTTCTTTATCCAGTTCATCCACCTGATAGCTCCAGCGGTACCACCCTTCCTTCGCCTCAAAATCATTTTCATTTACTGTGGAAATGAACGCCGCAAAATTCTCTTCTTCTCTGAGGCTCTCTCCCAGGCTGATCTCCCCCTGGTCGCCCTCCGCGGTCTCCCCCGCAGCTCCTCCCTGTGCCATGGCGGTCACCGCCTCCTCCATGGCAATTCGGTTCAGCGGCTTTGCCTACAGATAGGTCAGCGTGGGCGCTGCCGTCGTCTTCCACACATTGGGGTCGCTTCCCACGCCGCAGGAAGTAGAATAGTAATAGGTTCCTGCCAGGCCACCGCTTTCTGTATACAGCAGCTGTCCGTAAGTTTCCTTTACGGCTGTGGTAGTGCTCTCCTGCTCCAGAATGTTATTGTACACCTGATAGGAAGTACTGTCATCCACATGGGCTCCGTACTGTGGATATCCCGCATGTTCCATATGTCCGTAAGCATAGGTCCTGGCACAGATCGCCTGAGCCTTCAGCGCCTCAAAGGGATATTTCGCCGGCATCTCACTGGGGACCACACTGTACAGGTATTCCTCCAGCAGCACTTCATTGACCGCCACAATTCCCTCCTCCGTCTTCAGAAGCTCCATCTGTCCTCTGTACGCGGGTGTTCCCTGAGAGCGATTGCAGTTCTTCAGAATTATCTTCCCTGTCAGCACATCCGGGACAATCCTTATCCGATCCGTCTCAAAATAAGGGCTGTCAAAGGAAAAGGTCAGTTCCTCTCCCGCACCGTGATTCTCCTGCTTCAGATTGTCATAGGGACCATAAATCACCGTATAATCCACGTCACAGGTAAGTACGGGCGCGTCGTGAAAGCTGCCGCTGTAATCTGAAGCTTTAATCAGCACCCGGATATATTCCATGGCTTCCTCCTTCGCCATCAGAACGGCACAGATTTCTCCGTTTTCCATGCATAAATCCGTGAAATTATAGCCAAAACGTACATCCCGCGCCGTACACATTTCCAGGCTGTCAAAAAGTCTGTATCCTCTGTAGTCTGCTGCCAGCGGCAGTCTGCCATAGCCTTCCACTTCAATTCCCGTATCATCCGCACTCAGAATCCTGCCGTTAATCTTATCGGTTTTGGCAATGACAGAAGTGACTCTGTCGTCTGTCAGCTCCACATCCGCCACCTGTTCCCGCACAGACGAATCCGCGCGGCAGGGCTGCATCGCTCCATTGTCGCCCGCGGTCACTTCTCCCCAAAGATAGCGCTCGTTGTTCCCCTCCCGGAAAAGCGACAGCCCCTCTTCGTCCACCTCTGTAATCCATACGTTTGTCAGCTGCCTGACCACCGGAATATGAGGTTCCGGCTCCGGAATCTCCTCCTGCTCCTCTCCTCTGTGCACCAGCACAAGAATCAGCTTTCCCAGCAGCAAAATTATAATCAGCAGAAAACCCAGCACACAGATAAATGCCTTCATCTGCATTCTCTGAGACCTGTTCAGTCCCCATCTGTTATTCTCCAAATTCTCTCTCCCTATCTGTCAATCCGCACTCGTCCACGCCACACTGCCCCAATGTTAATACAACATTCTTATCCGCCATGGGCATGTACATAAAAGAGCAGCCCTGTCGGACTGCCCTCTTCTTCTGTATTTATCCCCAAAATGCCGCCTTCTGCCTTCTGACTCCTAGCAATGCTAGGTGGGTGACCGCAGCCAAAGCTTTTGCCTTCCCTTCCAATCCTCATAATGAGTGAGGGCTTGACAGCCACTGGGCAATGTAGGAATCCCGTTTAAAGTAATGTAGGTTCAAAAATAAACAAAAGTTATCAAACATTTCAGGGTACTTTTATTATAACGAAAAAGCTTTCATAATACAACTGTAAATTTTGCCATCTGTTAAAAAATTTGTTGATTTTTAATATCACAATTTTGTGAATATTGCTGTCCTGCTGTTATTGATCCGGCTTTCTGGTCAAAGTCACAAAAGCCATCACCGCGACCCCGGCAAAGATGACTATCCCGCCGATTGCCAGCAACCAGATCCAGTCAATCTTCCCGCCGGCCTCCCCTTCGTCTTCCTGACTGCCGCTGCTGTCCGACGGCTGTTCCGCTGTTGCTCCAACGCTCTGCTCTACATCCTCCTCTTCCTCATCCTCCTTCGGCGGCTGCGTGGTTGCCGCAGGAGAACTTGTAGGTTTGGATGTACTCTGTGGAACATGGACCACCGGAACTTTAGTTACAGCCGGTTTGGGCGTCTTCTGAGGGCTGGCTGTACCGGGAGGGGGATTCTCCGTCGTTTTGCTGTCATCAGCTCCCTGAGAATTATCATCCCCGTCATCATCCCTGTTATCGTCCCCTTTATCCGGCGGATTCGGCGGCTTTGGAGACGGCGTCGGATTCGGAGACGGCGGCGTAGTCTGAGAAGGTGCACCCGCCCCATTGATCTGTACCGCTCCTGACGATTCCATTCCTTCCACCACTCTCACTTCTGTACCATATACATACTGAAGCGATTCTGCCGCCACACTGGCCGTCGCCGAAGTACTTCCGCCATTTCCGTCCCGAACCACAATTCTTCCTACAGTCAGAGAATCCGAACCAGACGGAAAAAGAGCCTTTGTACCCGCTATGTATACATCCAGCTTTTTCTCCTCCCGATTATACCGGTACTCCAGAATCTTCGCATTACTCTCTTCAAACAGAAACTCTGCGCTGTCCGCATTCACTGCATCTACAGAGACGCTGAAACATATCGTGGACGCCCCGTCATTTGCCATCTGGGAAGAGACCAGCGTAACCGTTCCTTTTTCGTCCAGCCGGACTGCACCTGCTTCTTCCGCGTGGGCTCGTGCCGGCAGCATCACCGCCAGCACCAGTACCGATGCAAGAATTCCAATCTTGTATCTTCTCATGTTCTATTCCTTTATTCCCATTGTTTCTCCACTGCTGTTGGCACTTCCGCTGGTATTGGTTTCGCTGCCCTCGCCGCTCTCACTTCCGCCACCGGCATTACTGCCGGTAGTTCCACTGGTATCAGCGCTTCCGCTGGTATTGCTTCCGCTGCCCTCGCCACCGGCGCTTCCGCCGGTATTGGTTCCGCTTCCGCCGGCACTGCTGTCAAAGCTGATTCCAGGCAGCTGTGACGGCACTGTCTCAAACAGGGAATCACTCACCAGCCGCTGGCCTTCATTGGTCAGGGCATTATTGACACGGTAGAGCTCCGCCCGCACTTTCTGAAGGCCTGTAAGATCCAGGTTCTGTTCCGGCTCGATCCAGTAAATCCAGGTACCCTCGGATACGTTTCCGAGATTCCCCTCCTCAGGCGGATCCGCCAGGATAATCTGCTGTGCCTTCAGCTCCCCGTCCGCATTCAGACCGCCCACGATATTTCCGGCCTGATCATAGAGGATCAGCACATTATAGGCAGGGCTTCCTTTGTAGCTTCCTGTGAAGACAATGGAATCCTTCGGAATCGTCTGTCCT
>Ga0224748_10589_pt1 | contig 11459 bp, 15 predicted proteins | sample LIM_F_Water_Neg_FD_182074 | JGI IMG/M metagenome (GOLD analysis project Ga0224748, IMG submission 182074) | Enriched cells from gastrointestinal tract of the lab mouse from Pacific Northwest National Laboratory (PNNL), Richland, Washington... | ecosystem: Host-associated > Mammals > Digestive...
AACCTTTGTTACGACAAATGGTGTGAGATTTTATGTGGATGTGGATGGTTCCATGGTCAGAGGCTTTAAGAACATCAATGGTGCAAATTACTACTTTGCTCCGGACGGCGCTATGCAGACAGGCTTCTTCCCTATTGACGGCAAGTATTATTACTTCAATGCAGAAGGCGTGATGCAGACAGGCTGGCAGACCATGCAGGGACAGAGATTTTATTTTGATCCCGCTTCGGGTATTATGCAGACAGGCCTGATCAGCGATGGAACGAACCAGTATTATCTGGCACCCAATGGTGCGGCAACAGTGGGCTGGCAGGATGTGGGCGGCAAGAGATATCATTTCGATGAGACAACCAATGCCATGAGTGTCAACACGCTTGTTACTACAAACGGCGTTACCTTCTTTGTCGGTATTGACGGAACTGTACAGACTGGCTGGCAGAATGTGGGCGGCGTACTGTATTACTTCCAGGAAGACGGCAGCATGGCAGTTAACGTGGCTCTGACGATTGACGGTGTGCCTTATCAGTTCGATGCAAATGGCATCGGCACGGCAGTGATCGTTCCGGTACTTGACCCTGCGGCTCCTGTGCCGGGGGCAGTGGTTCCTGCGCCGGAAGCGCCTTTACCGGTTTCATAAACAAACCTATTGTCATGAATCAAGGAGATGTCCACAGGGCATCTCCTTTTTTCGGTACATAACAGCAGAATACAGACGAAGCGTTCTGTCTGCCGCCGTTTTTTTAATCATAAGCCCGGACCGATTTCCATACATATATAGAAATACAGTTACAGGAGAATTAAATGGGATCTCACATTTCCACCGATAAAAAACTGCAACTGATACGGAAAATACGGCAGGAACACCAGATGAACCGGAATACCATACGGGGAAGAGAATCATTCCTGTACGGCAAAAGCATGCCCTTTGAATCTTTTCAGGATATGGATATGGAGAATGCTTTGGACATGGACCTGTCGGTTTCCACATTTCGTTTCCGCATTGCGGCAGCGCTGCTGTTGTTTGGATTTTTCTATATGGTATCGTCCAGGGGAGAATCTGTCTTTGGCATTCAGCCTGCAAAGGTTTATGAGGCTGTGGAAACGGATTATTCCCCGATTTTATTTGATTTTATGGACAATATACCGTATACTTTACATGAAACGGACAGGGACCGGTCTCTGTCTGCACAGGAAACGGATCCTGCACAGCAGGACTGAACAACATGAAACCGATACGGATAAAGGATACACTATGATTCGACAACTTGCTTTAAGAGATGAAATACTTTTGCAGGTGGAAAAACCTGCAAGATACATTGGCAATGAAACCGGCAGTATTATGAAGGAAATTACCCCCGAAACAATCCGGTTTGCCATGTGCTTCCCCGATGTATATGAGATTGGCATGTCCCATCTGGGCATTCAGATATTATATGGTATGCTGAATGGCTATGATGATGTATGGTGTGAACGGGTCTATTCACCCTGGCCGGATCTGGATCAGATGATGCGCAGGGATAAAATCCCTCTGTTTGCACTGGAATCCCAGGATGCCGTAAAGTCCTTTGATTTTCTTGGCATGACACTTCAATATGAAATGTGCTACACCAATATTTTGCAGATCCTGGATCTGGCCGGTATTCCGCTGCTGGCAAAGGACCGCAGGGAGGATGACCCTATCGTCATCGGCGGCGGCCCCTGTGCCTATAATCCGGAACCCATTGCGGACTTTTTTGATCTGTTTTACATCGGGGAAGGAGAAACCCGCTACCGGGATCTGCTGGATCTGTACCAGGCGAACCGGGCACAGGGAGGAAGCAGAGAAGCATTTCTCCTGGAAGCAGCCCGGCTGCCGGGTATCTATGCCCCTGCGTTTTATGAAGTTGTATATTACAATGACGGTACCATCCGTGATTTTTACCCGGTCAGGGAAGGTGTTCCTGAACGCATTGAAAAAGAGCTGGTTATGGATCTCTCTCATGCCGTTTATCCGGAAAATCCGGTAGTGCCTTTTATAAAGGTAACCCAGGACCGTGTGGTGCTGGAGATACAGCGGGGATGTATCCGGGGATGCCGTTTTTGTCAGGCGGGACAGCTGTACCGGCCTGTTCGGGAGCGGGATGTGGATATGTTGAAAAAATATGCTCTGACTATGCTGAAAAATACCGGACATGAGGAAATTTCTTTGAGTTCTTTAAGTTCCAGTGACTATTCTGCTCTGGAAGAGCTGGTCAATTACCTGATTGACGTATGCGGCCGGGAACATATCAACATTTCCCTGCCATCGCTGAGGATTGATGCCTTTTCTCTGGATGTGATGAGTAAGGTACAGGATGTGAGAAAGAGCAGTCTGACATTTGCACCGGAAGCGGGCAGTCAGAGGCTCAGAGATGTCATCAATAAGGGATTGACCGAAGAAGTCATTCTGGAAGGAGCCCGCCAGGCCTTTGCAGGCGGCTGGAGTCGGGTGAAGCTGTACTTTATGCTGGGCCTGCCAACGGAAACGCCGGATGATATCCGGGCGATTGCCGTTCTGGCCAACCAGATTGCGGCAACCTATTATGACACGGTTCCAAAAGAAAAGCGCACTGGCAAATGTCAGATTGTGGCAAGTACTTCTTTCTTTGTTCCCAAACCGTTTACACCATTTCAGTGGGCGCCTCAGTGCACGAAAGAACAGTTCCTGGAAAAAGCCTATATGACCCGAAGCGCCATAACGGAGCAGTTGAACCAGAAAAGTATCAAATATAACTGGCATGAAGCGGACGCCAGTGTGCTGGAAGGCGTTATGGCAAGAGGTGACCGGCGGGTGGGACAGGTTATTTTGAAAGCCTATGAAAAAGGCTGCTTTTTCGATGCCTGGGGCGAATACTATAAAAATGACCTGTGGCTGGAAGCATTCAGGGAATGCGGGCTGGACATTGCTTTTTATACCACCCGTGAGCGGAGCCTGGATGAAATCCTGCCCTGGGACTTTATAGACTGTGGCGTGACAAAAGAATATCTGAAGCGGGAGTGGAACAGGGCGCTTCTGGAAGAATGTACGCCAAATTGCCGCGTAAGCTGTCAGGGCTGCGGCGCTGCACGATATGGCGGCGGTGTCTGTGTGGAAGAAAAGGGGGCGGCCCATGGGAATGAAAATTAGAATACAGTTTTCCAAACATGGCGTGATGAAATTTATCGGCCATCTGGATATTATGCGTTATTTTCAAAAAGCAATGCGGCGTGCGGAGATTGATATTGCTTATACAGGCGGTTTCAGCCCTCACCAGATCATGTCTTTCGCTGCGCCGCTGGGCGTCGGTATGGAAAGCGATGGGGAATATATGGACATTGAAGTGAATTCCCATCAGGGCGGTTCTTCCGTCAGGGATGCTCTGAATGATGTGATGGCAGACGGTATCAGGGTGCTGTCCGTGAGAGTGCTGCCTGAACACGCCGGGAATGCCATGGCAAGTGTAGCTGCGGCAGGGTATCAGGTACGGTTCCGTGAAGGACTACGGCCGCATTTCCTTGATGAAGACTTATTGCGCAGGTTCCGCGAAAAAGAAAGTATCCCATTTGTGAAACAGACCCGTAAAAAAGAAAGCATACTGGATTTAAAGCCTTCGATTCATGAGTTGAAACTGGAGGGGGATACCGTTTCTATGTTGGTGGATGCCGGCAGTTCTGTAAATATCAAACCTTCCATGGTTATAGAAGCCCTTTACCGTGAGCATGGGGAAACAATGCCGGAGTTTGCACTGCTGGTTACCCGTACCGAACTGTATATGAATGCAGGCACAGACCAGGAGAAGCATTTTGTACCACTCAGAGATGCAGGAGAAGAATTTTGATGACCAAATATGGCAGAGAAGAAGTCCATACAGTGAACGGAAAGGCGGGAACCGGGAACACAGCAAACGGCGGCAGGCTGTTGATCTTAAAGCGGGAAGGGAAAATCCTGACGCTTTTGTATTCTGACAACAATCGTCTGTTGCGGGCTGATGCCTGGGAGCCGGAGACATCTGTACTGGACAATATCTATATAGGCAAAGTAAAACATGTCGTCAGAAACATTGATGCGGCTTTTGTGGAATTTGCGCCGGATATGCTCTGTTTTCTTCCATTGAAAGGATGTAAAAACCCCATTCTTACCAACCGGGTATATGACGGACGCATTCTGGCGGAAGATGAGATCCTGTTGCAGATTGTTACGGAAAAACAGAAAGCCAAAGAAGCCAGTGCCAGTGCCAGTCTTTCCTTTGCAGGAAAATATCTTGTACTTACAACCGGCAGACTTCAGATGGGTTATTCATCCCGCCTGCCGGAAGAACTGAAAGAACGCTTAAAAAACTGGATTCACGAAAATCCTCTTTTTGCAGATGCAGGCAGAGAATATGGCATTATTTTCCGCACCAATGTAAAGGAACTGTGGGAAGATTTTTCCCCATTGGAAAAAGAATTGCAGGCGCTGCGGGAAGAGGCGGAGGAACTGTTAAAGAAAGCGCCTCACCGCACCTGTTTCAGTCTCTTGAAAAAAGCGCCTGAAGCCTATCTGAAAAATCTCCAGGATTATGACAGTACGGCCTATGATAAAATTCTGACAGATGATCCGTCCGTGTATGAGACAGTCAGCATCTATTTGAAACAGAATCAGCCTTCAGATATAGAAAAACTGTTTTTTTATGAAGATGAACTTCTTTCCCTGAGCAGGCTTTACAGTGTGGAGGCCCGGCTTTCAGAGGCCCTTGAACGCAGGGTTTGGCTGAAATCAGGCGGCTATCTGGTGTTTGACCGGACAGAGGCGTTGACTTGTATAGACGTAAACTCCGGAAAATATGTGGGAAAGAAGAATGCAGAGGAAACATATTTTGAAATCAATATGGAAGCGGCGCGGGAAATCGGCCGTCAGCTTTTGCTCCGGAATATTTCCGGGATAATTATCATTGATTTTATCAATATGCAGACCGAAGAACGCAGAAGGCTGTTGATGGAGGCTTTGCGCAGCATTGTGTCCGGGGATCCGATGAAAACGGTTGTTGTGGATATGACACCACTGGGCCTGGTGGAAGTCACACGGAAAAAAGAAAAAAAATCTTTATGGGAACAGCTTCATACAGCAGGTAAAATGGGGGATCAGCAATGAAATTTATCAAACTGGAAAAAGTAAAAGACGGAAAATATTTAAAAAACTATGAAATTACGTATTTAAACAAGGCAGGAAAAGAGAAAAAGTATGAAATTGTCAGTCGTAAAGAACTGCGGGAGGCAGCGGACATTGGCCGGGCTGCCAGCGGTATTTCCATTGTGGCGTTTCATGACGGAAAACTGTTGTTGCTCAGGGAGTTTCGCATGAGCGTCAATAAAACCATATTCAATCTGTGTGCCGGTATGATAGAAGAGGGGGAGACGGTTGAAGAATGTATCAGCCGGGAATTGTATGAAGAGACAGGGCTTTCCGTAAAGCGGATACGGACGATTCTGCCTCCTTCCTATGCGGCGGTGGGTATTTCGGATACGAAAACCTATATTGCCATTGTGGACGCTGAGGGGGAGTTCTCAGACCATACTTCAGACAATGAAATGATCCAGGCCCAGTTCTATACGAAGGAAGAGGTGGAAAAACTGCTGGAAACGGAAGAATTCAGTTCCCGTTCCCAGATTATTGCTTATTTTTTCGTACAGGGATTCTGATAAATACTTGACAAACAGAGTTCTATATGTTAGCATGTGTGAGTATGCCGCATGGCGAGGTATAAGCCTGTTTGAAATAGAGACAGCACCGAAACCAGCGAGTAAAGATAACAGGGAGGTGCCCTATGTACGCGATTATTGCAACCGGTGGAAAACAGTATAAGGTTTCCGAAGGCGATGTTATCCGTGTGGAAAAACTGGATGCAGAGGACGGTGCTGCCGTTACTTTTGATCAGGTTCTTGCCGTAAGCGGTGACGACAGCTTAAAGGTCGGTTCTGACGCCGCTTCCGCTTCTGTAACAGCAACTGTTATGAAGCAGGGAAAAAGCAAGAAAGTCATTGTATACAAATACAAGAGAAAAACCGGCTATCATAAGAAAAACGGCCACAGACAAGCATACACACAGGTGAAAATCGAAAAAATCAATGCTTAACTGTGAGAGCCGGGAAATCGTATGATCACTATAACCGTATTTCGGTCCGCTGCCGGAGTTTATAAGGGTTTTGTCTGTGAGGGACATGCAGGCTATGCCAACAGGGGAAAGGATATTGTATGTGCATCAGTTTCCACACTGGTGATCAATACAATCAATTCCATTGAGGCGTTCTGTCATCAGGCTTTTGAATGTGCAGAAGAGAAAGACAGTATACGTCTGGAACTTACGGCCAGTCCCACAAAAGAGACAACGCTTTTACTGGACTCTATGGTTTTCGGATTACAGGCAATAGAACAGGAATATCAAGAACGGTATTTAAAAGTAGAATGCAGGGAGGTGTAGACCCATGTTAAAGATGAACCTTCAATATTTTGCCCATAAAAAGGGAGTCGGCTCTACCAAGAACGGCAGAGATTCCGAATCCAAAAGGCTGGGCGCCAAAAGGGCTGACGGACAATTCGTAAAGGCAGGAAATATTCTGTTCAGACAGCGCGGTACTAAGATTCATCCTGGTATCAACGTAGGCCGGGGCGGAGATGATACATTATTCGCACTGGTAGATGGTGTTCTGAGATTTGAGAGAAAGGGAAGAGACAGAAAGCAGGCTTCCGTTTATCCTGTAGAACAATAATACGAATGATTTCAGGCTTCAAACAACATATGTTTGGAGCCTTTTTGACATTATGTGAATGTAAAAAGAAAGCAGTGGAGATGGTATGTTTGCAGACAGAGCGAAAATATATGTAAGAAGCGGAAAAGGCGGAGATGGACATGTTTCCTTCCGCAGAGAAAAATATGTTCCCAACGGCGGTCCGGACGGCGGAGACGGCGGCAGGGGCGGCGATGTAATATTTGTTGTGGATGAAGGCCTGAATACGCTGACAGATTTTCGTCATGTCCGGAAATATAAGGCAATGGACGGAAAAGATGGCGGGAAACGTAACTGCCGTGGCAAAGACGGTGAGGATATCATACTTCGCGTGCCTGCAGGAACAGTCATCAGAGAAGCGGAAAGCGGCAAAGTCATTGCGGACATGTCCGGTGATAATACAAGGTATGTATTGTTAAGAGGCGGAAAAGGCGGAAATGGAAATCAGCATTATGCCACATCTACCATGCAGGCTCCCAAATATGCCCAGCCAGGTCAACCGGCCCAGGAATTGGAACTGCAACTGGAGCTGAAAGTCATTGCAGATGTGGGACTGGTAGGGTTTCCCAATGTGGGGAAATCTACTCTGTTGTCCAGAGTAACCAACGCCCGTCCTAAAATTGCAAATTATCATTTCACAACGTTGAGTCCCAATCTGGGTGTTGTGGATCTGGAAGATGCAAAAGGTTTTGTGATAGCCGATATTCCGGGGCTGATCGAAGGGGCCTGCGAAGGCGTAGGGCTGGGCCATGAATTTCTACGCCATATTGAGCGGACAAAACTGATTATCCATATGGTGGATGCTGCATCTACAGAAGGAAGAGATCCCATTGAGGATATCCATGCCATTAACAGGGAACTGGAACAGTACAACGGGGAACTGGCAAAACGACCACAAATTATAGCAGCCAATAAGATTGACGCCATTGCGGAGGATAACAGAGAATCGGTGGATGCGATCCGGGCAGCATTTGAACCCAAAGGCATTCGTGTATTTCCGATTTCCGCAGTCAGTGGACAGGGTATGCAGGAACTTTTGTATTGTGTAAGTCAAATGCTGAGTGAAATGGATGATAAACCAACTGTATTTGAACAGGAATATTTCCCGGAGATGGAATTGACATCCGCACAGAATGAACCTTTTTCTGTACTTTATGATGAAGAAAGCCAGGAATATGTAATCGAAGGTCCCCGAATAGAGAAAATGCTGGGGTATACAAATCTGGAGAGTGAAAAAGGATTTGTATTTTTTCAGAAGTTTCTGAAAGATAACGGTATCTTGGAACAGCTTGAAACACTGGGGATACAGGAAGGCGATACGGTACGGATGTACGGGCTTTCTTTCGATTACTATAAATAGGAGAAGAACTATGAAATTGACAAGTAAACAGCGGGCATATCTGAAGGGACTGGCCAGTACACTGAATCCTGTTTTTCAGATTGGGAAAGCCAGTCTGACGCCGGAAGTAACACAGGCAGTGGAAGAGGGGTTTCACACAAGGGAACTGGTTAAAATTACCGTATTAAAAAATTGTGTGGATGATCCGAGAGAAATCGCTTCCATGTTGGCAGAACGGACGCATGCCACTGTTGTTCAGGTAATTGGGAAAAAAATTGTTCTTTACAGGCAGGATAAGGACAATCCCAAAATCCTCCTTCCGTTGTAACGGATACTGCTATGAAACAGAATCATTGCAAAAAAACAGGGATTTTTGGTGGGACTTTTAATCCGATTCATTGCGGGCATCTCCATTTGGCGGAAAAAGCGCTGCAGACAGCCGGATTGGATGAGATTTTGTTTGTTCCCAGTGGTATTTCTTATATGAAAGACCAGAAAGAGATTCTCCCGGCCAGGGAACGACTGGAAATGGTGAGGCTTGCGATTCAGGAATACCCTGCATTTATGGTGTCTTCCATAGAAACAGACAAACAGAGTAATTCCTATTCTCATGAAACAATCCGGGCGTTGCAGGAAGCGCAGCCAGATACAGAGTATTTTTTCCTGACAGGCGCCGATACCATATTTTCCATGGAAGACTGGAAAGATCCGGTCAGTATTTTCCGTTCTGTGACGATCCTGGCTGCATGTCGTCCGGGCGTATCCCAGGACGGTCTGAAAAAACAAATTTCCTATCTGCATAATCAATATCAGGCAGATATTCGGTTGATATCTGCAGATTATGTAGATATTTCTTCTTCTGAAATAAGAAAAGCAATAAAAAGCGGAAAATCCATACGCGGACTGGTTCCCCAAATTGTAGAAGGGTATATCCTGAAAAATCATTTATATCATTAACAGATTCTGAAACTTACGGATAGAACAAAACAGGAGTGGTAATCGTATGAAATTAAAGCAGGCAGATATTGTTAAAATCCGAAGAGAAATGGAAAAGACTCTGGACCCCAAACGCTATGAACATACGCTGGGGGTGGCATATACGGCAAGCTGTCTTGCCATGTGCCATGATGAAAATGTAAAAAATGCTGAACTGGCAGGGCTTTTGCATGATTGTGCCAAATGTCTGGATAACTCCAAAAAAATGAAAATCTGTGCAAAACACAATATCCATATCAATAAAATAGAAGATAAAAACCCTTTTCTGCTGCATGCCAAAGTAGGAAGTTTTCTTGCAATGGAACGCTATGGTGTCAGAGATAAGGATGTGATCAATGCGATCCTGAATCATACCACCGGCAGGCCAGGTATGACAAAACTGGAAAAAATTATTTATATTGCGGATTATATAGAACCAAACCGTAAGCATGCTCCCAATCTGTCAGAAATACGCAAACTGGCTTTTATTGATCTGGATCGGGCGTTGATGCGAATTTTGGAAGATACATTGTCGTATCTGGAAACGCTCAAAAGCGATATTGATCCTATGACGAAGAAAACTTATGAATATTACAGAGAGGAAAATCATATATGAAAACAGCAAAAGAGCTGGCTAAAATTGCAATAGATGCATTAGAAGAAAAAAAAGCGGAAGACATTCATATCATTGATATCAGTGATATTTCCACAATCGCTGACTATTTTATCATTGCCAACGGAACAAACAGAAGTCAGATACAGGCACTTGCTGATTATGTAGAAGAGACCCTTGGCAGAGCAGGGCTTCCTCTGAAACAGGTGGAAGGGTATGAGACTGCCAACTGGATTCTGATGGATTACAGAGATATTGTCATTCATATATTTGACAGAGAAAACAGGCTGTTTTATGATCTGGATCGTATCTGGAGAGACGGGAAGCTGATTACCCCGGAAGAGCTACAATCTTCCCGCTGACAGTTATTCGGTTTGTTGTTATATATTATGAAAACAAACGGAATACCCCATATACTTTCCCCATAATCTGACAGTCATCCACTATAATAGGCTCCATTGTGTCATTTTCCGGCTGCAGGCGGATATGCCCGTCTTCTTTATAAAAAGTCTTAACCGTGGCAGAATCATCAATCAGAGCAACTACCATATCCCCATTATATGCCGTATTGCAGGTCTGTACGAATATCTGGTCACCGTCAAAGATGCCTGCATTGACCATGGAGTCTCCTTTAATTTTTAATACAAAAGAAGGTTCTCCTCTGGGAACCATGTCAGCGGGTACCGGAAAATAATGTGTAATATTTTCTGTTGCAAGAATGGGGATTCCTGCCGCCACAGTACCTACAACAGGCAGGCTGACGGTTTCTGTCCGTACCATCTGAAAAGAGTCATCACAGATTTCAATAGCACGAGGCTTGGTAGGATCCCGACGGATATAACCATTCTTTTCCAGTGTTTCCAGATGAGAATGTACGGAAGAAGTTGATTTCAAATGTACTGCTTCACAAATCTCACGCACGGCAGGGGGATATCCCTTCTGAAGAATCTCACTCTTAATATATTCTAAAATTTCTGACTGCTTTGCAGTAATTTTTCCATATCCCATACTGTACCTCCCTTTTTTACTGTTTATAGTTTACCATAGATTTTTGGAAAAAGCAAACATATATTCCAAATATTTGTTCGGTAATTTTTGTAAAAAGTATTGACATTCGAAAATATGTTCTGTATAATGCATGCATAAAGAACGCATGTTTGCTTTTGTGGAGGAAAGAAAATGAGTGAGAGAAGAATTCTGAGAAATCGTCTGAGAAGACAGAGAGAGCGGCGCCGGAATATTACAATCTGTATGCTTACAGCATGCATGATACTGGTATTTTCATTTTATGCCAACAGTTTTCGTTCAAGTGCCAGGGAGCATACAACACAATCCGAATATAAATATTATACCAGTATCCAAATCCGGGAAGGGGATACCTTATGGTCTATTGCCCGGACATTTATGGGGACACACTATGATTCTGAAAGCGCATATATAGAAGAACTGTGCAGAATTAATTCTCTCAGTGATGAAGAGGGAATCCGTGCCGGCAGATATCTGATCGTTCCTTATTTTAATTCTCCTGACTCCCCCAAAGCAGCAGGAGAGTAACACAGCGTCTCTGCCGGACAATCAGCACAATCACAGTTCTTCTCTCAGTCGTATTGTTTTTGCGGCTTTGCGTTTATTGGCATCCTGCATTGCAGCATAGTGTTTTCTTGTCGTGTTAACATCCTTATGTCCAAGAACATCTGCCACCAGATAAATGTCTCCTGTTTCCTGATATAGAGTCGTACCATAGGTGCTTCTGAGCTTATGGGGAGTGAT
>Ga0224748_10596_pt1 | contig 11427 bp, 12 predicted proteins | sample LIM_F_Water_Neg_FD_182074 | JGI IMG/M metagenome (GOLD analysis project Ga0224748, IMG submission 182074) | Enriched cells from gastrointestinal tract of the lab mouse from Pacific Northwest National Laboratory (PNNL), Richland, Washington... | ecosystem: Host-associated > Mammals > Digestive...
CTGCACAGGCTTCAAAAAGAAAAAGCCCCGTAGATTTCGCAAGTCTGACCCCAGAATCAAGCCACCCAAATGGTGTCCCAGACGTCTTTCTCCTACCATCTGCCACATCTACGGCTTTAAGGATGAGAACAGCGAACTCATGGAATTTACGCTGCGAAACGAAGTGGGGATTATCCATCCATCACCGCACCATTACAAGTTGCGGGTGGAGATTCCTCTGGGAATGACGGCGAAAGAATTCTTTGCGGAAACGCAGAAAGAGTATCTTGAGAATATCCTTCCACCGCAGGTGCAGGTAAAGTCTGGCGAGATCATTGAAATCGACGATGGCTTTCGGCCCTATTGTTTCTACATCAATAGCTTTGCAAGCGTCACGCCTCTTGCAGCCTTTGAAATGAGAACGGTAAAACAGGACTCCTCTGAGGAAGGAGGACTTTGAAATGTGGAAATATCCTCAAAATGAATCTGTCTGCGGCGCTGTCTACGATAACGACCCGGCTGACAACCCCTTCCTTGCGGCCCTTCCAGAGATGCTGCCCAGGGACGAGTTCCTGGCTACCATCCGTAGCACTCCCGGCCTTCCCCACAACCTCCCGCAAATGTCCCTTGAAGAACGGAGACAGAGTCTCCCCATGTTGGCGTCCCTCTTTGTCCCACTCGATTACATGTACGCCGTGTACGATCAGCTCTACCGGGCTATCCGGGAAACTTATACGACCAGAACTACTATGGAGGAAATAAAGCAAATAAATGCGCTATTTTGTAACAAAGAGACCATATCCTATGCGACACAGGCAGCTTCCGGCTCAGTCCTTGGCGTTCCTGGGATTGGCAAGACCTCCACCATACGAAGGGCTCTGGAAACTATGCCGCAGGTCATTGAGCATACCGAATACATGGGACAGCCTTTCTTTTGCAAACAGGTTTTGTATCTCAGAGTCGAATGCCCATCTGACTGCTCGGTCAAGACTTTGGCGCTCAATTTGGTAGCAGCCCTAGACAGAGCGATTGGATCAAATTACCTGCATCAGCTAATCTCACTACGTTCCATCGCCGCATCCGCTGTTGCCACACAAGTCAAAATCCTATGCATGACTCATCATGTCGGACTGCTTCTGGTGGATGAGATACAAAATGCCGTAGAAACTGCCCAACGCAACCGCCAAATCAAGCCGCTGATCAAGTTTTTGGTGGAACTCACCAACGACACAGCCACCGCCGTCTATTTTGTGGGTACCCCTGTAGCAGAGCAGCTATTCACCAGTCAAGAACACTTGAAGCGGCGAACCCGGGGTATCCGGCTTTTACCGTTGAAACCGGACGGGACATATAGGCGATTCTTGGAGCAAGTATGGCCCTATCAATTCACTCCTCAGAAGACCCCTTTGGCGGAAAAGCTGGCGAACAAACTGTTTGATTTTTCCGGAGGTATCCCCGCCTATATCATAAAAATCTAGCAGGAAACGCAGGCCCAGGCGCTTCTCCAGGGACAGACCCGGATTGATGAAAGGGTAATGCAACGAGCCATAGACATTCTTGCGATTAAAGTTCCCAGAACCTATTCTGGCGGGACGTATCTTTCAGATTTTGAAATTGATGATACTGAGATGCCGGATGTAGAGGACTTACCCGATCCATCCCCTGAACAGGCCCCAGAGGAAGCTTCAGAGAAGACCCGAGAGGAAGCTCAGGAGTCCGTTCCCAGGCTATATGCCAATCAGAGAGGACGCAGGGCAGCATCAAGGGATGCACTGGACTTGGTGGCAGTGTTTGCTGCGGGTAATGATCTGTTGCATTTCCTTCGGGAAAATCATCTTTTGGAGGAGTGGCCTGTGTCATGCTGACATTCTTCCCGACGCCCTACCCAGATGAATGGTGGTACAGCGTCCTCTGTCGGTATCATGTTCGTTCCGGACGGCAAAAAGTCGCAACAACTCTGCGTGAACTTTATGGGGAACATCCTCTAACCCATGGCAGGCTGTTTCCAGGTGGTGACTGCCGTGCTGTTATTAAGCGGCTCCCCGATGGCATCATTTCTCTGAAGGCAGTGCTTCTGGAACATACCCTAACCCCCTATTACCTTCGCTTTCATTCTCCCGAGAAAAAGCAGGCAGTCTTCAGAAACCTCATGGCTGGCAAAAGCGGCGGCCTGACAAGTATTCAGCTTCAGACACCAAACGGAAAGCAGGGGCTGAAATTCTGCCCGGTATGCTACGCCGAGGATGTAGAGACATATGGCGAACCCTACTGGCATCGGGAACACCAGATCCCGTTGATGCCGCTCTGCCCAAAGCATGGATGCTGCCTTCAGCTTGTAGAAATTCCGCTGTCCAAGCTGTCGGAAGTGTTTCTGTCGCTATCTTCTGTAGATGTGGTGAATGGGGCGGATAAACCTTGGGAGCTGCCGCTGACTGCGGCGTTGAATTCCATCCTGAGCCTGCCATTTGAGACAGGACCGCCGTTGGAGTATAGCAATCTGGAGAATGTATTGCTCTCAGCCGGATTTGGTATCCATGCTATCCGGGGGTGTGTCTCTCTGGACGCGGAGAGATTGAAAGAGAGCTGCACCGACTTCTATGGGAAGAACATTGGTGCGCAATACTTTACAACTCTGGCCCCAGCCATCGTTTACCGGGACTGTCACTGGAAACTGACCTCACCAGAACGGTATGCCCTCCTGACAGTCTTTGCGGGGCTGACGGTCGGGGAGTTGTTTGGGACGGAGATTCCGACAGTAGACCCACTGCTGAAAAAACTGCTGGAATACAAGGGAAAAGGACTCGCATACAGGAAGGAGGAATTGGCGCAATTAGTTGGAGTTAATCCGCATCAGTTAGATTCTTTGGCAAAAAAGTACAATGTAGTGCCATTTTGGAAACAATGCGGTAGTAAACGAACAGAAACAATCCGCATCACCTTAAATGCGGAGGAGAAAGAGCGCATCGCCAAAGCTGCCGCCATCCACGGCAACGGGCAGACGGCGGTATTCGCTCGGGAAGTTTTACTCCGGGAAGTGGAGCAAATTTTGAAGAATCTATAAATGAGCAAATTCACAATATGCACAAAAATCCAGATACTTTGTCCTTGCACTATGAACAAAACAGGCCGAATTTCACAAACATGTTTCTTATACACGGACAAATTTGTGCAACTCTCAAATTTGCTCATTTATAGGAAGAATGATATGGAGGTAAATTCGAATGAAAAATGAAACAAAAGAGAGAGTCGCCTTTCTGGCGGCAAGCCTGATTGAACTGGCAGATATGACGGAGTCCGATCTGCCGGAAGTCATTGAAGTTGTAGGGGTAGATGCCATCCGGGAGCTGCTGGATATGGCTTCCTTTCACTACGAGTTGAGCTACGAAAGTATGGCAGAGGAGATCTGCAATTTCACCGGCTGGGACCCGATGCTTGTTATCCCTTGGCGGGAGGAAGAGGACCTGTCCAGGATTGGGCACCAGATTGCTGATCTGGTGGGGGACAATTCTCCGGCAGATGAAGACGCGGCAGAGAGCCTGGTTACCGTTCTGTGTTGGAGCGGGATCTGGGCGTGGCTCAAATGCAATGGTGCTGGTGGAACTGCGAAATGAACAGAGAAGCCAAAGATAGCGTTATTTTTATTGTGGCGAGCCTGATCGATCTGGCAGATATGACGGAGTCTGATCTGCAGGAAGTGGTTGAGTTGGTTGGTGCTGATTCCGTCCAGAAACTCCTGGACATGGGCCATCTTCGCTTTGAGGTGAGCTACGAGGAGATGGCGAGGGAAATCTGTAGTCTCATTAGTTGGGAGCCAGCGTTGGTCAGCCCCTGGCGTAGGGACGAGGATCTGTCCAGACTCGGCCTGCTGATCGCCGAAGTGATAGACGGTTCATCTCTGGCTGACGAGGATGTGGCGGAGAAACTATTTGCCTTCTTGTCCTGGGAGGGAATCGGGGAATGGCTCTCAATCAATAACGGCTAAGGGCAAAAGATAGTACTGATATGAAAATATGAAACCAATCACAGAGTAACAGAAGGAGGCCGCATCATGAGATACACCGAACACGGCCTGCAAATCCTACTGGACGAGCTGCATCATATTTTGAAGTACGCCGAAAACCGCGTTAAATATGACAACATGGAGCCTTGCATCTATATCAGCCCCGGCAACCGTCCGCGCATTCTCCAGTATTGCTGCTATGCCGAGTGCAATCCCATCGACCATACATACGGCGTGAGATAATCTATGCAGGCAATCGTCGGCCTCAGCCATATCATTCGGGGTGGGCGTGTGACACCCCCTGCCTGGATGATGTGGAGGGGGCCGGCAAGGGATAATGGAGGCGGTAGGATGGCAAGATCGCTGTTTTTAGCGGATGGTTCTATAAAATTGATTTTTCGGGAGGATGATCGATTGCCGATTCTTGCAGAGCTGATCCGAGAGTATCTTGGGAACGACTGTGAAGAACTGTTTTATGGTCTGATCGAAGAAGAGAAAGACAAGTGCGCTCCCCCGGTTGCCGACGATGGTGATGATTACGAGCAGATCGCGGACGGCTATCTCGCCATGCTGCGGGATGTGCTGGACGCACTGGATAATATCCTCCTCTTCTTTGACGAGTCAAGGCTGAATCGGAGAAAAGTCCACAAAGCCTTGCAGCGGTGCAGGGATAACCTGTATCGCAATCTTTAGTAATAGAGGAGTAATCGCTATGGAAGAAAACAAAAACGACATCAAGCTGGGCCGGTTTCTTTGCTTGATATTACGGCACCATCCCGAAATTGCCGGGATAGCATTGGACGAGCATGGATGGGCAGATGTGGGGGCGCTTCTGGACGGCGTGTGCAGCACAGGTCGGTGGATCGACCGGGAGACGCTGGAGAGGATCGTCCGGGAAGATAACAAGCAGCGATACTCATTCAATGCCGAGCACACAAAAATCCGAGCCAATCAGGGCCATTCCATCCAGGTGGATGTGGAGTTGCGAAAAGTACAGCCGCCCCGGTATTTGTACCATGGGACGGCGACCCAGTTCCTCCACTCTATTCAAGTGGAGGGCATAAAAAGAATGAACCGGCAGTATGTTCACCTTTCCCCCGATTATCAGACTGCGGTTGCGGTAGGCCGCCGTTACGGCGTCCCGGTCGTACTCAGGATTGACGCAGGAGCTATGGCACAAAACGGCATGACATTCTTCTGCTCAGAGAATGGTGTTTGGCTGTGTGAGTATGTGCCGCCGGAATATTTATGGGTTGCGGTAGACAACGAGTAAGAAAAGGGGGTTCTATGAAAGAACAATTTTTAGAGCAATACAGGCACCGAATATACCGCCCGGGAGCGGAGGAGCTGCTGCAATGGCTGGAGACCACGGACTTCTTTCATGCCCCAGCCAGCACCCGGTTTCACCTCGCACGAGAAGGGGGATTGGTCGATCACAGCTTGCATGTCTACGAGCGGCTGCGGACTCTGTTTATCCGGGAATTTACCAACGGGGTTTTGCCCACGTCGGAGCAGGACGAAAGCATCGCCATCTGTGGTCTCCTGCACGATGTCTGCAAAGCCAACGTGTACCAGCAGGAGCCTAAAAACCGGAAAACCTATGACCTCGAAAAAGTCGCAGCCGCAGAGTCGTGGCAGGTGAAGCATGATGTGCTGGGCAGTTTCATTTGGGAAACGGTGATGGGCTACAAATTTGAGGATTCCCTCCCCTACGGGCATGGAGAGAAGTCCGTTTACATTATTTCTGGTTTCATGCGCTTGACTCGTGATGAGGCTATGGCGATTCGGTGGCATATGGGATTCTCTGACAATGACTTCAAGTCTGGCGGATTCTCGGTTGGGAATGCTTTTGAGAAATACCCGCTGGCAGTGCTGACGCATATCGCCGATCTCCAGGCCACCTATCTGGATGAAGTCGAAGGGGCCGGCAAGAGATGATTGCCGCTAAGTGGATCAAAAAGTTATGTAACAAAAAACAACTGATTTCCGTTACACATGGAATCGCCGTTCTGCAGCCTTAAAAAGTGTAAAATTTAAGCGATTTTTGTAACGAAAAATGAAAGGGGGATTCCTATGACACATGGCTATGCCAGATGCTCAACCAATGAGGATCGGCAGGACATCAACAGGCAAACACGGGAACTGAAGAAGCAGGGAGTGGAAAAGGTCTGGCTTGAATTTGAACATGGGGACACTGTCTCCAAGGAGCAGCAGCGTCTTATGCTAGACACAGTCAAGCCAGGTGACACGATCCTCACATTGGAGGTATCCAGGCTGGCCCGCTCTACCAAGCAGCTTTGTGAGATCATCGATGTCATTCGGGACAAACATCTGCGTCTGGTCATTGTTGGCAGTATTACAATGGACTGTCGGGATGGAGGGATGGACCCCATGACGGAGGCATTTCTCCAAATCGCCGGAGTATTCTCCCAGCTGGAGCTGTCCATGATTCGGGAGCGGGTTCGCTCGGGGATAGAAAACGCCCGGTCGAAAGGGAAGCAGCTGGGGCGGCCGCCTGTATCGGAGGCATCAATCCCGGACAAATTTTATCGCTATTACAGCCAGTATCAGGAGGGCAGCATCAATCTCAGTGAGCTGGCGCGGTTGACCCGTCTGTCCCGACCTACAGTCTATCGGTATGTTCGCATTTTGGAGGGAGTGAAGCAATAATCCTCATGCACTTTGACAAATTCATAACAAGTCGAATGTCCGAAGAGACATCTAACTTTTTCAGCACAAATTGGCCGAAATTGTAGAAAAATGCTTGACAAATCGGATAAAGAAAGGTATAATAATATTATCAGTTGAAGGGAGTTTTCCAATTCCCAATAACTGATTATCCTTTTTCATTTCTCCTTTTTTGATTTTTCCGTTTGTTGTAGCCTTTAGTTTTCCCAGCGCCGGGGCCTGAATCAGCAGGTGGGCCGGACCCGCTTCCGAGTGAACCGGGATACTACAATTTAGGCGGGTGCCGTTTGGCATCCGCCCTTTTTTACCCCATTTACAAGGAGGTTTGCCTATGGATTCTGCCCAAAACAACAATTCATCAAACACCTCAGTCAGCGCAATCGACCTATATGCGCGAGCTGCTGCTACCCTGTACGGGATTATTAGTTTCGACAACTTCTTAAAAGTTCTGGACTTCTACTATGGGGAGGGGGCACTCTCCAAGGAGCGGATCATGGCCTATTTCTGGACATCAGATAACGATGACCCCATTTATTACATCCAGGATGAGTTAATCGTACATGCCTCCATCTTTCCTTATGAAATCGCCAGCACCTTGCTGGAAATCCAACAATCTGCCTTTGCCCCACCTTCGCGGTGTTACAGGATTTTGCCGCAGCAGGAATTTCTGCGGTATGCTGATCCTTTCTTTCGCGAGGATACGCCTGGAACACGACAAATGGAACGATACCTCACCAATGACTTGGGCATCCCCCAGGAGGATGTGGGAGAAATCGTAGCGGAGATGGTCTTCATTTGCCGAAGCGGTTCCAGTCCTACACTTATTCAGGATGCCCTCGTCCGGCGGGGTCTACCCTATGGCAGGGAGTGCTATCTCGACCTGATTACCACAGGATGTGAAATGGAGCCGGAGATCAGGAGATGGGAAGCTTTGGGGTACACCGGACAGGAAATAGCTGGCGCATGATTGGCACAAAAATACCGCACTCGGAAGCAGTATTTTGCCTCCCGAGCGCGGTATTCTTTTTGAACCCTATGAGGGACTTCCACCTCTGCCGGCCCCTGAAGCTCCTGAATTTTCACCCTGCCCAGTGACAGCCGCTGGAGGGGTACAGTTCTCACGGCCCCGTCCTGCCACCTGTAGGATGGGCTCTTTTGCTATTGCCACAAAAGTCCATCCATCGGGACATCCGGCCTCTCATACAGAGGTACGATGCCGTCCTCCCGCAGGAAATCATGGAGAAAAGCGCGCCCCTTCTGCGTCCAGCGGATACGCTGGTTGCAAGGACAGGGCTCATATAAAGCAGTCTGGGGATACGTGTATCCTTTGCCATCGTAAGGCTGACACAACACCCAAGTCCCATTGCACTTATACTGGACATTTCTGTCCTGCAAATAATTGTTCAGGGCCCGGGCGGAGAGTCCATACTCTTTCGCAATCATGGTGATCGGGAGCAGCGCCGGATTTTGAAGAACGGCGTCATAATAGCGGGCCTTCGGCTCCCATTCACACAGTAAAGCAGCCTTTGCTTCGTCCTCAAGGCGCAGCCTGTGAATTTTCTGATCCCGCTCTGCCAAGGCGTTTCGTACGACTTCCTGTGCGGCATCCGCCAATTCGCCCGCGCCCATGGTGTCTTGATCCATGATATATCCGCCGGTTTTTCGGATGGAAGGGAGCACTTCGGTCGTGACCCAGCGCCGGAGAGCCCTTGCCTCCGATTTGTTCGAGCTGAGCAGAAGATGATAGAGTCCCGCCTCGTTGATCAGGATAGCCTTTCGCGCTCCGCCGCGCTGCCCGGAATGACTCGAAGTCAAACTTAGAGTCATTTTTTCATATACATCCAACCGCAGTGCGGCGCTTGACGCGCTGCTGAGACCAATCACGCCGCAAATATCGCAAAGGAACCACCACAACACGTCTTCTATGTAGAGTACCCGAATCGGCGTGCCGTCAAAATAAAAAGAGTCAAAAATAAAGGGAATGTGCAGAGCAAAGAACTCTTCCTGATTGTCTTTATAATCGAACATGTCGGAATCCTCCTATTGGAATCTATGGTAATATATACTCTGGCATGGATATATATTTATATGCAAAAGCAAAATGAAATATCATAAAGCGACTTCCAGACAATCTCAACGGTGAGCCTGCAAAAAAGAGGACTGCCCATTGTGAGCAGTCCCTTTTGGTTCTAATTTTCCGCAGGCGGGAACATGGACAGCTGCTCCGTCTCCGGGAGGACGGGCGGGAGAAGCTTCCGCAGGCGGAGCGCCAGATGGGAAGCGCGTTCATCGGTGGTCTCACCCCGCATTTCAGCTGTCAGTGCTTCTTCCGTGCCGACCAGCAGAACAAGTTTTTTGCCCCGCGTTACTGCCGTATAAAGAAGCCGGCGTGTGATGCCCTTGCCGGCAATCGGGATGATAACCGCACTGTATTCGCTGCCTTGACTCTTGTGTGCAGTCAGAGCGTAAGCAAGATCTAACTCCGCCAGCTCCTTCTCAGAATAATGAACTGCCTTGGAACCGTATTGAACAGTCAAAGCCCACTCCCTGGTACGATGGATTTCTGTGATTTCACCGGTCTCACCGTTAAAGACATTCAGGTCATAATTGTTCTTTATGTGAATCACACGGTCATGCAGTCGAAACTCCTTGCCACCGCAGTAAAGCTTGTTCTCCTCTTTCTGCGAGTTAAAGTGGTCTTGCAGAAGGTGATTCCAGTTCCGCGCACCCAATTCACCGCTCCGATACCAGGTGATGACCGGAATCTCTTTGAGCGGTATTCCGGATTTTTGAACCATTTCAATGGCCTTGATCACTGCATCAGGGATTCTGTGGGGATTGCTCAAATTCCTGTTGAAAGCAAATCCCACTCCTTTTTCGTCCAGATGGATATCTTCGTCCGCCGCTGTCTGAATGATCTTCTCCGCATTGGAGCGGATGGCACTGCCTGTTTCCTGACGGAACACCTCTCGCAGCTGAATGGTGTGGATGACGCCGGAATCGATCAGGTCGCGCAGGACCTGTCCCGCCTCAATGGAAGGAAGCTGATCCTGATCTCCAATGAGTACCAGCCGCGCTCCGGCAGGGACCACATCCAGCAGTTCCACGAACAGCCCGATGTCCACCATGGAAACCTCGTCTACGAAAACGATGTCCGGCGTCCCGCTGCCGGAGCGGTTGGCACACTTCCATTTTTCGCTCCTGGACAGACGGGCAATGGTAGAAGTCTCTGCCGGCATACGATTTGCCGCCTTGCCGGTCGGCGCACAGCACTGCACCACCGCTTGCGGACACAGCTCATGCAGGGCAGCAATCGCCGCCTCGACAAGGAACGTCTTCCCGGTTCCCGGGCCGCCGGTTATGACGCTGACGGGAGCAGTGAGCATCTGCTTGACGGCTATGCGCTGGTCGCCAGTCAGCTGCTGGCCTTTGGAATTTCTGTATTCCGCTAGAAATCTGTCAAGCACATGCGGAGGACATGTCACTGGCTTCTTTGTCTGGCAGAGTATTTTCACGCCCGCTGCCGCACTTACTTCCGCATGATAAAGAGACGAAATGTAAACATCTTCTCTCCCGCCCACACGGTCGGTATGTATCACTCCACATTCCTCCAGCCAGTCGAGTACTTTTGAGATGTCGGCCTCGGATATGGTGCAGTTGGATGCCTTAGCGTTTGGGTTGGGATTCCACAGCAAAGACGCGATCTCCTTGCGCAGCTCTTTCCGGGGTATAAATGTACCCCCATTCTGTTTTGCTTCTCGGAGCAGGGCCGCCAGCACAGCACGCCGGCACCGGAGCGGGTCGTGGGCAGTTCCGCCGTCATTGAGGAACACCCAATCCGCCGCTTTGAAGCTGGTCAAATCATGCTGATAGAGCAGATATGGATCCCTTCGTAATTGCAGGATCGTCTCGTTTCCATACTTTTCGTACAGCGGGATTGCCCAGCGGCAGTCCCATTTTCTTTTTGCCAGAAATGCCAGGAGAACGGCAAAATCTCTTTTCTCCGTTATGGCGCGGTAGATTCTGTGCTTGATGGCCGGTTCTGCCTTGATAATGTCCAGTGATGAGGGATTCGCAAGGATGGTGTCAAAGGTTTTTGTGCCATAGGCTTTTATCAACGCATCGCGCCGTTTTGGCGTCAGACACCTTTCCCTGATCTGCGAGAGAAAACTCCGAATCGTATGGAGCAATGCAGACTCTACGCGCTCAGCCGAGCTGATCCGCCACTGATACCCATATCGGGAATCCATTTCCTCTTTCACTCTGACCCGATACAGGTCTCCCCGGCAGGCGTCTGCCAGCGAGGGGACATCCTCTGCCACTAATTTGTACTCCATCGCACTCTCACGGTACAACTTCTGTTTTGCATCATATTGTGCTTCTTTTCCGGTGAAAACAGTTAATTTATCCGACCTGTTGATGCGATAGATCCAATCCTGGATAAAAACAATTCTTTCTTTTGTGCTGCTCATGGCTGCAATCCTCCTTCTTTTGTTCGTTCAGCCCTCAACGGAGGGCAAGAAAACCGTCGTAATCAAATGAGTCGCATGTATACTCCGTTTCCGGTTCAGCCGGCGGAGCGGGAGCATCGGTGTCTGAAATCTGAAATTCGATGATGCTGCTTGCGAACCCGTCATAGTCCTCGCGGCACACCGGCTCGCGGAAGTTCCAAGTGAGGATATCGAGAGCAACAAGGGAGTTCATTGCCGCTGTAAACGGATCAATGACCTTCCTCTCCAGAATGCTGGGTGACCATTTCT